>Ga0116230_10005203_pt1 | contig 12766 bp, 10 predicted proteins | sample S1TSphfallax_3_FD_88678 | JGI IMG/M metagenome (GOLD analysis project Ga0116230, IMG submission 88678) | Host-associated microbial communities from peat moss isolated from Minnesota, USA - S1T2_Fd - Sphagnum fallax MG | ecosystem: Host-associated > Plants > Peat moss > Unclassified | place...
CAAAGAACAATTTCAGGGGTCAAAGTTCATTAGATTGAAGACTTCTTTATACCATTGAAAAACTCTTAAAATGTAAATGCCTAAAATGGGTTCGCATGATCCATTTGAGTATTTATAACACAAGTTATGACCAAAAGAAAGGCCAAAAATCAAAGTGTTAATTTGATTCTTGACCACTAAAAGTCAAGAATCTCCTTGAATTATGTGTGTAGGTGGCATGTCACATATCATTGAAAAGCTATTGAGGAAGGATACAACTTTGCTTTACACCTTGCTTTAATCAAATGTCTACATAAGAAATTATAGGCCTCCAAAGTGGCAAAAGTCTTCATTTCGAAAATTTTGGGATTCTTAACTTGGAAGTCCTAAGAAGAATGACATTTGGGTGTAGCCCTCATGGCCGGTCACAAAGAATACTATAAGGGGGAAGGTGGTGGCTTCCCCAAGTTCGAGCTATGGTGAGTCTTGTGAATTTGTGTATGTTTGTGGTTCGTTCATGCATCAAAAATATTTTAACTATGCACTAACCAACTTGTTGTTTAGTTTGTGTAGATCCATATAAATAATTGACCTACTTGTCACTATTTTTAATCCTTATCCCAAAGCTCCAACATGCCCCTCTTACCCCCAAAGTGTTATGAATTAAAGAACATACCCCAACTCCTTTTGATGTTTTCATTTTCGGATTTGCATTTGAGTTTTTCAAAGTATTTGGGGGTGTGTCATCTTTGGTATGTTGGTTGCTTATGTTTTTTCATAGGCATCTTGGGGAACTTTTGAAGTTCCCAAAACTTTTTCACATGCATCTTGGGGTTTTTAAAAAATTGCATAGGTTTTTTCATAAGCATTTTTAGGTTTTCCTAAATTTCCCATGTTTTTTCATAGGCATTTTGGGCTTTTTCCTAGGTTGCTCAAGCTTTTTAACATGTTTGAGTTTTTTCCTAGGTATGAATGTTTTTTCACAAGGTGTTTGGGTTGTTTCTTAAAGTGATTAGGCAAAGGCTTTTGGACATAGCATGACCCTTTTACTTTTTACGACATTGAGCTTTCTTAACATATGTAGGTGGTTTAGGCCTTTTGGGCATGGGCTTGGGTTTCTTGCACTAGATATTAACTTGTTTAGGTCTTTATGGTGAGGCCTAGTCTTCTTGGACATAGGGTCAAAGTGAAGAATCTTCTTGGCATGGGCTTGGGCTTCTTGGACATGGAATGAACTTGTTTAAGTCTTTTTATGAGGTCTCATGTTTTTTGCACATAGGGTCAAGGAAATTGGGGTTTCTTAGGTGTGGGATTGGGGTTTTTTAATTGAGGAAAGGTTTGTCCAAGTCTTTTGGTGAGATTTCAAGCTTCTTGAACATGGGCTTGGGCTTCTTAAGCATAAGCCTAGAAATTGTCCTTGGGCTCTTGGATAGGAGGATGGGCAAACCATGAATCCCTTGAACTCAGGAAGCTCATTGCTTCTTGGTAAGAGGCTATGTCAATTCTAGCACTCTACACTTGGGTCAGAACTTTTTGAACATATGCATTGAGGTGGCCCAGGCCTCTTGGGTTGGGCTTAGGTTCTTGGACACTAATATGGGCTACTCTAAGTCAAATCAAAATCATAACCTTATTATAATAACAACCATGGTCTTCTTGGACAGGGGCCTAGGCTCCTTGAACACATGCCATTTTCAACACACTACCGAGTTAGGCCAAAGCTTTATACTTAGATGAAAAGATATGATATATATCAGTGAGAATCCCCTTTCCTGGCGTAGAATCTATACCAGCGGTCTAGACCATGCTCTCTATACCTGGAAGGTGCAGTTGCAGTTGTTGAATATGCTGAGCTGCTGCAAGGCGTAGAATCTATACCAGTGGTCTAGACCATGCTCTCTATACCTGGAAGGTGCAGTTGCAGTTGTCGAATCTGCTGAGCTGCTCCAAAAGATTAAAAAGTAGTTCTTAAATTTTTTTTAAAAATTGAAGAATTAAAACAAACATGTAAAACAATGCTGCGTGGTTTTATGCAGTCCCAGTCCTGTTTCCTGAAGACGACGCGGCAACAGTCGGACCCGATATTATATGATATAAAAAATTAAAATACCAAAAAAGTCTCCGGTAAAGGGTTTACAAATACTTCTCTGGACCTTTACCGGAGACTTTTTTTCGAGACTTTTTTCTCCTCCGGGACTTAAGGGGCCCCTCGGTCAGTGTTCCTGGTCTTGCGCTGTACGTTTCTTTCTTATTGGTGGAGTTCAAGGATTCTTTCCAAAAAAGAAAAAAATACTAATTCTATATGCAAGCAAAGCCGAATGGTCAGGAAATGTTGGTGGAAAGATAGGGGGCCGTGCGGGAGATTCCCCAGGCGGGGAGGGAGGCAGCAGCCCCATCAAACATTAATTAAAGGGAGCCGTGCGGGTGATGATGCTTTTAGCAGAAATTTTCTGCTAAAAGAAGCAAAAGTAATCATTCTAGAAGCAGAAAAGTCCGCTTCTTTGGAATATCCCGGGAAACTGATGTGGTGCAACAGCACGTCACGAGAGTCTGCGGGCACTGGTGGGGTGCAGACGCCAGACCCACTTACTAGAAGTATGGGTAGAATTTTGGGGACACTGGGAGTGAGCAAGGTCAGACGCACTTCAAGAGAGTTTGGGGGCACTGGGAGTGATAAGGGAAACCAGAGGCACTTCAAGGACTGTGAAAATCATCTTTTCTTGGGACTCGACTGTCCAGGTATTTTGCACTCTTGTGATCCGTTTGTCTTCAGAACATGATTTCAAATGATTGTGATAAATTCCAGAAGTTTCTGATTTATGGGAACAGTTGAAGATTAAGGGTATATGTGTTGTGTTGCTCTGGTGTTGTCCAGAGATCAGACTTTCTTCAGGTTTGCACAGCGTTCTCATGCAGTCAGAATGCCAGACTCGGCTAGCACGGTTTCATTGCTTCTTTCGCGGAGGATACCAAAACATTTTGGCTCGGCCATCCGCCTTAAGCGAGATCTACGCAGGAGCTTGAGTTGGCAAGCACGCATCTTGCCACTGAGTTTTGGAAGGTCGCAACCTCGTTCCGAACTCCAAGTCAGAGATGGTGGAGACTACAAACAACTTATGGAAATTTGTATAAAGAGACTTCAAAATTTGACCTTTGCAGTGAACAATCTGAAACTGAATAAGACTCTTTGCTTAGCCCTGGTGCCAAAGGTTCTTGAAACGTGGAAAGTGGTGGAAGGACGAGCAGCTGATTTGCTTGAACTAACACCCATACTTAAACAGTTATACTGTGTTGTGAAGAGGGTTGAGATTCTGGTTGAAGACTGTTCTAATGAGCAGTGGCTCAACGGAGTGGTAACACTTGCTGAAACTAAACAACATTTTGTTGAGATTTCCTTTGATTTGGAATGGTGGACAAGAGTGTTGCAGGGTGTCTTACTTGACGATGGAAGGGTTCTCTTGCCAGATCCGATACCGATCCAAGGTGACCAGGGGATTTTCACGAAAGCTTCAGCTTGTTGGGAACGTACACTTTTCGAGGAAGAGGCATGTGAGGACCGAAGAGTTCTCTTGTCGAAACTAGATAATGTCATAATGAAAAAAGACATGTTCTGGGTGCGTAGATTGTTCCCTGAAGTGAAAAGAGGAATCTGGAATCCACATGACTGCAGTGCATTAGCAACATGGTTGCAGACATGGATATCCAGAAGAGTCCCAGACTCTCAGAACCTGACCACACCGGACACTGAGAGCTTGACTGTGCTGGACACAAAGAACTTGACTGTCCCTAAAGGAGAGATTATGAGCAGGAAGAGGTTTTCAACGTCCAGTTCAGGCAAATGGATTTGTGAGAAGAGACCACCACAGTTCAAGCAGAGGCTTTTTTTTGACAATATGTTTGGAATGGGTTCTCTTGGAGTGGTGACAAGAGTGTCATGGTTGGACCACATATTTGCTTTGAAATTGCATCATGGTGCAATTCCAATTACTAATGTGTTACACCATATTGAAGACACCACATTTCGTCATCCCAACGTATTAGCGTTGTTAGGTCTCTGGATGGATACAGACCAAACATCTCTACTTCTTGAACACATGGATGGTGATCTTTCAAACCTCATTAACAGGAGGTTGGAGACTAGTGGGACAGGTACTCCTTTCACACTGCTGGAGGCAGTTGACATAATGATGCAAGTTGCAAGGGCCATGCGATATCTCCACAGCAGAGGGGTGAGCCATGGGGACCTAAAACCTCTTAACATTCTTTGGAAGGCAAGAAAGATGGATGGGCCAATGGGAGATGGCTATGTAAACGTGAAGGTAGTGGATTTCGGGCTTGCCAAATTAAATGATTACAAGCACCAAGCATCGATTGGTAGTACCACATACAGAGCTCCAGAAGTCATGGTAGATGGCAAGACCATAAGACCTGATGAAGAATTTGCTCCAAAAGTGGCAGCAGATGTTTACAGTTTCGCAATAGTTTGCTCTGAGATCTTGACAGGCAAGCTCCCATTTGCTGAGACTGAATGGGAATATGATCGAAGGAAAATGCATGAACCTGAGCCAGGATTTTTACCTCAAGAACTCTGCCCAAAATACTTGAGGTCATGTCTTTTGAAATGCTGGGATTTGGAACCAACAAGGCGTCCATCCTTTCCACAAATTTGTGAAGTGCTCTTGCATGCTCAAAACAACATCTTGGGACTCAAACACAATGTGCAATGTTTGTCAATAGGATAAATGTTATGATATGTAGCCCCCATTACCTGCTAAAGGGCATTGAGGGCATGGCTGTAATACATGTCAAGCATGTTATTTATATACACATACATTATAGTAATGATACACCTATATATTCACATATTTATAGTAATAATATAGTTATATACGCATATTTATATACACTCGAAACGAAACGACCTTCCTGTCGAATTTCTAGTGATAATATTTGGGCTCTGCATGCTTCAAACTACTGGGTAAAGTATGCCAAGAAAAATCCCATACAAGTACAAAAACTTGCAAATGATAAAAACAAAGCTAGTCAAGTATATGATAACTTTGCACATTGATTTTAAAAATTATATGAATGTGTAAAATGTGATATGAACATATTTTCAAGGTTTGATATTTGATAGTGACACTTTTTTTTATGTACTTTCAACATACTTTGCAAAAATTGTGCAATGTCCCACTTATTGAAAAGTATACATTTTTAATTTCTTGAGTTACAAATTAAGAAAACCATGACCATGGTGCCCTTCCAAATAATTTGGGTTATACTCTTTCAACTCCAAAATATGAATTTAATTTTTCTTTTTATTAAAAAGTATGTTTAAGTTGTTTTTGACATAGTTTGTTTCAAACAACCTTTTCAAGGGCTTCCCTCTTCCACAATTGGAAAATTCTTTTTGCAACATATGCCCAACAAGTTTAGGGATGGTTTAAAGGTGTTGTTACACAATTTTCACAATATTGGTTTCGTCAAAACCTAGGTTGTCATAGGGGTATTTAAGTAAAGTAACAAGTAGTTTGGGATCAAAAAAAAATTTTGAAATTAAGCCACAGTAGCATTTGAGGCCATTCAATCAACTATGCTTTAAGTTAGCAATTGTTGGATCTTCATTTAATTGTTAATTGTCATGCCAATATGGGGACTTAGGTTGTCTTTTTCCCATGCGTGAACTTCAATTGGCTTTCATGTCAAGCAAACTTGCTTGGTCATGCACCTCAAAACCTTTGGCACGTAAAGCAAATGTTCACAACAAAATGTCCCAACAACATGGATGTGGTGAAGTTTTTGAAGTGGGTGAAAAACTCAATGTTCTATGACCTAATGTTTTTTTTGTTTCCATGATTGATGTGAAGTATGTAAGATGTAAATGGTTTCTCTCAAGTTTTGACAAACCAAGTCTTAAGTAGTAGATGCTTCAACCTTGTTAAAATTTTGCATTTGTCCATAATAAATTATGTTCAACTTCATTTGTTCAACATTGTAGGCTACAATAATTCTTTGGTTGGACCATGAACTTGACACATGTGTGCATGCTTGTTGTTGGCAGGTGTTTTAAATGGACAAGACAAGCCACACAGCTTGCACTAACAACTTAGTTATTGTGCTAGGGTTGGACAATTATTGGTAGTGACTTCTCTATACACTTGGAAGGTTCTTTCTACCACATCAAACCTCTTACGACAATATCCTAGATTTGACAACAATTACATTTGTTATGCCAAGAATTACATTTGTCCACCAATGGTAAGTAGTGTGAAAATTGAACCCTAATTTCCATTTCTACTAGGAGACAACATTTCCAACAACCATGACCAAGAGCTTGGTAATTGGGTAGTTTAATATGAAGATCCCATCACTTTTAGGCCCATGTAGAATTTCAAGTTGACTTTTTTATTTGTGGCAAATCAATGGGGACAAGAAAAATTGAAGAATGAATGTGGCTAAAAGGTTCCAAATTGGGGAAGCCCAACAAGTTGTAACATTTTTTATTATTGTTGGGGCCCAAGAAGTTGCTCTTGAAACAATCAATGAAGGTGCTACTACAACAATTAATGAAGTTGCTATAAAAGCATGGTAATGCCAAGGTTTTTTTGGTCCTATTCACTACTCATCTTCATGTGAACTCCATTCCATGAACTATTGAACTTTCCTTCTACTTCTCTTGTAATACTCCCACTAGGAGAAAACCCCCCTTTTGTAACTATGTTTTCAACTATTATTTAACTACAAACAAAGTCAAAAAACCACACATATAACTACAAATTTTTTTTTGCAACTAGGAAATATTTTTTACAATTGCTAACCAATAATGTCAAAAAGTACAAGTCGAAAGTGTATGTCACGTGTCACCACCATAGCAATAGCTACTACTTGCCAATTTAGTTGAAAATTGATCTATCAATATAGTCGAAGGATGTTGTCAACTACATACGACTAATGGAAAACTTCATCTGTTAACTAAACATGACATCAACCAAAAATATAATTACAATTTCAACTAGGTTGCAACTATGTAAGTTGAACATTTCAACTATGTTGCAATTATGTAAATCGAACATTTGGCCAGTGGTTTGGTGACAAGTGGCACACTCACAATGTTGCCACGTGGCACATTCATAAAATGTGGGGTCAATGAAACATGACATGTTCACAAATTTTGGGGTCAACAAATAACTAAATGACATGTGACACATCCACATTAATAGTTTAGGCCACATGGTGCTTAAGCATAGGTTAGGCTTAGACCTAAACACCTAGGTTAAATCTAAACATAGGCCATTTAATTTAGGCTTAAATTAAGGCTAGATCTAGGCACCTATGTTAGGCCTAGACCTAAACCACAAGGTGCCTAAGCATAGGTTAGGTCTTAACTTAAACATAGGGCATTTAATTTAGGCTTAAGTTAGGGCTAGATTTAGACACCTATGTTAAGCCTAGACTTAAACCACATGATAATTAATAAATGAAATCCTATTTCATTTGGTTTACCCTTTAAGGTTGAACCTTTTTTATTAGCTCATCCCAAATGGCTATTAGATTTTCATGATTATTGTGTTTTCCAACAATCCTAGTGCACGTTTTTATATAATTTGGATTCATGGAATGGAAACCAAACAATATGGGATAAAGATTTTAGTTATGACCTATGGTTAACACACCTATCACCAAACTTTAACGATATTGGATCATTATAACTCTCTTGTCCATGTTTTGTTCCTTTAGAAACATAAAATTAGTTTGTAATCCTCCACCTAGTGTATCCAAATCTATAGAAAATGTTACAATCTAATGGAAAATGAGCAAGATACGCCCTTTCAAAGTGAAGAGGGTTGTGCTTTAGACTTTTTCATAAATGTTCAATATGATTTTGAAGCTTAAGCTCTTCAACTATTGTTTTTTTAATTTTTCACTTTAAACAAGTTTTATAGATTTTGAAATAGCGCATTTGTAACCTTTGAAATCATTCAAAATGAATGAAAAATGAACAAGATATATTTGCTGGAAGTAAAGGGGGTCTATAGACAAAATTTAAAACAAAATATCACTTTTTCTCTTCTTGCATTCTTTGCTTTGTTCCTTTGTTTTTGAGGTTCAAAGAACATTTGTAGCTTTCTATTTTGCGCTTCTAATGACATAAAAAACATTCAATTTGGTGTTGAAATGAAGGAAAACTTGAAAGTGTTTGATGATAGAGTACCATTTGCTACCCTAGTTATAACCTAGTTACAACCTAAATTCCAACTCAAATAGTTGTAATCTAGTTGTACAAGCTAATCTAAACTTAGTTAGGCCTAGACCTAAACTAATAATCTACCTAGCTTAGGTATAGTTACTTGCCTTAATTACTTATAGTAATTATTCATCAACTATTTTAACTATATAGTTGTATAACTAAATAATTAAACATATTATCATAATTTATTATATAATATGGTGATTAGTTAATTTGCTAAAAAATCAACAATTAAATACATTTATCTATTAAATAATTAATTATCACTCAATTATTTTATTAATTCGAAATTCATTATAAAATTTTATTGACATTTCATAAAACAAAGAATTAATTCAAATATAAATATTCAATAATAAAATTTAGATGATATTTTAATTAAATAAATTATTATAATTTTCTGATAATTAATAATTGACTACAATGACAACAACAACAATAATGATAATATTGTAGCTAGTAATTAGGTTAAGGTAGTTATTTAACTTTTTTTTTTCGTATTTTTATCTAACTTGTTGGAACTATTAAATGACTTAGTATCTTAAATATTCAATAAGAAAAAATATTTTATAGTATAGTAGTGTTAAATAAAAATAATTTCTGAAATTATATGATAATTTATTAAATATCTTTACTAATTATTCTAAATTTTATTATAATTTAGTCATAAATAAATACATAAGGAATTTCAATAAATGAAAAATTTATTGGAATTAATAGCAAAAATTAAAATTAAAATTCTAAAAAATATTAATTATGTATCATTACGTGATATGTTGCTTCTAATACAATGTTTTGTATTCATCCTCTCCTATTTGGGACAAGTCCCTTAAACATTTTATGAATCAATTTTTTGTTGTAAAGACTCTTGTTCGGTAAGAGCTAACGTTATTTCTCCCTTTGGGCTATTCTGATTTTTAAAATGTTGAACAATCATGATTTAAGTTTCGAATTCTATCAATAGTTGATTCAACTTTGCTTCTCTAGTACTAATGAACATGCTTTGGTACTGAACTTGACCCTCAACCTTGTCGAAATCCTTTTGAACCTCATCTTCAAACTTTTGCAATGAACAAATGAATTCTTCCAAGGGTGGGAGGTCCCTCTACACATTGGACATGTATTTTTGTCAATGTTTGATGCATTGTGTCGCAACCTTAGCCTTGGGCTCGTAACCAAGGCAAGGGCTTGCAAAGGTGCAGGCCAAGAATCCAACCCGAAAGTCACATTTCATGCTTCCGGGAGAATAGGAAAGTGTGATGGAATGAACCCCCACACTACAAAATGAACTCCCACCTTGGGAGTTGGACTCCCAAATTTTCAGAGAGTAATTACAGGGTCAAAATTCATTGGATTGAACATTTCTTTATACCATTGGAAAGTTCTTAGAGCCTAAATGTCTAAAATGGCCTCACATGACCCATTTGGGTACTTAAAACATAAGTTTTGGCCAAAAGAAGGGTCTGGAATCAAAGTGCCAATTTGATTCCCGACCACTAAAAATCAAGAATTACCCTAATTTACTTGAATGCAAGTGGTGTGCCACATATCGTTGGAAAGGTCTTGACGAAGGATACAACTTTGCTTTAGACCTCACCTCAATTAAAAGTCTACACAAGAAATTATGGGCCTCCAAAGTTGCATGAGTCCCAACTTTGAGAATTTTGGGATTCCCAACTTGGGAGTCCCGGGAGTCCCAGTACAAAATGACATTTGAGTGCAAGCCCCATGGCCAGGCATAGAAAATACTAAAAGGGTGGTGAGTTTTGTGAATCCATGTATGCCCATGGCTCGTCTATGCACCAAAAATGCTTCAACTATGCATTAACCAACTTGTTGTTTGGTTTGTGCAAGTCCATGTGAATAATTGACCGGCTTGTCACTCGTCCTAGTCCTCATCCCGGAGCTCCAGCACACCCCTCTACCCCCAAAGTGTTACAAGCCAAGGAGCGTACCCTAGCTCCTTATCCTTTCGATGTTTTCACCTTGGACTCGCAATTGAGTCTATCAAAGAGCTTGGGGGTGCATCACATTGACCTTGAGACTCCCTAAAAAAATGCATTTGCTGCATGTTCGGTATTCTTAGCATGCTTTTGGTTGGTAGAAAACCATCTCTTTTGTCCTTGTTTTAATCTACAAAATTGTCCAAATCTAATCCACTTACAAATTTCCGACCCAAAGTTGCTTCTAAACTTTGTAACCTATGGAATTGGTCATGTATTTTTTATTTGGCAAACATGCACCAATTCATCTTCTTGTCGATTTTAATCTCGTATGCAAAGTCATAGGCTTCTACTTTGTTATTCATACACATGTTCATCATTTGTTTTCTTTGGTACATAATCATCCATAAAGACTTCACCTTGGTAATTAAAGTCTCATATTTAGTGGGACAATACCTATAGCCATTTTGGCCACAAGGGCCAAATAGAGATACTACCTCCTCCTCCTTTATCTCTTTACCTATCCTTAGCCTCTTTGGTGTTATACCCTCATTACAAATGCCATATTTTTCCTAGAGGTTTCTATGAGAAAGTTCATTCTTCTTGTCAAAAATGATTTCTGGTTATATTCCATAAAAAGGTTCTATGTAGTAGGATATAGTACGGTAGCCCCCTCTATTTTCACCTTGGTTGTTTTTGTCCCATCCATACCCACACCTATTGATGATCTATTGATAATGACATAGGCAATCAAGTGCAAACTTGTCTATGATACTTTTATTGCTTTTTAAAGTGCATTAGAATATTAATAATGCAATCAAGTGTTGTGTATGAAAGCTCTACCACGACATTGAAATTCTTGATGCTTTAAAGGTCACTTATGGGGTGATGAGAATTCTTGCGAAATCTTCTCACAACACATCAACTTGAGCTTATGGATGGCTACAATTTAAGTTCAAATAAAAACCCTGACAACAAAATGTGAAATTCATGCACTCCCAACATAGCCTCTATACCTTATATACCCCCATGTTTAAAAAACCCATGGCATCAAGTTGGCCAATCAAATTTTTACACCTAGCCAATTAATTCTTGGTCCAATCTAACAATTTGACTTATATGGACTATGAAAGTTGCTCATGTTGAAACTTTCAATTGTTCGTCTACCCCTTAAATTATTGTCTTCCAAGTTTGGCTATTTCCTAAACTATTGTTGCCAAGTTTGGGCTATTTACTATATGTAAAGTTTGGTTAATCCCATTACTTAACATTTACTACGTTCAAAGTTCAAATCAATTAAGAATGTTAATTAACAAAAAATCCTAGGTGCAATCCTACATAACACATAATGTTAAACTAATGATAAATTGGTGTTAAATTAATTTAAATTTTTTTATAAAAAGAAGGTTATAAAACATTATTTTGGACTGAAAATACAATGTTAATTAATGCACTTAAAGAAGGGCGTTTTAAGTTGTTATGTAGCCTATTTTTTTCCTCGTTCCCTTCCTTTGTGATTTCCTAAACCACATTTCCCTTTTGCTTATCACCTCCCTAGTGAAAACATATCAGGGTGGAATATTTTGGACATGGCGTAATATCTTTTTATAGTTTTCAAATTTTCAATAATATTTAATTCCAATTTATATGTGCAAATGATGTAATGGTATTTATGTCAACAATGAATTCACACATTAAAACAAAATGTAAAAAAATCATTGAAGGTTTTTATTCATTGAAATTAATAAATGTTCATCTTTCAAATAAAAACTTATGATGAACTAAACTAAGATTGTTCAAGTCTTTTTGTGACAAATATCTAATTTATTGTAGTTACCCAGGGGATAATGAAGGCTCATGTAGTCTAATTTTGGTATGGGATTCTAGACAAGGAGCTGCGATGTGACTCTCATGAATGACGATTCTCCCACATTGGCCCATGTGTTTACTTTGTTTGAGAAGATAGAGCTTAACATGGTGGAAGAAAGGGTGGTGACATCTGAATTCAGTAAGGATACAACTATTATTTCTCATGGACAATAGTCCACCTCATAGCCTTGTAGTGGTGGTGGTGGGAGTCGTGGAGGTCAGGTACGACCCCAGTCAGGTTTCGGAAGGACAGGTGCACAAAAATTGTTACTTTCATTTATTGGTCAACAACAGGGACAGTCTTGCTAGACATGTGGTGGTGCTTATATTTAGAGGGATTGTCCACAGGAGAGTGGTGGATGGACTTTGGCCGATGGATCTCAACCAACACAAGTTTAGTGTGATAATTGTGGCCAGGTCAACCACCCTCCTGAGCATTGTTTTGACCTTTACCCAGAATTGAAATTAGGTTATGGTGGAGGTCGTGGTGGTAGAAGTGGTGGGGGTGGTAGAGGTACACCAACGATTAGGGCACCTCCCGCGGCCACTCCTCCCCCTACAATAGAGGCAGCTATGGCTATTAGGATTGAGCAATTGGAACAAAGGTTTGCTACCATGGTAAGTTTCCAGCATTGATCACATTCAGAAGGCAAGGCTCCCACATTTTATGGGGGAGATGATCTCTTTTATATGGCTAGTGTAGCACAAATTGAGGCGTCCGTTGTAA
>Ga0116230_10005204_pt1 | contig 12766 bp, 10 predicted proteins | sample S1TSphfallax_3_FD_88678 | JGI IMG/M metagenome (GOLD analysis project Ga0116230, IMG submission 88678) | Host-associated microbial communities from peat moss isolated from Minnesota, USA - S1T2_Fd - Sphagnum fallax MG | ecosystem: Host-associated > Plants > Peat moss > Unclassified | place...
AGTAAAAAATAAGAAAAAATAAAACTTATAAATATTGAAAAAAAACCCTACTTGAAAAAGAATGAGGTGTGTTTTCTTTCTCCAAACTTCAAACTTGCATCCAAATTTTTAAATTAAAAAAAGTGAAAAAGAAACACTTTAATAATAATTAAAAAAACACATAAAAATAAAAAAATAAAAAAGTTAAAAGTTTCTAAAAAAAACTAAAACATGAACCAAGTTTTAAAAAACCGGGGGACTTCACAGTGGCCAAAGGTCACGGGCACCCACTAGTCAGCATTAAATGCACCATGGATAATGTTTCATAGTCTCAGAGACTTGGTGCCAAGCTCACCTATTTGCTCAAAAAACCATGATTGGTTAAATTCAATAGTCAAAATTCATTTTTTTCTCATTTTAATAAAAAAGGTGGTTTTTGTTTGATCATGAGCCCAAAAAGCCATGATTGGTTTTTAAAAAACTGTCATATATATTTTTATTTTTATTTTTTAATTAATTAAATTTTTAAAGTGGGCACAAGGTTCATTAGGCCATTGGCCAAAAACACTATGATTAGTTCGATTTTTTTACATAATTTATTGCCAAAAAAATTATAATTATTTTTAAAAAAATTGTGCAAAGTCTGTTAACCCATGGTCCAAAAAAGTTGTGATTGGTCGAATTTTTTACATATTTTTTTCTCAATGTTTTAAATTATTTAAAGAAAGGTGGACATGAAGTTCGCTAGCTCATGGAGCCAAAAAAATCCATAATTGGTCGGATTATTATATGTCCTTTTTCTCTTCTACAATCCATGGTGATCCTACTTGTTGAAATGAAGAAAGTGAAAAAAGTGGAGAAAGAAAAAACATAAAAAGTGGAAGGAAAGTGATAGAAACAAAAAAGGAGAAACCCTAACCAATAGTAAAAAAAAAGTTACATAAAATATCAAGTTAAAAATTATTATTTTAAATAAGATAATTTCTTTTTTATTATTGTGTTATAATATGTTAGTATCTCAAATAAAAGTCTATTTTCACTTTATATTACACTTAACAACCCGGACCCATGTAATAAATGATTTCTGAATTTCCATGGGATGGCCTTTGGATATGTTTCGAGGGCTCTCAACATTTTCACAGTCGCAGTCCCTCACATAGTGTAAACGGGAAAGAAAAAATGATAAGTTTTTTGCAGACTCATGGAATAGCACCATATCAATGGAGAAAGACTTTTTCTATTTATTAAATAAAACGAGAAGAGGATGCCCTAAACATGTTTTTCTTGCATAACTGAGTTAACCGTAAAAAGTAAGAAAAGCACAGCACCAGAACCCTGAGTTTGGTCATACACAGGTTGGTTGAGATTTTTTTAAAAACCTGCAAAAAAGTACATTAGCATTCAACAGGGGATGAAACTCAGAAAACCATCAATTTCATCCTGTCTTTCCTCACTGCTCCTGATTGTACGTACAACTACTATAATTAGTCTCCAACCTCATGCATTAAAAATGGTGAGTATCAGCATTTCATAGTGACATTTATTGAAACTAGTGGGTGCCCGTGACCTTCGGCCACTGTGAAGTCCCCCGGTTTCTTTAAACTTGGTTCATGTTTTAGTTTTTTTTATGAAATGTCTTTGTCTTTGCGGATACCATTGAAAAGTAGATCAGGGGTGAAAGGAGGCCCAAAGACACGGTCAAGACAGGGTTACTTTAGGGATAACAATAACATGTCACCCATAGTGGATGAAGTTAGTGTCCAACAAAAGAGAGTCATAGAAAGTGTAAGGTAAAGCCCAAGGATGAGGGTGTCCTTGGAATGAGGGTGTCCTTAGCAAGTCGGCCTTTCAGTTTGCATACCCATTTGACCTTGTACTCATAAGTGCAGCACTACCTATGCTCAGTATGTGGCCTAGCAAAAGAAAATTGGATTAAGAAACCTGAAACCATGCCAGTTTGGCTCAGCAAAATGCCTCTCCTTTGGCCCAGCAATTTTTCACAGGATGATGAATGAGGCTGGTGCACGGCACAGCAGAGCCTAACACCTGCCTATTCCTTGATTGCATATAAGTTTGATTGGTTCAGGTTGGTTGCTATTATCATAGTGCCTTGGCAGCTCGGACATATGTTCCTTGAGTAATTTATTTATTTTGACAGATAAAATATTTTTGAAAATTCAATATTTTCTTTCACAATTTTTTTATTTATAATTTGTGAGAATTTCGAAATCTCTAAAAATAGTATAATCAATATCTAAGGTGTTTCATTTTATTTTTCCCCTACTTGTCACTTTTGTCAAGGTAATTCTCAATATTTGACACTTTTTATAAAAATTGAATATAACATCAAGTAACTTTTTTTATAAAGTTACAACCTAAATTTTTTGATTACATTGTATTAATTGTTCATATTTTTTATATTTCATCAATATGATCTCAAATATAAGTGAGAAATCAAATTCCCACTTCATCTTATTGATGCTTACAAGCAAAATGATGAGTATTTGATTTGATATAAGGTTTTTCTATATGTTTGAAACTTGTATAGATCCTTCCATTTTCTAATACTTGCACATTTAAATTAAGTTTAAACAAAAATAATGATGGAACCTCTTGAACAAACTGGTTTTTTTTCTCAAAGATATTTGAAATAAGAAGTCTCATGTACAACTTTTATTTCAGGACATTTAGGTGGACTTGACTCACTCTTTTGTAAGTTTTGTGTTGATTCTCTCGTATAAGTTTCTTGCTAATTGGTCAAAATGAGATATTTTTCCAATCGGAATTCTCACATTGTGTCTACATGAGATTGTTCAAATGTAGTTAATGTAGTAATGTACACTAACTTTGGATGTTAAGTAGTCTAAGTGAGACATAAAATACCTTTCATTGAGTTCTATATGACACATGTTTTGGGTCACGATGCCCCACCATTGGGCCTTCCATGTCACACATGTAGACCCCTCTCATCGCCATCCATAAAACATCTCAATCACCATCAACCACTTGTCGTCAATGAAAAATTTACATGTTCTACCATCAACAAAAAGTTTCCTTGTTTTGTTGTCAACAAAGAACTTTCATGTTCTATTATAATGAGAAATTACTTGTTCTACTACGAACATGAACAAAAAACTTTGCCAACAAGGAGGAAAATGCAAAGAAATGTCTTTCAAATATTTTCCAAAAATAGGCGAATGGGAGTTTTGAAAACATTGTTGGTTTTTGCAAGCATTGCACTACAAAGGAAGTAGGTTTAGGGTTTGAGGATTACAATTTTCATGTTCTTTTGTATTATCATTGATTGTTTTCAACACTAATTGTTTGGGTACATAGGTAAATTGAGGTTTTGTTCACAAGGAAATCGTGTTGCATTAAGTGGTGAAGTGACCTTCTTTAATTTTCTTTGCATTATTGAGGTATGTGATTAAGGTTCTTCTGCAATAATGGATTCGACACTTGTGCGAGAGAACACAACAAGGATGTCTTCAACTCCAACTGAACAAATAAGTCCAACACCCAGTGCAGTTATGACAAACCTAACAAAAACGCAACCTAGCAGCACTTTTGTTGTGAACCTCTTTTAGTCCAATGCAATAGAATCAAAATGCCAATAATGCAAATTGAGGTCATGATGAATGAAGAAGAGAGGGGGGGAAGGAAACATTTGTTACAAAAAATGTTGCTCAAAATTGCACAAGAAGACCCATACATGATTCGATTGCTCGATCAACAAAAATACATCAAGATTGTTAAAACAACAACAACAATATGGGTAGAAGGCGTAAGTCTTCCTTTCTTTTTGTTGTCCATGATTGTGTTGGTGAGCACGGTGAACAACAAAAGAACTATCTAGGGTTTAAAATTACTTTGGTTGATTTTCATGTTTATTGTTATTGTCTCTATGTAATGTCAATTGTTTTTTGGGTTTAGGTTAGAAGAACTGTAAAGCAAAAGGAGAATAAGAAAATAAAAACCATACATAAAACAATTAATGTAACTGGAGGTGTGGAAAATGTAATGGTGTTTGGTTTTTTTGATGTTGTGGTGTTATGATGCAGAGTTTTAACTTGAATAATGTGCAAAATTATTTTAGTAGTTACATCCATCTACTATTGCAACTTCACAACAGTTGTAGATATGATTATTTCAATTTAGGGTTTGGGTAGCAACTTATTTGTTTTTGCAGATTTTTCACAATTCGAAAGGCAAAAGCAAAATCTACAAATTCACAATGCAACCAAGTAAACACCATTGTGTTGCATTGTACCTAGAAGAAGAGTATGAAATGTTGGCATTGGAGGCAGACTTTGATGTGAAGCGGCTAGACATATCAACATTCGGCAACATGCCTTCATTCCAATGTAAGTTTTGCAAGATTATGTTCAGAAACAAGAATACATTATCTTACCACAAGATGATGAACTTGTGCCTTGAGTACACTGGGAAGGAATTGCTAAAAATGTGCCCCGCCATCACAAAGTCTAAAGCTAAAGAGCTTACCAAGTTAGGGGAGAAGCATGGGAAAACTCTACCAAACCTCTTGAAGCGTCCAAATGAAGATGCACTAGAACGTTCCCCCAAAAGGACAGCACCACCAAAGAACTAGAAACAACCCATGGGGATGCCCCATGCAAGGCTCATACCTCTTAAGGAGAAAGAGATTTATGAATTGAACAATGATGAAGATTTTTCATTTGTTAAAATTGTAAAATTAGGTAAATTGGCTATGTGCTTTCATTTTTTATTTATTTTGATAATGTAATGTGGGAGGTCACCTTTAAAAGTTTGTTGTTAATTCTACAATTTGTAGGTTTGGCCATAAACCCTATGGTTTTCAAGAAGCCACCTTTACAAAAGGGTACATTGGATAATGGAAAAAGCCCCAACAATAAGAACAAATCAAGTGCAAATACATCTTTGTTTTCTGTTGCAATTTTACTACAAATAGGCATACCACTTATCAATAGATCACACATTAAGGCGAAGGCGAGGTCAATTGTTGAAACTTTCATTGTGGAAAGTACTTGTGAGCTACCTCCTCCTCCTTTGGAAGACAAGATTACTAGGCTTTACATTTTGATGTCAGAGACGGATATTGTCATGGACAAAAAAATATTGGAAAAACCAAAAAACATTATGGTGCTTTTAATGAAACTAGAAATAGATGGCATTTTAGGCAACCTATTTGTTTTAGCATTTGGTTCGTGGTATCATTATCCACTAATGAGTACTTTACAACTTTTGAACCTTTTTTGGTTTATCATTTGCTCTAGTTTTGTTTATTTCTTACTTGTTGCGCATCCCATAGGTTGGTGGAAGGATTGAAAGGACAACCCAAATTTTAGATGTTGTAAAACAATCCCTGAATGTGTGGACATCTAGAGGGGATGGAAAGAACACCATGCCAAGGTTCATTGAAATGAAATGCCTCTAAGAGTACCTATAATATTTACAACAAAAAAAAGAATATGATGCAAATAATGTGAATGTCGCAAAAATTTTCAAGGGAAAAAATATATATATTTATATTTATAGGAATTGAAAAAATTTGACCAGCAATTGAAAGTTAATGAAAAGAGGTCAAAATGGGGTTAGTCACCATTGTACCACTTGTTGAAGTGATATCCTTTGGACTCTGGTCTTCAATGCCCATGGGAGTACACAAAAGTAGAACTACAAAACATCATCATTGGAGTGGAAAGGGATTCACAACAATTAGCATTGGATACAAAGTGTTTGCACATAGTTCAAGCATTCAAATTATTTTGCAAATCTACATTTGGGAGACTACATCCACTTGCTCATGCAAACAAAGGATTAATTGTACGCAACATCCTACATTATTGTCGTGAACAAGGAAATTTTATTAAGCTAACCATTGCAGTTCAAGATGTTCTTAACTTTTGGTTTTTTATGTTTTTTAAATTGTGTTAGTGTCATGAAAATATTACTCGATTCAACAAGATTTATTGGGGCTACTTGGATTTGATTTGTAACTACATAATCCACTTGTTGAGAAGATCCAACGATTCATGTCCAAGATTATTCATAGAACAATTTCAGATTTATTACGTATTGGAATGGCAAAGGAGTTGGAAGACATGTGGTGGAACATTGATGTTAGGCATGATTGTAGGCCAATCTTGGACCAGCTATTTGCTTCACTACCTTTCCACTTGTTGTATTTCTTGTAAACAATTGTTTTAATAAAAAATTCACACAAAACATTGCTTCCAATACAATTACCAAATTTATCTTTGATATGTTGAATCCAACATATGTTTGTCATAATGTGGAAATGTTCCACCTTGAACTAATGTTTAGCCTAATTTACAAATGTTCCACCTTTGAACAAAACTTTTATGAATAGGTGGTCAATGAAACTTTGCTTGTGAATGAGGACATTGATGTTGGCTGTATTTTTCCAAGAATTCCAAACCTTCAAGATGACAGTGCCTTGTTTAATAGGCAGAACAAATGTAGAACTGCCTTGGTAGTTGTTATGGATTGTCAAGTTCAAGGATTGTGTGTGAAGCTTGGTTGAATAAAAAAAGCCCTTGAGCTAACTCCAAAGGCCCCCATTGCTAATGTCCTAATTGATAATGACACAACTACAGGTGCATCAAAATTTATTACATTTTTTTTAATGTTTTGAGATGCCAAAATATTGTGTACTAAGAGTTGGGATTTAAGCATGTAGGTTCCTTAGTTTTCACAATTACGTTTCTAACCCTTCATACTTGCTCCATCTTATGCAAATGGTACCAAAACATCAATAGAATTTCAAAATGCAAAAGTTGTTGTGCAACAACCCATCCGCTCTAACAAGTCCTCCCATGGCCAACCCACATGCAAGAATGAAATTGCACTAGCTTATAGGTTGAATTTATTTGTTAGGGCGGCCTTTGGTGATAACCTTAAACGAGATCGTAAATTTAATGATCATGTTGACTTATAATCATATGTCAATAATCTAAGTCGTGCAACACCCATTTTATCAAGTTCATTATTAATAGTCCATGTCGGTTTTAGGAGGACATCGTCCCTATTTCTTGGGTTGCGGCCTTTAGGGCAATCCTCACACAACCTTGTTAAACCAATCCCAAATTTGAATGACACATCCTCCCAAGATAAACATTTATTTGAGCCAACAAATTCCTATCATGCGCCAATTCATGATAACAATCCTAATGCAATCACTTCATTTCTTGCCATTGTGACAGATTATGAGAAAAAACAAGTAAATGATGGACTTCAAATGAACGATTCATCAAGTCCTGGAAAACAAATGTAAGTACTATCACAACTTCAAACATTAGTACTTCATGCTTTAGATTTGGTTATCATTAATTGTAGGTTTGTTGTAGAAAACATGTTCAGTTCAAATCAACATCTACTAATTCAATTGTGTCAAGACAACAAATTGTTAAAGTTTATGATTCAAATACAACTCCATTTGAGTTTCATATTCCAAATATGAAGTATTTTTGTTGTTTGATGTCCTTATTGCAAACAATTTACATGGGCAAAACATGTTAGAGGTTATACAACTAGAAAAAAATTATCCCATAGCTAGATGTTCTATTCAATAGCATTGGTTGTTATTGCAGGTTAGCAACAATAATAGCATATTTCAATACCAATAGAGGTGGGACCAGCAAGTTTGCAGAGGAGTTTGTCATATCATGTGATTATTTGAAATTAAAAATCGATGCTAATATATCCTTGTTGGACAACACCACCAGGTACTTGTCTATAGATGCATTGGATTTCTTTAGACTATGGTATACACACAATCATATGTCATAGACGGACTCTTGTATCACCCATCCTCATATGTGGGATATGGTGAAAAATTGGGCAAAAGAAAAAGGGGAATCAAAAGATAGTGTGTTGAATTTCATGAGGAAGAAGTTCAAAGTGCCTTCCAAAGTTTGAAAGCTCTTAGACCCTTAACAATATGCCAACATTTTCCAATCTACAAGTGTACATCGTTTTTTTGCAAAAATCTGGGCTATTACACAAGGTAAATTGTCAAGGACACTTGAATGGAGGTGAGTAATATCAAAGAATAGTTGGGTGTGGCTTGATGGACCACAACAACTATCTGATTAGGAGTGTGGGTTTTTATGTCATGAAATTCATGACTAAATATGTCCATTACATGTATCGAAACAATGCACCTAACATTAAGGTGCAGTTACCCTTACCCAACCCACATAAGTTTTTGTTGTAATTGAGTATAAGATTAATTACATCTTGAATCTTATAATTTTGTGTTTGTTGTAAGTGACACCAACTTGGTTTTCAAGGGATGATGCGATTGTAATGTATTTGATTCCAATGAATGCAATATTACAAACATTGCATATGTCAAATTTTACAAACATGGTTTGGGTTATTGACTTGGGAGATGTAACTAGTGGTGGGGGATCAACATCAACATAGTTTGTTAGTGTATTAGCATGTCATAGAAGCGGTAGAACCAAGAAGTTGATGTATTATGCTAGCTAATGTTCAACAAAAAACATTAAGTTTGAGATGGGTTTGTAGTAGTAACAACATAATCTAACCAAGTAGACTATAATGGGATAGTGTTTTCTGTGGTAGTGGTATAGTGTGTTTTATGTGTTTGGAAAGAATTTCCAATAGCTAGATGTGCTTTAAGTTTGATGTTGAAGATTATGAAAGTTGATGGGTTTGAAAAGGTTTAGCACATGTTATTAGACACTAAATCCATACATTTATATAATTGGATAGAATGCAGTATGTACTATGCTACAATTTAACGTCTTTATATTTATACATTTGCAAAATACTATGTGATAACAATGTGGTTATAATCAAGGGGAAAGTGGGATTTTAAGGAGTGCATCCCATCTTGATAGTTTGGTTTGATTTGGAGGTGCTAGTTTTTTTTGGCATTGTTGCTCATACATGTTGTAATGAATTTGTTTTTCATGCAATTATAGTTATTGCCATAGGTTGTATTGTAACAACATGCAGAATGTCATTTGATCATTTACTAGTCATGAACACAAAGGTTAATAGACTAGCATGTCTGCAATGGTGTCTTGGAGCAATCATTGCAAGTTGTAAATACAATTGTCATAAAACAATGTTTTGTAACACGCATATGACTAAAAGACTATGGCAATGGTATGGAGTCCCACAAAACAATACATTAACAATAACAAAAAATAAACTTAAATGAAAATTGTAGTGTAGGTACACAAAGTATTAGTAACTTGCAATTCCAAATCCATATCCATATTTGGTATATTGGATTCCCTTGGCATCTAAATGTGCATGCACCTAGTTGATATGTCCTTTAAGTGATTCTTTTTTGAACATGGGGTTCTAGGATTTGTTTATGCCGTCTAAGTGTGTTATCACCAAGAGCAAATGGAAACATAGAGTCCAGTTTAGGTGTTCAAAACCAGAAATCCCCCTTAACTAGCATGTCTTATTATTTACCCCTCAATACCTTCAATCCTGAGAGCAAATGTGGTTGTAACATTGGAATTTCGATGGCACTAGTTTTTGTGTCATGAAATATGTAGTTAATGAGTTCCCTTCAATCGGCATATAGTGGTTGTCATCTCAAAGATACCAACGTCTTCATTTTTTGGGTCAATGTCAAGTCATTGATTAGGTAGGTCATCACAAACCATGTGTCAAGCTGAAAGAAGACACTTGTTTACTCCATGGAATGTGCCCGTACCCTTAACAATGGCACCATTAGAAATGTTAGGGTGTAGCATTTTGAATACCTTCATGACATTTTTGCATGTAATCCCCTATTTTGGAAGTGGGCAATCGCATTGTGGCCATTTAGATGACAAAGCGTGAATGGTCCATACTTTGGGTGTGTGGTTGATGGATGCAACATATGCAATGTCCTCCCCATAAGGACATAACAAGACATTGGAATTTGGAATATCTCACACCCTTAGCATTCATGAGGCAATAATGCCTTCTTGTTTATCACATACCCAAAAAACTTGCACTACACACCATACTAGTAGTGAGGAAAAACATCTCCAACAAGATGAAAATTTAGTTAATCCAATTTATGTCAAGTAAACCATTCTTTGGATGACATGAAGATTCATTTCATGTTGCTATGGAATGATTCCATAACCGCATTGGTGTCTTGCCCTACATGTGGAATGTTGCAATTGCCAACACACCACATTATTGCCCTATGTGTCCAATGGTCTTTAAGATATTCAATGAATCAAAATGCATTGGGTTATTTGGTTGCCATGATGTCTATTTGTACTTGCACCCACAAAACATGATCATGATCCAGTGGACAAGCTCATGAATACATTATTTGGCCCAAAGTAGATAATACTTTTGTTCGGTCTTCTGTCGTTGGAATTTTCTTTAAAGCATTTTTTGCCCATGTTCTACACACATGCCACAAACATAAAAAAACTTTGGCCCTTGGCCAAACATTGCTACATAGGAAAACAACATCTATAGAAATTAGTTCTTTTAGTAGTCTAATAATGTGTCGGTGTATGTCAAGTAGGCATGAAATAGAACATGCTTTGATGAAAACATAGTTTTTGCCAAAATATGATGTGTAGCAAAGAATGATCTACCAGATTATTTAGTTTTGCAACAAAGTATGCACCACAATACACAAGTAATAAACATGAAATTATATGTAGATTTATGGAAGTCAAACCTCAACACATTGATTTCAGCTTAAACATTGTCAACAAGGATAACATTAGGCATCCAATTGTTTGGCATATGTTTTGATAGTGCTCGAAGAACTAGTCAAGGTCACTTTCTTGACTATTTCCAATGACAATGAATGCAACCAATATCCAATTTTGCCATTCATCAAACACCATTGGGGTGTACAAATAATATTGCAAAGAACATAACACCAACATTAGTGACCATGTTGTGGAACATATTAATTATGTGTCATTTCATACAATAGCAAAAAGGGTGTACCCTACTTTGATTAGTGCCAAATGTTGCATCAAAAGATATTGCACTACCATGCCCAAATTTTTGCATAATTTCCAATTGCCATGGAGTTTGGATTCCCAATGTGAATGGGGTGTCATCTTGGGTTTGTGAATTGAGGTCCATAGGGGCATGTTGAACATAAAAGAAAATTGAATTTGGATTTTCTAGAACCCACATTCTAACACTGATGGGGTCCTTGCGGTGTTTTTGCCATAGTTCATCAACTTGCTTTTTGGGTAAGTTTCTCAAATCGGATGGGAGAACAAAGGTGTCTTGGGTCACATGTTCATTTTTCAATGCCATCTCTCTAACATGCGCTTTGTGATGAGTCATTACTTGAGTCGTGGATAGGCCTTGCCTTAGCAACCTCGTTAAATGAACCTTCATACCATCTGACAGTTGGGAACCTAGAGCATACCAATATCCAACAACATCTTTCCCATGGCATACTTCACCCTCCTTGTTTTTATGTTATGCACTCAAGTATATCAACTCACAAAGGCTTTGGTCCAAATATGGTTGGTTTGCAATGAAAGCTCTTTGACAACCGTGTATAATGGACATACCAAACATTGTCTTTGAAATACGAATCTTCTGTTGTGCTTGATGGCTGGATTCCGGGAACCCCAACAAAGCCTTTTTCCTATTCTTCTTGCTGGTTGTTCTGTTCACTTGGTGATGCTTTTGTTTTTGTTGTGTAGACAATAATAGCTTCTGCATGTCCCTGGGAGTACATTGGTGTAGTCTTGGGGTCCAAAGTTACAAGAGAACATGTAGCAAAATGAGTTTGGAGGTGGCTTTTTTTTAATATAGGCAGCTTGCACCTACTTTGCAAGCAAAGCAGGCACCTTATGCCTGTTATGTAGGTGTAAGCTGCTTCCTCTTTTCAAGAAGGCTATATTCCTGGATTTGCGGTGTTCTCAATTTACATTAAACAAATCTAGCTGAGTGCTTTATGAGCAAGAACCTTTCCCCTCTTACACCTTGTGCTCTACTTATGTTTAACTTCATGATAAAGTTCACCTTGTGCTTTATGATGGGTAAGGCCTCACAAGGGGGTTGTATCTGCCCAGTTCTGGGTCAGCCAGGCGGGTACAGTGCAGCTATGGCAATAGAAACTAAAGGCACAAATTGGGCCATTGGTGTACTCACAGGTTATGGGCATGTGAAAATCCTGCCTGTCCACTATGTTGTTCTGTGCTGATGTCTTATGGCTCACTGGTTATGTCCCATAACACAACTTGAACAGGCCAGTTACATAGTCCATAGCTAGGGTTCGATACTCTGGGGGCCTGTATTCCACAGAGCAATTGAGTCATTCTGTTTAATCTGAACCTCCATTGTCAGAGGGATTTGAAGCTAGGTACAGGTCTGCCACTTCACAGAAGTTGATCCAAACCCACTTGAAAATCATGAAGTGCAAGATATTGAGACACCTTGTGTCAGCTATGGTTCACAAGGTGTCTGATGGTGGCATCAGATGTGATAGCAAGGAGGCAACAGCAAGCATAACTTCCTTTTCAATCTAGAGTTCACTTGATGGTAGCACTCAACATGCATGGTGTGGAGGGCTTTGTGTGTGGGTAGCATGGGGGATTATGCAATAGCAAATTCTCAGAACTGGTCTAAGATCTGTTTTGCAATCACTGCCCCTTCTGGTCCATCCTGTCTGAGGCAGCTTTAAAGTTCAAGAGCTTCCTGGCTGGTGTACCACAATTTGCGTGCAATTCATGGGACGTAGGATCACAAGCAGCTACCATACGAAGAGCTGGGCCCCTGCGGCACCAGG
>Ga0116230_10005206_pt1 | contig 12763 bp, 7 predicted proteins | sample S1TSphfallax_3_FD_88678 | JGI IMG/M metagenome (GOLD analysis project Ga0116230, IMG submission 88678) | Host-associated microbial communities from peat moss isolated from Minnesota, USA - S1T2_Fd - Sphagnum fallax MG | ecosystem: Host-associated > Plants > Peat moss > Unclassified | place: USA...
ACACTAATAGCTGTATTCATAATAGATTGATTGCTTGCAATTGCTGGCTCCAGCTTCTCACCTGCAGACATCTCCTCTCCTGCATGGAAGAATTCTTCCCGCTGTAATTTCAACAAACCTTGCTGCTCACCAGCTGCTTTAGGCGAGACATCGGGAAGGGGAAAGGTACTCGAGGCCGGCGCAATTGCTGATGATTCTCCTGCAAAGGAGATAGATTTCTGGCCTACATTCCAGGAGCTTAGATACTCCTCTAGACCGACATGCGGCTCGGCGGGCTGAAATCCCTTTGTATGCCATAATTTATCTAACCAAGTGAAGGAACCAGGTCGCGTGGAGGACTGCGATAATTCCTCCGCGACCAGGGTCCCAGAGCTACTTTCGTGCACAGCCTGACTCTCGACTTGCTCAGCTAATTCCCTCACCACTGCAGTTTGTTCTTGGACGCCCGGATTAACATTCAGGGGCTCAATAGTTGCTACTGATTCTTCGACTCCCCCAGCAGCAGCAGCAGCAGCAGCCGGCAACGAAACAGGCAAATTGGCATCGCTACTACTAGTGTTGGGAGCGGCAGCTGATGCAGGAGCTCCTCTCTGCTGCCGCTTACGGATCCGCATCGCAGATCGAGAGCTCTGAAGGTCCGACCAAAATTCCCTTCCCTTCTCAAAAATATCTCCTCTCTTCTCTCTCTCTCTCTCTCTCTCTCTCGCACTCAACTATTTGAGTGTGCAAGTAAAGCCGGCAACTAGCTAATGCCGGACATCATCATCCGCTGCGTATTATTATTATTAAATTACATCTACATGGGCCTGTCGCCGACCAAAAACTTTTGAACTTTTTCGGCGTGGCAATGAGACAATGTTTGGATTTGCCGCAAGGGGTCGGTCCCTCCCGCGCGTGCTGCCCACCAAATTGGCTATTAGCAACACCACACCACACTGCAAAGATTTTGTTCCGAAGTAATGAGGCGAAGCCATGTGGAAGGGATGGAATGTCCCACGCAAACCGGACAACTGTCACTTCATCCCAATTCCACGCTCACACGGATTGACGTCGTTAAACATTGAATGTTAAACTGGAAGCCGGCAGGCGGTTAAAGTTTCCCGACATTTGTCCCCCCCGGGCAGCAAGTGGGATTTGTTGCTCGCCCTAAAACCCAAATGATTCCTGCTTCGCGGACAAAACCAAATTCTTTAACACAGGAATGGCCGGCCGCGTTAGGAATCCGATTTTCGACTGTGGTTTCTGCGACCGTTCCTCCCCAGTTTCTTCACTACCTCCTTTCGTTCGTGCTTTCTTCGAGTGTAGCAAAGGGGAACTCACCTTCCTTCATTCCTTCCTTCCTTGGTCCTTGCAACTGACTATGGTAGTTTTCGCTAGGTGTCCGCCTCCCAGGAGCTTTGCTTTGCTCCGGTCAATCGAGCTCACTGGACCAGCTCGTGCCTGAGCAGGCAGGAAATCCATTATTGTACCTTTTTTTCTTTTTTTCCTGTTTTCTGAGACACAAAAGAACAGACTTCAATTGTCAAGATACTTTTCCCCGGACCCACAAAACGTGAAGTCCAGGCTACAAAGGCTCTGAGTGTGATTCTGCTGCCTTTTGGAGTAATTTGTGTAATGTGTTTTTTTATAAAAGAAATTCCTCCCCCTCTCATGTGTTTCTTTCCCATTAGGAAATATTGGCTGGGTTTACATAATTGGAGGAGGGGTGGGGTGTTCCTCCTGAACTAAGTGCCCGACTGCGGTGGAGTCAAGAGGGCATTATCTGATGTAAAGCATTGACAGAAAAATACTTTCTAATATTTTCCTGCCATGCCCAGCATTGTATCCTCTGAATATAGTACAAGAAAAGAAATTGAAATGTCTGCTCCAGGGGGCATTTTGCTTTTCAAAATGCTGTGGCCTTTGCTGAGGAGAAATTCCACTGGATGAGACATGTTTCACATACACTAGAAATTTTCTGCCCGTGCTTTAAGTTACCTTGCATTAAAGTTATATAATCCTCGTGGAGAGCTTTTTAGCTGTGCAATCAAATCCTGCTTGAAGGACAGCACCTTTTGGGAGTTTCTGCTGCATAGTTCCCATCAGTGAGTTTTACTAATAACACTCCCATGATCAACTGTTGTGAACCTGGTAAAATCAACAGTTCATCAGACTTTCAAGACTATGAAACAAAGGCAGGGGCTAGTATTGTAGGTTTGGAATTTATCAGATTAGGTGCAGGTAGGCAGATGTTTCTGAAATGTCTGGAAACAGACTTTGCATGAAGGTGGCCCAATCTTAAAGTTTCAAAAAATAGGTTCACACTTTTACCAACTACTAATTAATAGCATGTTCTTACAAGAGTGGAAGCCAAATTGGCCCAATAAGTATTAAGTAGGGGTACTTGTTATCAGCCTTTTTGTTTTGGTGCAATTTTTTTCCGAGATGAAAAAAATAAAATAAAAAAGAAATAATTTATTTTCTATTAATGTTTTCTGAAATTTTTTGCCAAGTTTCAAAAAAGAAATTTATTTTTTGGGTCACATTTGTACTTTGATTTTAGTTTGGTAGCATTTTTTTCAAATTAATTAATTTAATATTTTAAAACCTCACGATTTAATTTTAAATCCCTCTTGGGATGCAATCCAATGCTGCTACATCATAAAATTGAAAAAATGTGTCACTGCTCTTAAAACATCAAAAATGGATGGCATGCATTTGAAAGTCCATAACGTAACGATGGTGACATCTTGGCACTTTGTATGAACAGAAAAAAAGTTTCAAGGCTTTTGACCATTAGAATTTTGGATATTATAAGATTCCAATCCCGCGTGGAAAAAAAATTGGAAAATTCTGGGAGCAACTTCGCCCTTTGGACTCCTACAAGATAATGATTTTATTTGATTCACTTGATATTGTCGATTTGTGATATTGTAAAGCTGAGTTTCAAAATGTGGCCAACTCCAACTTTTAGGCTGGGCCCCCATTTGGTGACCTGTTTTACAAACATGCCATTTGCTAAACTAGTAAACTAAAATTGTTATCATTTGGGTCCCATGATTTTAAGGTTTTCCAATTTGAGCTCCACCTTGCTGTGCACTACCAGTGACAATCAACTATTTTACGTTTTTCTTATGTTTTCATATGATTTTTAATAATTCATCATTATTTATGTCAATGTCAAATTTAAATTAAATTAATATACATTTCATGAACATGAAAAGACACGTGTTAATTTTTTTTTTCATATTCATGTTGGTGAATAAAGAAAAAAAGTGAGATAATTATAAAATAAAGGTAGTTATTAGGAAAGGTGAGAGATAGTTATTGAGAAAATTAATTTAAAAATTTATTAAGAAAAAAATGTAATTAGGCTTTAAAATGAGGTAGTTATTGTTTAAATTATCTTTGGAATGGTCCATGAAAAATCATACGAAGGATTCAATAAATCCTCCTCCATATACGAGTTCTGGTTACTCATCACTGGAATTCATATGGTTAGAATGTAAGCTTTGTCAACTAAGTACCACCCAACAAACTTTCAGTCATTATGGAACAAGCCTGAATGAATCACCTTATGTTTCATATGTGCCTGTTACTCAATAAACAGTTCAAATTATTGCACAGGCAAATCTGTCAAATGGTTTTGACTGTTGGACTGCATACCTCACCCTTTATGCTCGTTAGTTCCAGTGACAAGTAATCGCAACTGGTACATAGGGGGTGTTTTTGAAATCCTTTGTGTGATTGTCCGTGGACCATTCATTATAAAGACAATTTCAAAAATTCTCAAGCCTAACTATTTCACTTCTTTCTTAATAACGACTTTCTTTTCCTATTAACCTTCTTAATAACTATCTCCCACCTTTCCTAAAAGCTACCTCACTAACTCATTACGTTTCAAAATCCCCCAACCTGGATATGAAAAAACAAATTAACACGTGTCCTTTCATGTCCATGAAATGTATATTAATTTAAATTAAATTTTAACATTGACATAAATAACGATGAATTATTGAAAACCATATGAATACTGTTTTTTTTTTAAAAAAGGTCGATCGTCTCTGGTTATTCACAGCAGTGCAGAGCTCAAGTATATAACTACAATGGGCATGTTAAAGATCTCAAGCTTAAAGTTGCAATTAAATTGCAAAAGGAGCACTAGCTAGATAGAATTCATGTACAACCATCAATACAAATTTAGCTGTAATGTGCAAATTCTGGTTTTGATTGCTCAGTCCTACATTTTACTACAATTTCCTCCACTACTAAAATTTTAGGCTTCCCCACATAAGCCCTCAATTAATCTCTAAATTTGCCTGGAAGCAAGTAACCCCTTCAAAAATAAGTCCAATTTCAATAGTATCTACAGGACAGCTTCTTGATCAGACACTGCAATAATGCAAAGCTGTTAGTGATGCTACCTGCCGTTGCAAGCATTTTCAACCTGCTGTAAAATTAACAATAAGCTTAGATTCTTGGTTAATGACTCACATTCAAATCAAAACTATGCTGTCCTGGTTCTAAAGCTGTGGTGTTGTAGAAGAATTAAGCTCTCTCTCAATAGGCATCAAGATCCTAGCGCAGAAAAGAGTTACCACTCAGAATCAAAAAATTTCCTGCAGGCCATTGTTTCTGAGTACAAACTCTAGAAATCTTTGCTGCTGAAATAGGAACTGAAGACAAAATCCTTAAGAAAAACCCACTAAACTGCTCACAAAAGTAACCACAGACCTAAGATTGGACAAGCAATCTGCATTCAGATCAAAGAGCCATCCAGCTTCTTTTTTGGCTGGTTACTTCATTTCAATCCCAAGTGTTGGATCCCGAGATACAAACTCTTTTCTGCTGGATCAACCATCCAACAAGATTTAAGGTCATGGACAACAAATCTGGCATCCCACTCTGATAACATTACCAACATGAGCTTGGCAGTAGATATTCAACACCTCACCAACAAAGAAAGTATATAAGTTTTGCAGCCTGTGTTACTGTGCTTGTGTATTACCTCGGGTAGGCACAAAACTTGCTTGCAAAGTAGAATACAGTGGGAAGATGACAATGGCCCACCCATACCTAATGGAATAATTCCACGCAAGTGAGCAAAATCTTGAGTAGCACATGGAACCAGGTCCAACAACTCCCACTAGTCTCAGATATTACCTCACTGCTTGTCACATAGGTAGTGATACCAACAAAACGATACTATGAAAGGCCATCAAGCTTTCTGGGCAAATTTTGTGGTGATCCCATAAAAAAAACAGATGAGCAAAATAGTCAACCACTGCCATAATAGACAGAAGACTAATGATTACACACAGGCCTGGAGTGATTTCCTTTAAGTCACATGCACAGAATCACATTGAGTGACATGAACATACACATTCCACTTCAAAGCAGCAAACAAGGACAAGAAATAAGAAGTATTCAACCAAGAAAACAGAGTCCCTAGAAGATGCGACAAATACCCAGAGAAACCCTACCGCTGTGCACCCAACCAATATGTCTCCCTCTCTAGGACAAGAGACAAAGACATAACTTCATCATCACCTTATGCATGGTCCAAAAATGACTGTAGAGTTCATCAAAGGATTAGTCACTAGAAACCACAATAGGCTTTTCATACAGCAAGAAGTCAAAGACAATCCCATATGTGGTTATGGTAGGCATGCAAATGAACAGAATGACATTGCAAAGTACTCACCAAGCTCCGAAGCAGAAAAAAAATGAAGGCTGTTCAGAGTTTTGATCGAACTCCGCTACTACTCTTGAAGACATATGGGAAGAATGTTTACACCTTGAGTCTTTTGAAGACCTAAATCCATAAGCCAACAAAGTGTATAATATCTCAAGCCCCCTCTCCGACACCGCTACTATGGAGAAGAAGAAAAACCCCGACGGAGCCTGGTCTAAACCCCTGCCAAACCTGGAACTCTCGGTAAGGCTTTTAACGGTAAGATTTCTGGAAACGAGAACGAGCACCACGGCCTCCGAATTTCTTGGGCTCGCACCGACGAGGATCAGCCACGAGGAGCGTGCGGTCGTACCTTAGGAGCACATCCTTGATCTCCTTCTTCGACTGCTCATCCACAAACTTCTGGTAATAAGCTACAAGCGCCTTGGCGATGCTCTGTCTGATTGCGTAGATCTGTGAAGTGTGACCTCCTCCCTTCACTCGGATACGCATATCAACACCGGAGAATTTCTGGCGGCCGAGCAGCAAGATAGGCTCGAATGCTTTGTAACGCAAAATCTCCGGCTCCACGAGCTCAATGGGACAGCCATTGATCTTGATCAGGCCACGCCCACGCTTGCAATACGTAACGGCCACCGCCGTTTTCTTGCGCCCAAAGCACTGCACAGACTCCATAGCCAAAATGGAGATCAAGACCTGCGAGACAGAGAGCGAGAGCGCTCGTAGTGCAGACAACTTGGTGTGATGAAGAAAGAGAAGATGTGTACGATAGCGGCGGTATTTGTTTCCCAAAACTTCTACAAACCCTAACCCTAGCCCTAAAGCACTCATCTCGCTACTTCCAACCCTAAACAAATCGCCATGCTCTCTCCTCCCGACTACTTTTCTAATTTTCTTAGTGTTCACCTGTTTTGTGCTAGTTCCGTTTCCCTCGTTCCTGCGATTGATTTTGTTTGCATCCAATCCCAGCATCACATCCACGGTTGGAGATTCTTTGGAAGATCTGCCTCTCCTTTTTTCCACCTGATATTCTGAGAGATGAGTGATGAAAGAAGGGGATAAGGAGATTAATGCTGTGAGAAAGCTTCTATGGTTTCTCCAATTCTTCTGAAAAGAAAGGGTGCGTTCTCAGTTAGGTGCTTCTTCTGGGATGATTGAGGATTGGTTTCATAATGTTCTAAACCTTCTCTTTTCTTTTCAGCAACTGAGGGTTTTGATTCTGAGCATGCGGGCCCCATTTTGGTTCTGAGCATTACCCCAGACGAAAAGTTTCAAGTCCATGTTATGATCTCTAGCAGCAACTTGCGTGTTGCACTTCTGGTTGTGTTTTCCTGTATTACGATATGCATAGATAAGTTCTCAAGGTAGGCATTGTCAATAAGCCTTGTAACTGGCTATGAAGGAATTGTCAAGGACATAGATGCGGCACATGTTAATTTCTCGAGACATGGCAACATCTTCTTTGAAATGGTTTCCAGTCGTTTGAAGTTCTATGTACATATGTAAGTGCAAGAATTCCATGCTTGCCAAGGTTTTGCAATGCAACAGGATAAGCATGAGAAGTTTGGCATGTCAATGAAGGTTGCAAACTGCAACAAGTCTGAAGGTATGCTTCTAGTTTAGTGTTATTGACTAGTTCTTTTTAGTTCCGTGGATCTTTCAGTTATGCAAAATTTCATTGACAGGATATCAGAGCTGGTATAGGGGATTTTCTGCATAATCTATCTAATGGTGTCCAACTTGACAATTCCACACCAAAACTCTTTCATATTTGTCTTTTCAGGTATCATCACATGTGGAAATTGAACGATTTTGTCCTCTCAAGCAACACCAACACATATTTGAGTTCAGAAGGTCACATTGCATTGAATAAACTTGCTTAATCCTCTTTGAGATTGATGAATTTCATGAATTTCTTGGTGTGATCAATACGTCAATTTTTTTAATGTTTTTAATAGTGAAGATTGAAGTTCATGTTCTAAAATTAATGAAACTGGAAATGGATGTCATGAATTCATGATTGAATTTTATTTTTTAAATTGATATTGTAGGATTCCAGGAACAAATGAAGTATATTAATATTTTGACCTTATGTCAACTGATCATCACTGGTAGTGTGGAGCAATGCAGAGCCCAAGTATGATATGGGTGATTTATGAGTGGTATAGATGAAGACCCTGACCATCAACATTGAATGTAAATGCTGGGTATGTCTTGTCCAAAGAAAATCTGCTATCTGGTTCATTACTGAAAAATATACTAAGAATCATGATGGTGCATATCATGATTCATGACAGTACTGTGACTGGTTATAATCAAACCAAGTCTATTGAATGGTGGGTAACATAATGTTTTGCATACTGTGTGTAAGTGGTGCAATTTTGGGCCAAATCAAGAGAGGTTGTATCGTCACCAATGGAGCACCTCACACTCCATTATCAGGTTCAGCTTGTAATGCATGTTTGCTTTACTGTGCTGTTGATTTTATAGAATTCACATCTTGTGTTCAGGTTGAACATTTAGCTGAGCTGTTATGTTCATGCAAAGTAGAAAGAAAGAGAGAGAAAGATCAACTCTAATTTGGAGTTGTAAGGCTTGTAAAGCAGACAAGTTCTTCAACCTACTCATGAAAGAATCAAACATATACACAGCATGAGCGAAGGTGTGGTTGTCAAGTTGAATGACAAAGGATATAAGACTCAGACTGGGGTAGGCTGGTCAGTGCATTATATTTGATCAGATGGTGCACTTCCCATTTTCAAAACCTTGGTGTTTGCATATGACCTGCGTCGAGCATTAGATCAACAGTATCACTTTTTTACGCCATAACGACTCCTCTGTTTGTTTTTTGTCAATCGTCCTAAATCTACTTGAGGAAATGTTGGTATCAGTGCTGAATTTGCTTGGGACTACTTGTCAGTATGTAGATTTAGACCCAGCTGAGGGCTGTGTAGATGGAAGCATATGTGTATTTGTGACCTTGTATGGTGACACCAGAGCAAACCAACAGCCACCAACACACCATCATTGGAAGCTTGTTGTGACTCAATCGTGGATGAACCCTGACTGAGTTGTCTTCAGGTTTCACCTTGGTAACGTATCATGTAAAGCATAGGTCATGTAGGTAAGCATGTAAGGTAGTTTTGAATGTTTTCATGAGCCTAGAATGAATCCCATAGTGGCGAATCTGACAACATTTGGATAGGATTCTCAAAGAGTTGCATCCTAGTTTAAGCACAGTTTCAATGTAGTGGAAAGCAACTTGGAAACATTGATGAGATACCAATGTACCATTATATGGTCATTATGGAGGGTACTAATGAGATACCAATGTATCATTATATGGTCATTAAGTAGTATGCATGTTCTGCATTTTATCCATCCATTTGTGAAGCATCACTGTATTGGTCTATGGAACTAATTCTACATTTAAAAAGATTTGAATGCAATATCGTCTTTTTCCTATGTTAGGTTGACCTCTTTTTTGTTAACTATGTTTCAGTTGGGAGGGATCAATTGTTACATTGATCATGCACTTTTGGAACCACCTCTAACTTGACATAGTTCCTCATAGAGTGGCTCACACATTTGCCAACAGTTTGTGGTCTGAAGAGTCTGCATCCACCTTAATTGAGGGTTGAACTTCAACAAATGTAGGCAGCTCCATGTTCTCATCAAATTACATGAGAATCCCTTTGTAGCTAGCTGGAAGGGTGTTCAAAACTTGTTCCACCAGGTTGAAATTGACTCTTCTTTAGTGCTGGTAAGCATAAACTTTACTTCTTCGATCTTCTGCTGAAATCTGCCACATAACCTCACTCACCCAATTGAATTGTTGTTAGTTTATCTTTCAGCTTGTCAAGTTGAGTGGCAATACTCAAGATCATATAGGGCTCTGCAACACATTTTCAAACGTTCATCAAGCCAAACAAGTGTTGGCAAGATATGATTCTTGACTACCAAGTTCAAGGCTATGAGAGCCTTAATTATTGTTTGGAGGCTTGTCCATGTCCACATCAAATTTGGCAACAGACACATGTAAAAATCAGCTCAATTTTGATCCTTTTTCATCCTTTGAAAGGGTCCAACTAGAATTTAGAACACTAAATAGTAAATACCATGCTTGTTAATTTAAGGAAGAAAGAGTCTGGTTTTTGTGTACATGTGTTCTTAATGTCCAAATACATGGCATGACTACATTTTAAATATGATCATCCATCATGATATGTAGCACAATTTGCAAGGGCATCTTCATAGTGTAATGAGCACAACCACCTTAACCACTATTAATTTAACATGCTTTAAAGTGATGAGCTAAACTATTGATGAAACTGTGTGATGTATTTATACAACAAATTTGTCTACAGTATATCATTGATTAATTTGAAATGAATAGATTATGAATATACAATATTCAAAAAACATATGATAAAGACTATAACCAATGATTTTAAGTATAGTTTAAGCAATGGTTAGCAATGTAACCATTGCACAAGGAAAAATGGTAGCAAACTGAACAACAAATTTCAAATTGCCACATAAGCTTTTCAGCCCTTTCTTTGAACTAATTAGCATGCACAACCATTCTTGAGACCCTAGATGTATATTGTTTAATAATTATTGTTCCTTCATGGGAAGGGGCAAACATTTGACAATAAATTTGGATGTGAATTAAATAATGATATCACTTCAAACACAATACATTGATGAAGCTGCTTTAAGTTCTTGCTAATGAATGAACAAGATTCATCAAATTTATATTCATCCAGCCATTGACAATTGCTCAAAGTTTGGAACTACCCAGAAAGTATCATAACTACATCTTCTATGTAGGAGAAAGCCTTGACAGTGGGGCATTACACATGCAAACCATGCAGAACTCCAAGGTCAACAGGTGTAATGCGCCAATGTTGGGGTTTTCTTGTTTTAAAAAATCATACAGTGGACATTACCGAAAATTTAATGCTAATTATACTAGCAAGGATGCCTACTATGTTTTATTTAAATGTTAATGCATTGACTAGTCTACTAGCCCAGGTTTTATGTATTCAGTGCAAGTAAACTAAAGTGGACAAAACAACAAATAAAAGTTCATTTCTAATGTATTTGAATTAGCCATAAAATTGACCATGAGACTTTCATTTTTTTAATGTTTTATTTCATGTTCAATTTGGGCCCACCATGTTAAATGCATTTAAAACTCCTTTCTAAAAAAATCAAGAAAATCAATTTTTTATGTGTCTATATGGACTTTGTACAATATTTCAAATGCTACATATTTGATGTCATGTAGCAGATTGTTCTCTATTTCAAGAGTAATGTGAAAAGTTGGTTGCATGTGCTTAAGAGCCCAGGAAAATATAGCACCATTTGTTGATGTTTGAACTTGATGGCTTTACATGCTCAAGTAAAAAAATTGTTGGAGTTTGTAGAGGAGTGATTTGGACAACTTAAAACAATCTTTGCTACCATTGATTCCTCCAACAGTTGATAAAAAAATCAATCAATATCCAAAGATATGGAGCATTTGAAGGTTATGATTTTAATGTTGTTAACATCATTAGTGTCGACAGTATGGCAATGCCCATTGACAAAATTTGGCAAAGGATGTGGTGTTGGCATTAGCGGAGGTAAAGTCAAAGTGATCCTCCCAAACTTCACAAACACACATTATTTTAATTTAAGGGTGTTGTTGGTAATCTCCACACCTTAGTCCTCATCACATTGGATCAAATGGTGTTGATGAAGGTTTGAAGCCTCAGGATCTCCAGCAAGCTCAAGAGTTTATCAAAAGCTACTTTTGATCATAATGATAGATGTTGTGATGAAGAATTTAATGATTCAAGTTAATGTGAGTAAGGTGGATGAAATGAAGGTGTATTTCCTCTCATTTTCATAGAACTAGTGTAAGCTCTAGTGCCTAAAGATGAAATAATTTACGTAATGGGGAGAATTTTATGGAACATGTTTTAATGTCACCATTGGTTGAAGGCATGGTGGGAAGCATTGGTCTAAGGGTACATTCATGGTTGGGGTACCATAGTAGGAACCATGAATCCTCCAAGACTATCCAAAAAAAATTCAAAACTCTTATGTCCACAGGCCTACTTTTAGGTATTAATTTGAATTTGTCATAGGGTGTCCCCATTCCTGAGTTCACATGTGTGACTAGATGAATAGGCACACACCAACATGTTGGAGCAACTGGGTGTGTTGTTTTTGGGTTTTTGTTTCATCTTCCGTCCAAATGCGCTTGTTTTGATGCATCATTCCCCCCTTAATGAACATACACTATGCTTGTGCATCTGGCTCCAACTTTCCCTCCAACACGCAAGTTTGAACACATTAAATCACACATGTTTGAAGATTTGCTTCCCATGCAAAATTCCTACACAAGTTGAGGCCTGACACCATTGCCACTTCAATGATATATCCATGGATTTTTTGAAATGTGTTTACCTTTGTCCTTTGTTTCATGCATGTAGAGTTGTGCATGCACAAGAAACATTTTCAACCTCAAATCTTACATTGCCATACGTGAGTCAAAGCTCATTTTGAGGTATCTAGTACATAGTAACTTCGCATGGATACTAAATTACATGTAATTTGCACTGTTACAATTAATTAAGGTTTCAAAATTTGCAAGTTTTACATTTTACCTAACAAGGATCCTTGTTGCCATGGGTTTGGATAAGGATGGCAAAGGTTCCTCCTACATTTGATGCTTCGTGGTTTGTTAAACATCAAGGTCTTTGTAGTGATGGTGAAGATGTGTTGTCATTAACAAGTGCTAATGTGAACATTGAAAATATAAACAATTTGGGCCTAAATTGAACAAGAATGGCTAGAAATACAATGATCGCCCAGATGCAAAAACGGTAAAATTGATAAAGAAGATTCATTGTTTGGTCATTGAAAAAAACAAAGTCTGCAACAAGCAACTCACAGTGTCGTTTGCTAAAGCCATTGTTGCCAAATCAAAAAGCAAGCATGTTTATTAGGCAGCTTTTGGTGTTCACCTCGTGAAGCAAAAGTCAATTGTGAGGAATGTGAAACAAGAGGCAACAAGGATCAAAACAAGTAAAATTA
>Ga0116230_10005207_pt1 | contig 12757 bp, 4 predicted proteins | sample S1TSphfallax_3_FD_88678 | JGI IMG/M metagenome (GOLD analysis project Ga0116230, IMG submission 88678) | Host-associated microbial communities from peat moss isolated from Minnesota, USA - S1T2_Fd - Sphagnum fallax MG | ecosystem: Host-associated > Plants > Peat moss > Unclassified | place: USA...
ACACCTAAGCCACACCCATTATGTGTGTGAAGCTCCACCCGACAACCCCCTCCTCCTCCTCCTTGCCTCCTGCATTGCTGCAACCCACATCAATTCTTTTTCTCTTTCCTTCCTTCCTTCCTTACTGCATTGCCACAACCAACAACATCAATTCTTCTTGACAACCCATTACCAGATTTCTGATTCTTGAGCCACTTCTTATAACAGATTTGATTTTCTGATTCTTGAGCAAGTCTTACAGATAGATTGCAATGCAGTATGTGCTATGTAAGAAGTTCTAAGGGAGTGAATTTTCTTTCTTTCTTCCAGAGAGGAACTTAGCATCCATGATCATAGCAAGCAGTTGGGTGTACCTGGAATCTATTTCTTCTGCAAGCACAGGAGGCAACAGCAGAGGTGGTGGTGATGGCAAAATTGAGAATAATGTAGTAGTAGTAGAAGAAGCAGCAGCAGCCATAGGCAATACCAAAGCAGCCCAGCGTCTGCTCACTACCACCTTCCTAGCGCATGCCGAACTCTCCTCACTTCCTCCTTCATCATCTTCACTGCTTCCTCTTCTGTTTTTTGCTGTTGCTGTAATCCTAGGTTGCATCACTGTTGCTCTACTCACCACCATTCCTGTACCTGGAAGCCTCTGATGCATCATCAACCCCTTTACAGCCATATCTACCCCTCCCCAAAATCACGCCTCTCTCTCTCTCTCTCTCTCTCTCTCTCTCTCTGTGTTTCTCTTTGTGTCTGCTTTTTTTCTGTGTGTTTGTGTATGAATCCTGAAGCTTTTGGTTTTCTGGAAGCTTAAATAAATTGGCAGCACTCATCAGCAGCCATAGCGGGAAACAAACAACGACAAGAAAAGGCCACTGTTGTCGGGAACAATTCGTGTGGCGCTGCGAGAAGATAACGGCCTGGAAATGCAAGCGTAGCTGAAAATGCTCTGTTTGGTACGCAAGCGCAAAGCAAAATTTCCTTTTTTGCATTTGTTTTTTTCTATAAAAGTTTGTTACGGAGAGATCTCTTCAGGAATCCACGCAGCAGCAGCAGCGAGGAGGAGGAGGAGGAGATCGAAATTCCCAAATCGTGCTCGCGGACAGAAATCCGCCCGCTCGCGAGGATCTGTGGGTGGGTCCCCGTGCGCGTGCGCGAGCGAAGAGAGAGCATTGGACGAGGAAACCGCGCGTGCAAACGTACGTGCGTGCGAGATACTGCGCTGTTTTTTTTTGGGCTCTCGCCCAAATCCCAGGTGCTGCCGGGATTCGCCTCTCACACAACCACCTGATTGGTCCAAATTGGGCCACAAATCAAGGCAAAGGTCCAGCTGCGTTGCGTGATTTTGGGAGCTGGTAGTAGCCTAGTAGTAATAAGTAATCACCTTTTTTTTTCCTTTTTTTGGCACAAAATGCGAAAACTAAAAGGAAATATTCTGTTGCATTTTTAATTTTTTTTCTTTTTTTTCTTTTTTTTTCTTTTCTTTTTGAAGAATTTTTTTTGCCAAAATTTTGAAAAAGGTTTCGCCACATTTCTACTTGGGTTTTAAAAGGGGGACTATCTCAATAGATACCAATTTTTTAACCCTATCTATACGCAAACAAGAGTTATAATATTAATGTACCAATGTACATATAATATATATATATATGTATATAGATTTAGGGTTTAAGGTTTAGAGTTGTTGAATATATATATATATAAAGGGTGTTGAATAGGCTTGTGTGTAGATGTGAGGAAAAAATGTTATGACCAATGAAATTGCTTAATTTGGTGGTTTGAATTTTTTTTTCATTAAATATCATGAATGAACTTAATAGTTAAATGTGAATTTATTAGGGTTTGGTAGGTTTGTGAGAATTTTAGATGATCGATGGAAATGCTAGAAAAAAGATCATTATTTTAAATGTTAAGTAGATTAAGGTTTGTGTGTAGGCTTAAAGATTTTTTAAATCTTTTTTAGGCCAATGGTATTGTTAGATTTAGTGGTTTGAATTTATTTTTCTTAGTTTTCTTCAATGAATTAACACTCAATGTGGAATAGCTATTTACAAACAAGGTTCTAGCACATTATTTGTGCACTTTGACAATTTTTTGGAAAGGTTGTAGAAACATGTCACCATTTAATGTTAAACCCCTCTTGAGATGCTCAAATATGACATAACATTAAAGATTGCTAATAATCATAATTAGTGTGTTTTTTTTTTTTTTTCCCCGTTTTTGGACAAAGCATTGAAAATTATTTGGGAAAAATGAGTTTTCTAATATAATTTTTGCTATTGCTTTGAAATTTTCACCATACATCACAAAATGAAAAACAACTCTTGATAATAATGTGGTTTTTTCTATTTTTTAATTGGAAAAAATAAACAATAAAAATTTACATAAATATGTATGTTTATTTCTGGGGTATTTTTTCTATTGTTAGATTTTTGAGTTTTTTTTTTCCAATAATTGCCAAATCTCCATATTAGGTTCCTATAGGTAGTTAAAATAACAAAATGATGCTTTTATTTTCATGTTTTGTTTAACATTGAAATTTGGTTAAATGTTCTTGTGGATGATTTGTCACTTTTGGTTACATCACAAAATTGGACAATGTTTTTTTAATTCAAAATCATTACTATAATACAATTGTTTAACAAGGGGTCAATTTCAACAACCCCCTAAATAAAAGCGATTTTTTTGATAAATAGGTTTCCTTTGTGGGGTTTTTGAATTTTCAAATTTCAAAGGGGGGGGGGAGGGGATCATGAAATTTGTATATTAGGTGCTACTAAGTAGCCAATAATATAAAATGATCATTTGATGTTTCTTAAATTTTTATTTCAACCCAAAATTGTTTGATTCTTCCTATGGATGATTTGTCATTTCGGTTAAATCACAAAATTTTGGAACACTAAATATTTTATATATTTTATTTCAAAATAACAAATCAATTTTAACCACCCACTAATCAAAGAAAATGACTTGTTCATGAACTTCGTATAAATTTAATCATTGTATTAATTAATCAAAGGAACCAACAATTAATGATATCACAAGTGTGATTGTTTTCCATTGAAAATGAGTTTATGGTATGGGATTTTTCCAAATTATATTTGTGTGAACTTGACTATGATAAATGTGCAACTAAAGGTTTTAAAAAGGTAATTGGTTTGCAACTTGAAAACCAAGGGTTTAAGGTGATGTTTTTGTGACCCAAACCCAAATTGACACCATTTTATTGGAATAAACACAAGTATTGAACCATAGAACTAATCTTTTGTTATATTCAAAACCAGGAACAAATATTGTTGAAAACAAGGTTAGGATATTTAGATTAAAACGTTGATTTTTTAAATTAATAAATAGGCCAAACTATAAAATTAATTACTAATTTGTTGTTGAATTTTGTATTTACATATACCCCTATTTTAATTTGTCATAAAACTTAGCACCCGTGTAATAATTTGCATTGGGGAATGTGTAATGTGTACATGGAACCAAATTCAATTTTTTAATCAGGCTTGAAAGTTTTTTAATTTGAAAAGATGTGTTTAAAATGTTTTTAATTTGGAATAATTGGGCTCAAACCCCCGCCTAGAAAACCACTACATAAATTTTACAATACCAAAATTGGGACCAAAATTTTTCTTTTAAAAACATAATTGAAAAACACTAGTAAAGACCTCATTTTATTTTATATTTTATATGCAATACTTGCCAAATGTCACATGAAAAATGGGGCATTACATTTATGAAAACATTCACCCTTTGCACAAGAAATATCATGGGTTGTAAAGCTTGTTCCAACTACATTATAAAACACATAAAAATTTAAGAATCCACCTACACATACATGTTGATAAGGTGTGTTTAAATCAATGGGAGCCTTGAAAAATGTGCATGTTTAGGTGTTGTTCTTTGGTACAAGGATCTCATCGAATGCAAAAAATTCATCAATTATTATTGGGAATTTTTTATGTTACTAGTTATGGAACATAAAACAAGTCATGTGTCCATTTTTTACAACTTTTATGTGCATCATTTCTAGTTTGTTGCAATGTTTTTAACTCAAATCATTTTGTTTATTTTAATTTCTTATTTGCAAAAACCAAAATTTGATGCAATAGCCAAACCTTTTTTTTTTAAATGTTTTTAGAAACCAACCATGTTTGGTGATAGGAAACTTTATATAAATTTTGCTCAAGTGTAAACTCTATGTGCTTTAATCAAAACTATTGATGATTCAAATAGAATTGAATTTTCCTTATGTTTAAAGAGTGGTCGTTGGCTATCTCAAACTTCAATGATAATTCCAATTACATGTAATTGAAAATAAATGTTGACAAAATGGGATTGATTTTGGAACAAAACATGCAAGGGTGTTAATTAGTGATGTTTTTGTAATGGGTTTGGTTATGTTAATGGCGACACGATAACAATGAAATAATAAAAACCAGAATTTAATTGAATTACTAGAATTTTGTGAAGTGGTGTTTTATATACTACATTTGTTTATTTTTCAATTTGGCCTTGATTCGCTTTAGTCTTTCATGCATTAAAATTTCATTTTTTTAGGTGATAGTATGTGATCAAAAACTTGATAATATCTAATTAACATGGCTTTGTAGGTTGATTTTTTATATTTTATTTGACATAACATGAAATCAACTTGTATGAAATGGAAGAGACTTTTAACATTCTAAATCTCATACCCTTATGGTATGATTTATTTAAAAATTGGAGTTGTAAAACAAATACTTATGGACATGTTGTAAATTGATCAAAATTAAACCATTTTCAAAAACCAATGTTTTCTCAAAAGTAGGTGTGGTAACATTTGCAAATGTTGTAAACATGCTATTAGAACAAAATACAAGTTGTTGAGAAAGAAGTTATAAGAGCACTCCAAAGATACTAAACATTAGCCAAACCACACTACTTCACTATATTTGAGATCTCAAACAAAATTTACAACTTGGAACTTATGTGCCATGTTTGTTTCATGTTACAAAATCAATGAATTTCATCCATTTCCTATGGATTAACCATCATTGTTATGATGTGCATTTATCAATTTGCATTGCCAACAAAACCCTTAATATTTTATGTTTGAAGAAGTTATGTATCTTGAATGTAGCCAACCATCATAATTAAATTTTCTTCTTGTTAACAAAAATGCAACAAAAATTTAACACAATATTTGTTATAGTGATTATAAGAAAATAATTATATATGTATCTATACAACCATTGTTGAAAGGTTATGTTGAAGTCACTTGGTAATTATTGCAACTTGTCATTACTATTCATGATGAAGGTTGATGGTTTAACAATTTTAAAGCACTTTACCACTATGATTACATTTGTTTTCATGTTATTTTCAAATTGTTGCCATGGAGGTTTTTTAAGAATTTAAATAGGATTGTTTAAGGAAATGTAAATGTCTTTCCATCGATAAGTACATCATGAATTCTTTTTTCCTAGTTTAATTTTAATTACAAATCATGTATTTAAGATCTCAAGTCCAATGTATTTCTAATTTTGACAAGTAATCATTCTAGTCTTGCTAGATCCTCATGACTAAATTGTACATAACGAGTGGATTATGATGCATGCCCCACAAATAACCAATTTTTTTCAATTAGATTTATTTTAATTTTGTTTTTGCTTACTACTAATTGAAAAATGTTTTATTTGTGAACTTAGTGGGAACAACTTGTAGTGTAATTTAGTGATAAATCAAAGGACATAGAACCATCAATTTGAAATGTACTTGGAAGGCATTTCAACTTTGAAGTATTAAGGTACTTTGTCATGATATTTGAATTTCACCATGGTAGGGCTCTTTTATTACATTGTATAACACCATTTAGTTCCAATTGAAAAAGTCCTTCAAACATATCCTAGTTTAATTGTTGTGTTTAGACATTTATAGAATGAAATGTTTTAAGGAAACTATAAGTCATTTGAAATTATAATTTTTGTGAAATTTATTGATATATGATCCTCACCACAATGGTTGTCAACAAGGTCCAATGTGTAAGGAATCTAGACAACAACTTTTGATTTCATGTCTATTGAATTTATCATTAATACCCAATGAAGGCATGTATCATATCTTACACTACAAAAACATTGAACCATTTTATTAACTTTTGAAATGACCATGACATCTTCCAAATGTTTAAGGGAGATGACATCAAATTCTTCTTCAACATGTGTTATTTCATCGTTTAGCAATTTACATTGGCAAGCTTGTTGTAGTGCACCCAACACATTTATGATCTCATGTTTTGATTTTATTTATTAATTTTTGAAAAATAGAGTCATTAGTGTGAATAGAAAACACAAAGAAAATGTTGAACTTGGAGTGAAACTTATATGGGTTACATTGGGTGAAAGCACATTACAAAGGGGCTAACTTGGGTAGTTTCATGACATGTGTGTAAAGTACACCTCCAAAATGTGTTGCATCTAATTTTTGGTTTCATTTTTGGTGCTTGAGTTTTATATTTTGATTTTCACAATTTTAACATTATATAATATTATTTGAGAAAGAAAAAAGAAATCTAAAATATTCAATTCAATGAATAATGAATGTATTTATGATATATGCATGCAATATAATAGAACCATTAAAAAAAAATTGCACTAGGTTTTGGTTTGGATTAATTAACCAAAAAATGTTTGAAATGGAATTTTAAAAATGGCCCACCTAACATTTCTTATCATCCTCCATTTGAAAAAAAAATATTTGTTAACTTTTTAATTTGCCACATACTTATGGTCATCATGTTAAAAAGAATTATTTGTGATATGATAATTACTACCAAACTCTTCAAATGGCTCACAAACTTATTATAATCATATAAAATCACAATGTTATATAAATACAAAAAAATTCATAAAGATTAAAAATAATTTCAATCATTTCTTGAGTGTTTTTATATTTTTAATAAAATGGCTCACAAACTTATTATAATCATAGAAAATCACAATGTTATATAAATACAAAAAATTTCATAAAGATTAAAAATAATTTCAATCATTTCTTGAGTGTTTTTACATTTTTAATATGATGGGATTTTTTGCACAAATATACTTTAACATCACTCATATAAAATAAGAAAATATAACTTATTTGACATTTGATTTTTTGGGGTTTTGACCTACCATAATGTGCAAAAACATTGTGAAAATATTTCATAATAATGACATTGTTGAAGTTCAAACATGGAACCCTTGAAAATTAGTACAATGTGACAACAATAGATTACCCACCCACTAATGTGCTTTCACCCCATTACATATAAAGGACATTAGCACTTGTTGCAAACAATATTGTTAGTTGTAATTAAAATTTGTAAGTGTTAATATATACTTTTATAAATGTTAATTAATTATTTTTGTATTATTAGTTAAACATGTATTAGGTATATGTCTAGCCTCCATAAATCTTTAACTATTAGTTTTATAAATGCTAAACTAGTTAGAAAATAAGTTGAAATATATTTGAATTAATTATTAATCAATAGATAATATTCCAAATAATATTTATTTAATGTTAGGTAATTACTTAAGTTATTAGTAAAAACCACATAGCCTATATAAAAACATGAGTTTGAAATTTTTTATTCATTTTTGTTTGGTAATACATGCATGATGGAAATGTCTTGTTATTTTTGAATTTTTATTTACACATGAATATTGTTTGAACATGCTTCAAAAATAAAAAGGTTATTGCATGTCTAATTAAAGTGTGTAATTATTTTACATTAACATTGGATACCATCCCCTAAATGGATTTTGAATTTTATGACTTATTGATTTTGTTGTTATTAAAAATAAAATTGATAATATGAAAATTAGTTTGTGTGTTTTTGCAATTTTTTTGTTGGTTGGTTTTTTAGCCTAAGAACTTGAATGAAGCAGCTATTGTAAGGGTTTAAGTTTGAATAGCCTACCATGACCTAGCCTAACATAATTAAAAGTTAATAATCAAAAGATAACCTAGGGTATTGTTTAATGATATTATTATTATAAATATTATTATTATTATACATAAATATATAGATTCCAATTTACTACTTAATATTATTACTTATTAATTATTATGAATTATGATAATTAATTTGCTTAGTAAACAAACTATGTTAGGGTAGAACCATTAATTGCTTATTGTTGGCCAATGAATATTATAATGCATTTATTACTCAAAAATGCAATAAAACACATTTTTTGAATGAAATTTAATCCAAAAACTTTAAAATTTTAAATGGTCCTAGATTTAATTGATGTATATCAATATCAAACACCATAAAAGAATTCACCCAATAATTCCACTCACAACTCTAGTTTTGAAGTATATATGCGATTTTTCAAATTTTACGATGTGTATTATTTTGTCACAAATATACTCCATATGTTTAAGTTTTTTCATTGTTTATTGGATTTTAAAAAATTGATTATATTAAGTTTAAAGTTAATCATATATATATAATCCAATATGTGATGTCCATACATTACCAAAAAAATCAATTGCAAAAAAATATACTTGTGATTACAATTTTTAAGGGACTTAGTGTGTTTTCGCTTATGTTATACATGTTTTGCACAACTAATGTCGAAATAACATGTTTTTTTCACAACAACCAAAGTATTCCATGTTGGCATTAATTTTTAAAACTTTAATAAAAGTTTGAACTACTAAATTTGAGTAATGTAATATAATTCAAAAGTTACATGGTTTGGGTTACCAAGTAGATGGGGCTTAGGCAAATGAAAAAGTTCAAAAACTAGCAATTATTCATGAGAGAATAAATACATATAAAAAACAATGGTTCAAAAAATATTGCCAAAGAGGGTTTTGTGCAATTAAATGGATCGTAGTTGGAAATGGTGATTTAAGGAAGGAAAAATGAAAAAAATAAAATCTACAAGATAAATGCATTAATGTTTTTTTTAATTTGAAAATTTTGTTAAAGATCGTGTTAAATTGATTTAAGTCACATTGGTGGTGATTTTGGGGGTTATGATTTTTTTTATGCCTCCCTGCCCCCCCTCAATATATTGGAAATAAAAAATTATTTTATTCCATGATTAATACGAGGAAAGTCCTTCAATTTAATTCTATCATATTGAAAAAATATTCAAATATACTTATATATGTATTTTTTAAATGAATATACTCGCATGAGATTTTTAAATTTTACAAATGGGTTACAAGTAAATGAGGTTTAAAAGATACTTGTGTATTGTCAAATCATGCATATTATAATTATAATATATAACAAATTTAATGTAAGAATAACTTTCAACACCACATTAACAAATCAATTTCAAATTAATTCATAATCAATTTTTATGATATTAAAGTTCTTCAAATTTGTAATAAAAGGGAGTATGAAAAACATGCAACTCATTTATGCACAAGAAGAAGATGATATAACATTTCAATAATCTTGGAAATATAGAAGTTACACTATGTGTTATTTAGTTTTACCTTAATAAACCATTTAATACCTTCCATTGTTGCATTTTTATTTTATTTTTGGGGTGAAAAATGTACTTTCAAGTTTGATGGAGGTTATTATAAGAGTGAGGTTTTCAAACTTGTTTGAACCTCCATAACCATGGTTGAAATTGTTACTTGGAGTGCCATGTGAAAAGACTTTAAAGGTATAAAACTTAGCAAACAAACTAAGATTGACAACTTTTTTATTAATGAGTGGTGTCACACTGATATTTTTGCAATGTGGAACAAAGGCTTTAGTTATAAACTTTTCCCTCTATTGTATTGCATGAATTATAATTAGTGAAAAAAATTGTTTTCCCCCTCCTCGCTTGGGGTTCTCTTGTATTATTTGGTGGGGTAAGCAATAGAAAGGATTTGGTTGTCAAAGATATTTTGAAGGACTATGATGTGCCATTATGGGGGTTTTATTTATGAATTATCATTATAATATTATATACTCACAAGACATTTAGCTCAATTTTTGTGGGTTTTATAGATGTGATAAAAACAAAGATATAAATGGATGCGAAGTCACATAATGGCTAGATCTCACAATTGGTGTTTTAACCCTTGCCAATGAAATTGTTTCCTTTGGTTTGCAATAGTTTCATAATATTCATAGGTGTTGGTTATAATGTGTTATTATTGGTGTGATCTTTATGTTAAAGAAAGATGTTTACATGAAATGAATGTTCCTTTGTTGGTAATAGTGAAACTTTTTACCAAATTGAATGATTTTGTGTTTGAACACAAATAGATAAACTAGGGTTTGTTAATGTAAGAGAATTGTGTTGTAGGATTGGGTTTAAGAAGTAATTACTGATGTGTTTAAAAAAATTGTGTGGTTCAATATGGGGAGGATTATTTCATAATGTTTCATATACATAAAACATTCCAATGCTTAAGTGGGGATGTGTACTTGGATTTAATTTGTGACATGTTTCTTGAAGTTGATGTTATTGAGTTATATGTTTACATCAAGTGAATACAATTTGAATTTGATGCCTTTGGTCACAACATCTACATTATTTTTTTAGAAAAGAAAGTTAGAATTACATCTTACATTTCATTAAACTTCACATTTACATGCTAATTCATGTTCAATAAATGAAAAAATATTGAATTAGAAGTTCCACCAAACTCCAAGAAAACGTCTTCAATATTTTAAGAAAAAATTATTGTAAAAACATTTAAAGGAAATGTTTTTTTTCTATAGATTAGAAGTTCCATGAAAATACCATGAAGCTTGGGTTTGTAAACATTTAAAAAATGGATCTAACAATTAACCTAGCTACTAACTAATACTTTATTCTAGAAAAGAAAGTCACAAAAAAAATTAAAACCTACTTGTTTTATATTTTGAAGATTTGATATTGATACCCTATATATGTGGTTCAAAATATATATTTAAAAAATACCTATTTTATTGCTTGTGAAAAAATGATATTATATATTTATAAAGGGTTTGGTAAAAAATATTTAAAAAACAAAATGTTAATATTTGGAAAATATAAGGTTCAATTGTTTAAATATTAAAATTACATAACTAAAATCTTGATACAAGGAAAATCTTCCTTTATTTTGATTTGTAAAAAAAAATATAAGAAAATAATAATAATAATAATAATTAGCATCATAATTTTGGTTTTTAGCCTATTAGAAATAGACATTTGTGAAATAAATGCCAAAAACAAATTGGTTGAGGATTAGATTTGTTTGTCTCTTTATAAGACGAAATATTTAATTTTGAAATGATTATTATTTTCAAGTGGCAATTGATGTTTAATAACATGATGGGATCTTGAATATGTTGACATTTTTTTCCACACAAAAATGACAAATTTCAAAAGAAATTCCCCATGTTGAAAATTATTTTTCAAAATTAAATAATTATTTGAAAGAGACTTGCCACACTTACTATAAACATACAATATAAATTGGTTAACACTAGTCAAATTTCTTAACGTTTATACTTTTGCTACAATTACTTTGCATTTACACCAATTCCCGTTGGCTCTTCCATGAACCCGCCCATTCATTAACTTACGGAAGATGAAACAACTTTCCAACCTCAAGTTCACCCCCACACATAACTAGATTCAAATATTTGGTTGCAATTGAATTTGCAATACTTTTGCACAAAGTTTAAACATCATTGGAACTAAATTGGTGACAATTAAAAGTGAAACATTAAACAATATTCAAAATTGATAACATGTTAATTTCAAATACCTCAATAAAATGCTCTAAAATCAAATGAACGATGACAAAACTTGGACAATGACAATCAACACATAGAAATTGGCAAGGGTAGATATGTTGGTGTAAAGTTATGGTGATGGTTGGGCAATGGTGGTGACATTCCAACGACAATCTATGTGATGGTGACAATGATGTAAACAATGGCATAACCCAATGATAACTTTGGTGATGGTGGAGACTAAAATAACAAACAACACAAAACAAATGTGTTGTTATAAATCTAAAAATATATAGATGACAAAATTCACAAGATAAAAATTTGGAAATGTAAGAATTAAATTACAAAACTAGTGATAGTAGAAGCCAAAGTAATAGCCATGCAACTACAAATGAAGTAGCAACAATGCAATGGCAAAAATCTAAAAATACAAAAACAAAATTCACAATAATAAAAATCTAGAATCGCAAAAATAAAATTACAAAAACCATATTGGACCATTTTGGTGATTGGCCCTAGGTAGGCCTAAAAACCTATGCTACCTACCTAATCTATTTTTTCATTTACTTCATCCACCCTTCATCAACCTTGAGGTGGTCACATCATTCATTATTTGTTGGTAATTTGCATGCATAATGTTGAATTCAAACTTGCAATTAGTGGCAAAAAGTTAAAGCCTAAAATTAAGTTAATGTTTGTTGACAAGGCATTATCATTAAAAGAAATTTAGAAAAAAAACAACTACCATTTACAATTATATTATAGTTGCAAAAGACATTTGCTACTAAAAATTATTTAATTACATTAGAACAGTTGCACAAGACACTAGTTGCAAGTATGGATGAAATCAATGGTTAACAAATACTTCACCATTTGTATACTATTATATGCCATTCATATATTATTGTACAAATCAGCAATTTACATAATGACACGTGGCAAATGAAAAAGGTTTGATTAAATATTATTTTAAAAATAAATAGTGCATCCTCATCATTTATTTTAAATAGTTTTAAATTGTGACACATGGCATAATATAATATGCCACATGGCATTTTTTAATTTGACCAA
>Ga0116230_10005209_pt1 | contig 12757 bp, 11 predicted proteins | sample S1TSphfallax_3_FD_88678 | JGI IMG/M metagenome (GOLD analysis project Ga0116230, IMG submission 88678) | Host-associated microbial communities from peat moss isolated from Minnesota, USA - S1T2_Fd - Sphagnum fallax MG | ecosystem: Host-associated > Plants > Peat moss > Unclassified | place...
ATGCAAAACTTTTTTATTTTTTTTTATTTTTTCAAATGAGGATTTAGAGGGAAATGGAACACCATTTCCTTTTCTCCCTAATTTCTTGTGGTGTATCTTTTTTTCTTTACAAAAATTGTGTGCTTCAATAACATCAATATTGTGTGGCAGAACATGTAGAGGTTATGTTTTAAAAAACTAACATCGGCTAAGGACTTTAATAACAAACACTTGTTAGTATGTGCAAGTAAAGAACCTATCAAAACTATTAATAATAAAATTGTTAGTAGATCTGAAAATGTAGTTAAAACATCATTTTAAAGCCTATTTTGATATAAATTTCATAGAATTAAATTAATATTTATTGTTTGGTGACCATGCTTAGGAGTTGGATTTGGAGGAAATTTTGTAATCTTTTTTCTTTTTTTGTCAAGATTTAAGGGTGTTGTGTGCAAGTTCATATAAGCATCCATCGAAATATACTTGTTGTACCAAGATTTGAAATAAGACCTATCACATATCAGAGATCTTCTTTAACAAGTGATCAGCAACATGAAAAGCAATCAATGGGCGGTAGACCACTACAACACTACCCACAAAATGTTCTTGTAAGGGCAGAAAACAATATGGTGAGAGTGTGGCAAGTAGGGGAAGAACCTATCCAGTGGCAAGAGTGCCAATTGTTTTTCATGCTAGTTTCAACAATCTTGGACTTTTACATTCAACTTTTAAAGCAATGTCTAGAACCATGTTTCCAAAAAGGTTCCAACCAAGTTTATTTCAAAATTAATTAGAACACATAATCAAAAACATACCTTATTTAAACAAGAACATCTTTTACAAACCTATCCATTCATACAAGAGGATGTGCAATAGATGATTAGCGAATAACTTGATGGAACAATTTACCAATCAAGTAATCATCCATGACAAGCCACTAGTAAAAAAAGCTTTGAAACTACCACAAGTTATTGAAATGGGTGTTCAACAAATTTTTCAACTTGAAAAGGTTGTTTATCCAACCTCTATTGCACCATGGGTGGGTGGCAAACCAAATGTTTTTTCACAAGAACCAATGAATTTTTTAAACCAATATTTTCACAACTTGATGCACAAACAACCTTATCAGTATTTACCAAATCTTTGTACATCATATGAAATATTCAACCCAACAAAGTAAAGAGGTTAGGAACTAGATTAAGATGTGTAGTCAAAAGTTATGGGATACCAATAATGGGAATTCCATGATCGGCAAAACATGTATTTAATCAAGAACAAATGATGGTGGTTGTTGAAAATGGACACAAACAAGCATTCAATCCTAATCCAAATGATCACAAGAACACTATATCCAAGGAATGATTTTGGAGGTTCACATCAAATTGTCCAATGTACCACAAAGCTACCTACTACATATCCAAGTACGATGTTTATACCATTTTGGAATGAATTTGTTCCCATCTCAACAACAAGCATACCTAGACCAAAACTTGGATATACCCTAACTAATAGTGGTCAATCAATTACACTTGTACTCACACAACAAATAGTACCTGAATTTAAAGGGAATAATCTTTTAATGCCTACATGGACGATATCGGTGACATGAAGTGTTACATTGATAAAAGTTAAAAGGCAACATGTCAAATAATTTCCTACCCACCATATGTTCATGATATAGATCTTGATGTTCATGTACATGTGTTCAAAGCAACAATATAAACAAATGGTGAAATAGAAGATGAAGATATTGTTAACATGTCCATATTCACTTTACAGGACACAATCTTAAAATATAATCAAAATTTCCTTGCAAAATGTTCTAACTACAATTTTGCAAAGTTGGAACATACATTTTATAAATGGTTCAAATATATGAAAAACAATGAATAAGTATACATGTAATTGAAGATGTTCAAACAAGACCACATGGAAAAAATGGAAGTTTATTATGAACATTTGATGAAATTGACTAATAATCTATAAAAAAAAACAAAACTAATAGTTTTCTTACTACAATGTTCAAGTTTGATCTTCAACCGTACTTAAGAATTATTAAAATAAGGTGTAAACGCATTAAAAAGAACCACAAAACACAAGGTTAAAGTCTTTTCCAAAGACTACATTTGACACATGGCATTCCTATGTTGCTCAGTTTTCCTAATTTCTACATTTTTCATACCCAATTTACAATTAGGTTTTGAATATAATTATTATTATTTATTATTTTTTTCTATATCATTTATATATAATGCATCTATGCCTTAAATAACACAAAAATGAATAACTTTTGTTAAAGACACACTCTTTAAATTCATGATTTTCAAGGTCAAAAGTAGGTTTGAAAGTTAATTGAAACAAATATGTTTAGGTTCTAATCATGATCAAAGCACCCTTTTAGGAACCAAGATTTAGGAAAAATGCAAGTCCTAAAGTTATTGGCGCCAAAAAATCCATTAAAAAATGGAGACATCCTATTGGTCAAAAATTTGCATGATTGTTTTACACACGCATTTCATGCGTTTATTTCACATGCCTAAGGCATTTCATTCCTTGATTTGAACACACACATCTTCGCCATAGTAATTCTTCTTATTTTTGTTAGATTATGGCACATTACCTACACATGCTTGAATAATTTTGATGCACGTGTTTGGTGGAGAATTGAAAATACATTTGGTTTCATGTTGTCCATGTACAACATTGTCTCAAATTCTCACTATAAGTATATTCATGTATTGAGATGCTAGAGGCTTTTGCAAAATCAATCATTTCTTTTCTTGTAGTTTCATTGTAATGATGATTAATCATAATCATAATCTTTAATTGTGTGATGGGATCGTGGGTTGTGACAATGGCTAAGGTTGAAGTTCCATGGCCACCTATGATGAAGAATGGTTTGCCATGAACAAAGGTCTATCGAACTTAAGGTTGGATGTGACACAAATTACAAACAAGGAGGTGAATGTCAAAGAGATCGATGTTTTTTATGGTTCGAAACAAAGGAAGAATGGGTGGAAGTATAACAAACGCCCAAGAGCAGAAGTAGTGCAACATGTTGGAGACTTGTAACGATGCATCAATGGCAAGCCGAAGGTGTTGAACAACCAAATCAATTTGGGGTTTATGAGAGCAATCATTGCTAAATCTAAATGTTTTCAAATTAACTACGCTGGTTATGCCATACACACATTCAATTTTTTATGTGCTATGAAGAAATCAAAGGAGCTTGGGTTTGAAAGAAAATCGAAGAAAACAGTTTTGAACAACCTCAAAACACCTGCCCCACAACCATTGAAAGCTCCTATATCACTACCCTTGCCCATTTGGCAACTTGAGGACAATTGTTGTCCTGTAGAATGGAGTGACAAGCTTGAATCAAGGTGTTTCGTTGATTTAATATGTGAATATAGGGAAGATGGAGGGTATGTCTTCTATTTGTAGTCATTTGCTAAGACCTAGAACCTTGTCTCAATTGTCTCAGTTGTTTTTCTTCCCTGCAAGACCATTTTAGAAATAAAGATAATAAAATTACATTTGTAGACAAAAAAATGAAGAGTATTTGCATATGTCCACAAAACTCATAGCCTTGAATTTAGAAAATTTTGATTTTTTAGAGGAATCTAAAAGGTTATAGATTTTGTTATTTGCTAGGATTATTGACCATGATCAAGTAATAAAATGCCTTAGGAAGTGCAAAGCAACCTTTCAAGTCTTCCAGGATGTCACAAAGAAAAATTCTAAAAGGCAAAAAAATCTAAGATTGCATGTATAAAAAGTTTTATAAATAGGTTCAAATTCTACCAATTTTGATGCCTTTGCATTAGCTAGTGATGTTTTTACCAATGATGTCTTTTTTATTCGACAAGTTATAACATCATAGATAGCGTCAAGGGCTTTTGACACCATGAAATTGCACAAATGTGAGGTCAAAGTCATGTTGGCAAAGAAAAAGGAAAAACGAGCTACAAAGAAGCTTGAAAGCTTAAAGGTTGACTATAAGGCAATAGATGAAAAATGTGCCTCTTGTGTTACTAAGGAAAATGCAAGAAAGTTAATTTTTTTGGACAAGGAAATTGTGGGATTGAGCCAATTAGTCTCATAAATGGAAAGAAAGGGTGGGTCAAGTTTGTATCCCTTGCTTATCTTATGCAACCCTAAGAGATTGAAAGAAACTTCACTTGCACTAAATCCTTGTCCATTTTGTGACTTATGTTATACTTGCCACAACTATGTTTTTTTATCATGTGGTCATAGTTATCACCCATGGTGCCCTCTTGAACATTCAAAGGTTTCTTTTAAATGTTTGGTGAAAGACTGTGAGGCGAAATCTGTAGATGACTAGCATGTTGCAATGGGTTACCACATTAAGGTGACATCTTCACCAACAATAACAATGGCCCCTCTTGAAGATTATGTCCCAAAGAGGGGTCACATAATGACGCAACAACCTAAATCAACTCTAGCAATGAATAATAAGTCATGAACTACATTTTTACAAGTTGCAGCTTTAGTTTTGTTTGATGTCAAGTTCATATTTTGGTGTTTCTCTTTGTTATGTGGCTTTAGTCTTGGAAATAACTCATATTCATGTTGAAATTGCTACTTAACATGTTTTAAAAGTCCTTAACAACTTTTAATGGCAACATGGGTTTCTTGGTAGATTTGTAATTCAAACTTGATAGCTTCATGTACAACAAACTTTTCCTTGGGTGGACCACTAAGAACCACCTTACCAAAATCATAAGAAAGTTGGACCCAATTTAAGAAATAAAATTCCATCTATTTATAAATGGTTTATTTGATTGGACTAGGTGGGCTATGTGTTCCCCACCTATGCATACACTCATGAAAAATAATGAACACCCAAAAACATATAATATGCATTCACATTTTGATTCATGAACCATTCTTAACCCAATTCCTAATTTTTTTCTTTTAAACGTCCTTGCAATTACACATTAAATATTTTTTCTTATTTATTTGATACATGCACAAGGGAATGATCCAAAATAATCATTAAAACAACAAATGGTGAAAATAGTTATCATTTGTGTTCTTGACATCAATGCCCCTTTGGGGCTTAATGATCTTGATTGCAAAAATTCATAACTAAATCAAAATAGATTCAATCAATTATCTATAAAAAATAGCAAGTAGGTTGGCATTTGAAGTATTCTCAAAAATTAACATCCAAAAAAAATTCCCGAAAAATAAATTCCTTTTGTGTTCTTGATTAACAAAAAGCCTTCATGTGACATTCTTGAAACTTTTCCTTATGCATTCATTTTCCACATCAAAACACATTTTTTTGTAAATTTAATTTGAATTTTGAATTTTACATGACTTGGGTAAACTTTTGATAAATAATTTGGAATGAAAAGCTTTTTTTATGTGAGTCCTATGTTGTCCTTAAGTTGGATGGGTCACATAAATTTGGGGTGTGATGTTCCTAGTGGTACCACCAAAGGATAAGTTTGTTGTGTAGTAGTACACGTATGCACTTGAAAGTCTTGGGGTTCCTGGAATTTTTTGAATGTTCATGTAGTTTGGATTGTCTTGTCTAGTTCTTTACATTGAGTCTAATCCCTAAGCTAAAAATCAGGTAGCATAAATCTTTGCAATAAACCCAAAAGAGTAATGAACTAGACAAGACAATCCAATTTAGTCTTCAATAGTTAATTGCAATCGCAGTTTAGGATTGGACTTGAATTTTTATGCATGATCAAGACTTGTAAGTAAGGACTCATTCTGAAGTCAAGATTTTTAATCATTTGTCATTTGGATTTATATTTTTCGTCTATTCCTAATCTCAACTCTACTTTAATGAAGACTTTTGAATTTGTCCTGAAGTCATGTGTTGTATAATTTTGAGTCCTAGAGAAATAATCTAAGTCTTCAATTTCAAAATGAACTACTGATTTTTTGTCATTTGATGTTATATGATTAATTTTGACATTAGGTTTACAATTTGGAAACATAATAATAGGACCCAGCAATGGTTACACTTTGGCTATCCAATCTTTTCGACTAATTTCCAACGATGAAGATCTATCCTTGCCAAGCCCAGGTTCAAGTGACTTTGACCAATTATGCAATGTGGAAAAACCAAAAGTTGTTACAATAGATTTAAGTCCTCCCAAAAAATGTAGCATTTGTTTTAAACAACTATCAACAATAGATCTCGAGGTAATGAACTGAACTTTATTTATACCCTATAGTGTATTTTTTCCTTTAGTTTTAAATACATTCATTTTGCATTTTGTGATTTAACTCATATACTGGAGGTTTTTTTTTAATGTGTTACAATTTTTTCTTGTAAGCTTAAGTTGTTATGGACACATATGCTAAAAAACTAACACATTTTGGCTTGTGTAATTTGCAAACTTGTAGCCATTCAACATTTTGTGAATCATGTGTACAAGGGTTGCAAAATTGCCCAATTTGTGACAATGTCATTACCAGTTGGAAGTGTTGTCAATCAACCATGTTTCATAACAAGCTCAACCCCCTTGTTATGTCTTTTGCTCCTATAATGCAAGAAATCACAAATGATGTACCTATTCTTGGCACAACACCCAAGGAGAAAGATGCAATTGAGATGGAAACAAAAGATGGCATTCAAGATCAAGATCATGAAGATGTAGATTTCAAGGTAGAAACTAATAGTGATGAGGAAGCATCCACTCATGTCAAATGGCACTCAAAACAATTTGACCTTGTTGGTGAGAAAGAAAACCAAAATTGGACCATGTGTTAGTCAAAAATATGTTTGCAAGGTTGTCACCTTTGAGTTGTCCACTTGGTAGGTTGCCACTAAATGCATCTATGTCACAAGGAGTAAGGATGAGAAGGTCAAAGCTTCTAGATGTGGACTATACAATCAAGAAAACTAAAGGGAAGAAACCTCACAAAGCCCTACATAGATCATTGGATGTAGTTTCTAGATGCCAAACATGGGCATGTGGTTTTATGGAATTGAAGAGACCAAAGAAAAGTAAAAAGTGATTTATTTTTATGAAGGTTTTCCAAATATGTCAAAAGACATTATTTTTCTTTGAATTATGTTTGTCCATATTTTGGACATTTTTGTAATGCAAGGATGATTTACTCATATGTTGTTTTAAGTGTTGATGTGCATGCACTTATGTTTTTCTAGGGCAATGAATTCGTACATTGCCAAAACATTTGAGCTCCAACATCATGTGAATGAATGTATTAGAATTGTTGGCCAAGGTTGACAATTATAGCAATGGATTTTAGGTCTAAATTAGGTGATGCATGAATTTATCAACTGTACTTTCTTGCCTTGGTTTAGTCTTATGAGCTCTCGACCTTTGCATTGTTGATTGGTGTGACAGGTAGTTGGAATAGGAGCTTGTATGAGAATTTTTGTGCTAATGGACTCGTTGGACAATGTAGGAAATACTTTCAACACATTTCAAACTCAATCCCCAAGTGCATTTCCTTGGTTTGATAGTTTATTTATGTAGTTCTGAACAATTATTCTCAATCCACAAGTCTATTATCTTGTCTAATAATTATTTTTAGGGTCTAGATTGTTATCAAGTTAATCAATTCTTCAAGGGTCAAAAAGATCATTTGACAATTCCTTAATGTAAATTGAGATTTCCTTTTTAATTTGAAAGGATCAATTGCTAATCATGCATGTTTGATGCAACTAATGTCATTATTTTATGGACATGTATGAATTTGCATCAAAAGATAAGTAGATTGCAATGTTAACAGTTATAATGGCTAAAAGGGTAACTCATAATAATGACTTTTGTAATATATATACAATGGATTGTACTATATTTTCTTATCAATGTATGTTCAGAGTCCCAAATATGATCTTGTTTTTCATTGAGGATTTTTCCCACTATCCAAGTTTTTTTAACAACATTGTAAGCAATCTCAAATTGGAAATGTCTAGAACTTTTGAGTGTGCAGTAGTACTATAAATTGATTCCAAAATTGGGTGTTTTTTTTGTAATTGTGCATTATTGAACATGAATTTTGCAACATAGATTGGTTAGTCTTATGACACATGCCAAAGTAGAAGCACATTTTATGGTATAAGTGGTTATAACCTTATCACTTACTACTACCAGGCCTAGTTCAATAGAGGCTAATAAAGTTGAACCATGTTTCCTTGCTTTTGACATTCAAAATTTCTTCTTTAGATATGTTTTCTTCTTTGAGTTTCTAGTTGCAACAAGTCCAACAATTACTAGGTAATTTGTTATGCAATGCAAAGAAAAAATGAAGAAGGAAGAGGAGGTGCAAAGGATGACGATACTCATGCTACACCAGGAGAATTACAAATTCATTTGGCTATTCTATGTGCAAGATGAGGGTGGACAAAAGAGTTGGACATTAACTCTGAACCTAAGCATCTAGGAAAAAGAATGTTCCACAATTTCTTTGCAAAATTTCATGGAATTGATGTTAAAGACCAATATTTGGAGCAAATTGGACAAATTGTGGCAAGGGCAAGTTCAACCATGCAAAGACCAAGATGTGTTTAGGCAAGGATATGTTGCTAGGATTGTCAAACATCATATTGTTAACCACCAAGGACTTGCTTGAAAAAAAAGCATTTGAAGTTGACAACATGTCTGTAGACCCCAACTAAGGAGCAAAATATGAATTCATTATGCTCATTTGAGTGAACATGCAAAGTATGTGATGGTAGGTAGTGACAGAGGAACTCGTGAAGAAGTTATATTCGTCCCTAGAAAAAAGCCTTGATTTAACATAAGTTTGAATTATTTTTGAAATGGTTCTTCAAGTAAAGTGGTAACCAATTTTGCAAGGTTCTACATCAACAAGTTACTTGTTCATTGACATTGGTCATAGGTTCAACACTATTTGTGAACATCTTGATTCATCATCAACCACCAATAACCAACATTCAAGATCTTTCTCATAGTGATGTTAGAAAAGAAATGCCCTCCTATAATTGTTTCATGCAGTTTTTACTAGATTGCGATTACCTATTCTAGTTGTAAGACTACACGAAACTTATTTGTCTTGTCCAAATTTGTATAGTACTCCTTCATGAAACACAAATGGTTTAATCCTTTGGGTGAACTATTGTATTTGTGATTTAGTAAACCTCTCTAGCATCACTCCTAACATACTCATAAACATTCTACAACCACTCAGGTTGTAATGTGAATAGGTGAGCATCACATGTTTGATCAAGTATTCCAATAGGTTTAGATTAGTTGGGTAACCTACTCAATGCATTTACCATCAGGTGAGACCCATCACATTTATAAATAATCTTAAAATCATACTCTAGGAATAGCAGGAACCATCTAACTAACCTGCCAAAAGCTTGTGGTTTGTTAACTAAATATATTAAAGCCATATGGTTTACATGTAAAATGTGAACCTGTTACCTTACAGGTAATGCGTAAACTTGTGTAAGACATAGACCATAGTCAAACCCTCTCTTTCTATAATAATATAATTCCTCTCACTAGAATTTAATAGTCTTGAATAATACATATTAGGTTAATCAATTTTACCTATTAGGTTCTAAGCCAATATTGCCTTTATTGTTAATCGAGATTCATCAGTATGAACATGAAATTCTAGTTCCCAATTAGGACTAATGAGTATGGGAGCTTGAATGAACCATTTCTTGATGTCTTCCCAAGCAATTTGACATTTAATAATCCAAATGTTCAAATATCTCAGTTTTCTTGAGTAACTTTTTAATTAGTGCCATAATAGAAGCAAATTTTTTGATGAAGCATTGATAGAATTGGGCCATTCCATTGAACATACGAATCTCCTAAAATGTTTTAGGTATTAACATTTTGATCATGGCTTCTATTTTTTTAGGATCAAATATTTTTTCCTTTTGAAACTATGAATCTTGAAATAGTTTCAAAACAAACCATGAATGCACATTTTTTTAAATTTAGACGAATGCCATACTCTCTACATTTAAGAAAAAAAATGAAATTTTTTAAGTGGGTGGACAAGTTATTGAAAACAATAAAATCATCTAAAAAAATCTTCATGAATACATCAATGTATTCATGAAAAGCTTTATTGAGTGCCCTTTGATAGGTTGATGGTCCATTTTTTACCCCATACAAAAACCCCCCAATCGATAACAAAAGCAGTCTTGTATTAGTTTTCCAATGTTATGGAAATTTGATGGTATCCAAAAAAACCATCTAAAAATGTATAAACCTAATATCTAACTACAATATTAATAACCTCATCAATAAAAGGCAACATGTATGGATCTTTCTTTGTGGCAACATTAACCTTCTTCAAATCCACACAAATTCTCAATTTTTTATTTTTCTTAGTTAGGCACTACAACTATAGGTGATAATTTTTTCAATGAATGAACTAAACTCTTTCGGTCTAGCACATTGAGGAACTGAAACCATGGTTTTCAGATAGCTTGACCAAGCTATGTGAAAAGATAGTCAATTTCATCAATGGAGCAACAATGGTTGAAACATTTGGCTTTCATAATAACAACAAAATTGACCTAGACACTTAGTGTAAGAAAACAAAGATAGAAGAGAAAGTATGCGCCTTAGCAAAAGCTTGTGGAACTTCAAGCTCAAAAGAAAAAGGACAATTGATTGATCATGCATCACCATTTCAACTTGTAGCAAGGATAGCAAAAACACCTTTGTTTATTGGCAAAATCCACTGAATTTAGTGGATGGAAAAAGGTTTATTGCACACAACCATGATTCATGAACATGTGCAGTAATTAATGGCCATTAAATACATGTAGTGAACAAACATAAAAAAATGACCTCCGAACAATGGAATAAAAACTAGTAGCATGGAAAACTATGTTTAAGATCCCACTTCCTCAAAGATTCTCCACCCCCTTGTTAGCTTACCTTGGGTAACATTGCCACCAAAGAGGTGACTCCCATTGAAAATTTCTTGCATAGATTCATTCGTAATTTGTAAGCCAAAAATACAAGGCCCTTGCTTGACACCAAGGTCTTATAATTGAGATGGCACATTCAATTCTAACTCAACAAGACCAAAATTCACTTCTATAACTCCTTGTGTAAGTGTTGTTAGCACATCAGAACTAGCTAATAAAACTAACAATAACATTAACCACCAAGCAATTCCCTGTTCCACCAAGGTTCATGATTGATCTACGCAACATTAGGAACTGCAAATAAGTTGCCAATTGGTTACTTCCCCTATTAATTGGGATGTCAAGGTCCAACCTATCACGTGGCTTTGTTTCATGGTTTATTGTAGCCACATTTTGCTATTTTTATGTTCTCCTTCATGTATCATTGTTTGACAAATAACATTTTTTCAACAACCAAAAACTCTTTCGTTTTCCAATTATATCAGCTGAAATTGCTATGTAAAAAGTACAATTTGAACCACAATAGTTTACACCAGTAGTAATGGCAAAATATGTTTAGCTGTAGAAACTAAAAGTGGTTCCCATATGTAATCATGTTAGCGAGTGATTCAACCCCAAAACACAATCAAGTTCCAATATGTACTACAATGACATTAGCATAAGACTAGTTTGGTACGAATGAAACCACAAGGCTATAATTACACATTTACATGTCATTTTTCAATTAGACCCATCATCAATCCTTCTTGGCAGTGTCGTGATTGGATTCATACCTTAGGGATTGTGAAAAATAAATATGGTCAATTAACTTAACAAAGCACAGGCCCATGCCTGCCAAGGGTATTAAAATGTCTTAATCCCCAGATTATGGCAATAGGCCAAGTAATTTCCATATGTACACTTCTAGTCTCTATGAAGAGTTTTCCTTCTCACACAATTTGGGTAAGGAGATTATGATGTTGCTATAACTTCAACCTCATTCAGTGATGCATAAATCATCTACACCATAAACAAGTTCACCCCCATAAAACTCACTGGTAGAAGAGAAACCCCCTAAGCGACTGCATTAGAACATTAATGTAATTTGCAATCCAATTCAATCCCTCTTTCTCACAAACTTAGAATTTGCCTCAACATAAAAAAATCTTGAATTTTGATGTTGGCCAACATTCTGAACAACAATTTATGAAATGCTACCATTTGTTATAATGACTCCACCTAGTATATCAAAGTAAACAATCTCTCCACAAGTAGTGGAAACTTTATCAAACACTGTTGTGTAGAACTCATCTATTGATTAGGAACCACATAAATTTACAATAATTGACAATACACATGAATGTCACCAACTTGGGCGGTGGTGGAGGCTAAATTAAACTAGCATGCTACTACCTTGGACTTTGTCACCACAATTCCCATGCCTCCCACCAAGTCAATAACAGAAGTTGAGTGTATTTTAGTCATGTGTCCTCAATTTCATCACATTCTGAGGTTTCACATCAAATTGATTTCCTTCATTATGATTTTTATATTAACCACCTCTACTAGACCTTTAATCATGTGCAAGCTTAATCCTTGGGCATCTTCAAAGCCACAAAAAGCATATTTATCCCACCAAAATGCTTACATGGGCATACAGGTTGCAAAGTTTACTAGACATAAGTTACTATCCAACATGAAGATAGGCACATTTTTGATACCTTGTGTAATTTTTTAAAAAATCATATCAGGTGCCAAATGCTCCTCACTACAACAACATGGGGCTATTTTGCGATCCAAATATCATCGCAAACAACAAAGAAAGAAATTTCCAAAAGCCCGTTGTTGCGAACCATAATTCCTCGCAAACTCTTGACCTTTTGCGATACCATAACATTCGTACCCGTACCATCG
>Ga0116230_10005210_pt1 | contig 12757 bp, 4 predicted proteins | sample S1TSphfallax_3_FD_88678 | JGI IMG/M metagenome (GOLD analysis project Ga0116230, IMG submission 88678) | Host-associated microbial communities from peat moss isolated from Minnesota, USA - S1T2_Fd - Sphagnum fallax MG | ecosystem: Host-associated > Plants > Peat moss > Unclassified | place: USA...
AAGGCCACTGTGAAGTCCCCCGTGGGTGCCCGTGACCTTCGGCCACTGTGAAGTTTTATAAGTTTTATTTTTTCTTATCTTTTACTCTTTATTTGGCCCCTGCCCTGCCCGCCCTGCCCTGCCGTTTGGTAAAGTTACCTGCTAGCTTTTGCAGGAGTAAAAACCCAGTTTGATAGGGTACCTATTTAATTCACCGGCAGAATCCGACTGTCCGGGCCGAATTCCGTTTTCCGAATCTGACTGTCCGGGCCGATTCCGCCGGCGGATTAAAACGCGGAACTGTCGCGTCGGACAGACGGACGGACAGACACCATCTTAGCTTTAATATATAAGATTTTGAAACAAAAGTTGGGGTCTGGGTAAGTATCCACAACTTTTAAAAAGTAGACACTTTTTGAGGTTTTTTGTATTTCAAACTAGTTATGATCTAAATTAGAGTATTTCCTTCAAACCGAAGTTGAAATCCCAAGGTTGGAACCACGTTAGGGTTGCAACACCCACTGAAAGGCAAAAAGATATTCATGGGCTCCCTAAGGATAGTTAGAGTTTGTGCATGACCAAGTTTGAGTTGAAAGACTTTCAAGTTGTTCTATGGATCTTTTATTAAACCAATCTTTGACCCTCTAGTATGGTGATGGGATAGCTAGGTAGAAATGATAGGACATAGTGCAATGTTAAGCATACAACTATTGAATCCAAATAATACTCTTACTCATAAAATGCTTGCAAAATGGTAGCAAATCCTCTTACCAAGCTTTCAATTAAAGTGGAAGGATGCGTGGACAAAATGAAAAATCAAACAAAATTTTGAACTCATTTGGTTTGTGCATGGCATGAAACCTTTGTTGGTAATACATGGAGGGCCAAGGTGAATCACAACATCCAACTAGAGTACATTTCATGCGACTCCTTGATGCTTAAGTCAACAATGCATAGGTTTTGGCAATGCTTGAAAACCAAAAAAACTTGGGAGCTAGCATTTAGCTTCCTATGTAGTTTCAAGTTGCCTACCAACTCTATTGGCATTTGGAAAGCCCTAAATGTAGAACATTGTTTGTTTAACCAAAGGTTACCTAATAGCCTTAGGATGTTTAGCTTTATTTGGACTTTACTTTGGGATGTATCTTTATGTTCCATTTGGATTGAAATGAATGCTATTATTTGCAATAACAATAGGTGGTGGGACGTTAAGCTAGGGAAGGTTATATGGGAGGGCTTTTTTTTATTATGGTTGTGTTGAGAGGCAACGCACATTGCAATAGATCATGACTTACATATTGAGGAAAAAAACAAATTATTTGAGTATTTTGATAAGACTTGGTGCTCTCACCATGCCATATGCACCCACAATGGTAAAACAATTAGGTGGTGTTATCAACTATTGGTAAATGGTAATTTTATTTGGTAACTAATGTTCTTAGTTCGCTAGGGTTGGTTGTCCTCCTAGTTGCCTTTTCTTCCTACACCAGTTGAATTTTTGCAACGGAATCTTTCATTTCAGCCAAAAAAGGAAGTTTATAAATTAAATTCATTCCTTTCAAATAACACTTGGCAAGCGTCTACATTAGATCATGCCATTTGACTTTGGGGGTCCTACTTGGTATATAAAGAAAAAACAAGAAGAAAAAAAGGCCCAACATTCAACTAGTATATTTGACCACCACCTCTTGGGTGAACCAACATTTACAGTGGCACCATCATAAACATCCAAAAGTTCATTTAACAACTTCTAAACATCATAAATAGGTATATGGTCCTTGGAACAAATTAGGGTCTCTCCATCCAAATTAAAATTTTCCATCAACAAATATAGCATTTATCTAAAAGAGAACTCATTCCACAAGGTGAAGGTACTGGTGTAGGTGCTAATATTTCACCCACAGTGGATAGTGCAAAATGTGTGTTCCTTATAGTGTTTTTAAGAAGCCATCGGTTCAAATTTTTTAACTATTCAAGAATCAAAGACCCATTGGTTTCAATTTCAAAAACTGTTGGGATTAAGAGGATTGGGTACATTCAACAAACATCATGTATATAACATGTGGTTTTTTTACAACCATAAGGTGGCATATTGAGTGACAAGTTCCATTAACAAGGGAAACCAAAATGGAGACGATAAATTATGCCACCTTCAAGAATCTTCCCCTCTTTCATTAAAATATTCAATAATAATAAATTTTGGCTTACCAAGACTACAAAAACATGTTTTTGACCAAAATGCTTAAATGAAAAGAATAAATTTCAAAAAAATTGGTGAAATATTTCTACTTATATCATTATCATTTTTCACCTAAATTTTCATACAAGAATATCACCTATAACCTCACTTTGAAATTTATTTATTAGTTTTCATACTTTGTGGGGAGTATTATTTTTGTCCAAATATATCATCACATACAAAATATTAATCTTTTATTGAATATTTTTGAAGAATTAAGTACATGAAGTTCCAAAATTTTCAAATTTTCGAAAGTTCACAATATTTTCATCAAATTTGGTGTACATATCTCGTCAAATTTTTGAAATGCAAAAAATTGTGTTTTGTGAGAAAATTTTTGGGGGACTTTAGTGTGTTTTTTCCAAATCCCCACATTTTATTCTTGAAGTCAAGTATGGTTATAAGTTCTTCAAAATGTAAATATTGGGTATGAAACAAAGATCAAATACTCACTAGTTATGAATCAAGGGCTAGTGTTTGTGAATTTCACATCCAAGGATGTGAAGCATCAACTTAACCGGATGCCCAGTAAGGGTTGAAATGATTTTCGATACCTGACCATGCTTATTATGATTTATGAATCATGATTTTAGTGTGAATGAAAATGAATTGAATTCATGTCCAGTTTCACCTTGGTTAATTATTTTGTAAAATTTAGGTTTTTTATGTACCAATGTTGGGTAGTTATTTGAATGATAAACAATATTAATGTTGGTCAATTATTGAATTTTGACCTTGTTAATCAATTTAGTTACTCATTACCTACAAATTGGTTATTGATTTTTTGATAATTGGTTAGTAACCTAATTGATTGGTATTAAAATTTCAAAATTTAATCAGCCAGCCATTGTCATCATCTTTTTCATCAGCACCAACACAAGGTGTGTGTGTGTTTTCTTGCCCTAGAAATTAATGTATATTCTTACCTTGGAAATTAAAACACAGGTATGTGGAAATTATAATTAAAAAAGGAACCTGAAATCTAGAATAGCCTAGAAATCAAAACAAAAAAGTTTACCAAAAACAATAACCTTTTAACCAAAAACCAAACCTAGTGTCCATGGAAATTAGAACTAGAAAAGTTTTGTGAGCATTTACCCTAGGTGTGACCACACCAAACCAAAAAAAGAAAAAAACCTTTTACCCTAAAAATTACAAGTAGAGAACTAGCAAACATTAAATAATAACAACGAGTTAAATGCAATGTTGGGCTTGACAAAATTATAGTATAATTTAGTACAATGTCCAAGAGGAAAAAATATCAGATTTTGCAGACCATACCCTCAAAATGATTAATGCTTGAAATTATTTTAACGTTATTTTCACAGGAAAAAAACCAATGCAATAGGTAAAATCCCCTCTTGCAATCCAAAGGTCTAGGGTTTAAACCTTTTCATTGACAAATGAAATGGATGAAAAAAAATTGCCCATTGTGTAATTTTAAAAAGTTAGTTAGTTGCCCAAGAACAACTTCTTCAAAAGAACCATGTTCCTTGGGGAGTAAAGGGCATAAGTTGCCTTGGGAGAAAGGGATTAAGTTACCTTAAGGGGCAAACATGTTTCCTTAGGGAGCAAAAAATTTAAGTTCCCTTGGGGAATAACCATGTTCTTAGGGGAGCAAGGGGATTAAGTTGCTCCATGGACATCATTGTTCCTCAGGGCAATTTAAACCTGTTACTCCCCAAGGGTAAAAACATGCTATGATAAAAAAAATTGGATGTCCTAGTGGTAGTGTTTTTTAGGTGAGTGAAGTATTGTTGCATTGTATGTGAATCTATTTGAGAAACTTGGCAAAAGTGTGATGAAAAATTGAAACCTACACATTTTAATCTTTGAAACCCAAAAACAAAATTATCGAAAGGATAAATGTTCAATCCAAGGTGGACTTCACAAAGGATGGTACATCCAATGTTCCTAGTCCAAACTACTTCAAAAAAATTATGAATATGGATTTTTTTTCTTCTAGCAGAGTTGGAAACTAAACCTACAACTTTTTACCACCACACATTGAAGTACCATAACATTTAAAGATGATAAAATCAAACAAGATTTTTTTTTTCAAACATTTAAAATTTTCAAATTTGTAAAGTCCATTTTGATATCTAAATTGAGTTTTTTCAAGGCTCATATTTTTATTGGTTTAAAATAAATGTTTAAATTATGGTGGTATAAACATGGAAATGGAAAAAAAAAGTGAACTTGAACACCATTTAAATGTTTATAGAAAAAAAACACTAAATTTGGACTCTAAAAATAGACTTTGAATTGCCAATTTTGGTCTAGTATAATGTGCTTTTACCCACCTGCCCAACACTCAAATAAACCTCACAAGACAATTGACTTCTGGGAATATATGAACCCCATTCTGAATGGCCTCACTAGCCCAACCAAAAAAATCATCATGACTCCAATAATAAGACTTGCATCTAGATATGCGACTATATCGTTTTTAATTATTTGATTTTTTGAATTATTTACTTTTGCCAGAGCCTGCTATTGAAAGCCCCTAGCATTTGTATCCAAGCATGTGGTTTTCATTGTAAGCAAATGTTTTTAAAATTCCATATAGGCTTGTTGGGTTCAATCACAACGTTTGAAGCTTGAAAGTTCAATGCATACATGGTGTTTGATGGGCTGACAGAGGATGAGGTTTGTAGACCCTTCACCTGCTCTCAAACCTCAGCCTCTTCAGGGGACCAAAGTCTAAACCTTGTGCTTGGGATGAAAAAAACACTCTAGTCAGAATTTAAAACCATGTTCTTGGAATAAAAAAACTCTTCCTAAGGGGTTTGAAATCACAGGCTCTTGGAAAAGGCAAAAAAAAGAGAATGTACAATATTATCCTCCATGCTAGGCTAATGGACTTTATCTGAGGCTAATGAAATAGTCCTTGAGACAAGGATATGATAAAAGTATGGCCCTTCTGGTATTGCATACCCAGGCAGGGCTCCAGGCTTATGCCGTCTTGGGTAAACTTGGCCATGGTGACAATCTTGACCTGGGTTATACCATAGTCCCTTGGCCATTTCGACACAAGTCAGTGGAGTAATGAATTAGTTTTGAAAAATTCATTTCAATAAATAGAATATTCCTAAATATTCACGATTATCCTTCACAATATTCTTTGATTTGGAAGAAATAAAATTTGAAAATTCCAACATTTCTTAAAAGAACATAATTAGTGTCGAATCGGCCAAGTTAATAGGGTAATAACAAGCATCACAAGTAATGTGCCAAATTGCAAAAACTCCAAGTTCTTGCAATTTGTCGCCCATCAGAATAGTGAGAACTCAGGTACAATAGGGGTGGTGGGGGAGGTTTTAGCGTCCCGCCACCAAATGTGCAAGTACCCGAAATCTGACCACATCTGACAGTCATGTGTTACCCATTCACAAGTTGTCATAGATACTTGATTGCAGTCTGAATAGTGGGATCGAGGCGTTCGTCCGTTCAACGCATGAGGAAGAGTGACAGTCTCAATGCAACAATGGGCCCAATTGCCAATTGCCTGACTAGCCCAAGCGTAAGGATTACATTTATGGACTCAGAAATTTCAATGCATTAGATCTTGGGTAAGACCCATTTCCTCAATGGGGAATCCTTACTTGGCTAGAAGTTAAAAAAGAACCCCCAAATACAATAACACAAAAATTGCAAGGGCCCGAAATCTGGGAAAATATTAAACAGGCCACAGGAAATGAATGCAGTCTGTACAAAACTACTGCTGCGATTTTTTCCTCCACTTTGCCTATTTGCCCGGTTTATTAAACCTTGATATGTGGAGACATGTTTTGACTCCATGTTCTGCACGTTATGAACACTCTAGGGGTTTAAGGAAGTGTGTAACATATTACTTGACATGTTATGTGAGGTTGCAAGTGCAAAACATGCCGTATTTTATGAGGTCAGGAGTGCAAAACATGCCTGGGTGTCCCTTGAGAAAATATGGATGGGGCCAATGGGCAGACTAGAGGAAAAATTGTAGCAGCACTTTTGTACAGACTGCATTCATTTCCTGTCGCCTGTTTAATATTTTCCCGAAATCTGACCCCATCTGACAGTCATTCATGTGTGAAAAACGTTCATACCATTCTTACTTACTTACTTACAATTTAGCGTCATTAAGTGGGCCAACAGCACCCGGGCCAGAACCCAATTAATAAGTTGTCATACATAATTGATTGCAGCCCAAATAATGGAGTCCAGACCTCCTTTCACGTTGTGGGGTGGAAGAAACAGTAGCACAAAAATCGGTAGGGGTTCAATTCTCAGCTTCCTTCCACACAAGTCTATTGAGCCCTGCGTTTAGGTTCGATGCTTGAGAGGTCATAGTAAGCTCAGTTCTTTGCATTGTGAGGATGTAAGTGAAGAAGAGAAGGACGCAAAGAGTGTCGTAGGTTGGCAAGACTTGCAAAGCTTGTTTCGTACTTGTGGCAGGCCTGTAGCCTGTATACCATTTGCATAGGTTGTATCAGTCTTTAAACTTGATCCAGCCGTTGCGATCAGTGTCTTTGGGTGAAAGACATGGACCTACCAGATGTCGAGGTGAGGGTTATCAGAGAGGTAAACGACCTTGAAGAACTGATAGCTGAACTCACGTCACCATCCTGTGCGTTGGAGGCGCTGGAGGTGGCAAGACTAGAGGCTGGAAAATCTTCCAAGCGTGTACCACCTTTGGCATATGCCAAAGGTAGTGAGATTCGAGAACGATTTGCGAGTGCTCTTGGTGCAAGCAAGACTTTGAAATTAATAACTAATTAATTAACCAATAGGATAATTATTTGATAACTTACCTTTATGCATAACCAAAAATTATTGCTCCCAAATATTGATAGCCTAATTAAGACCCATTTAAAAAAAAATCCTTCAATTTTATGAAAAACATTAATGAGTAACAAACATTGCAACAAACCTATGAGGTTATTGATGTGGTTCTTAGGATTCTAACCATGGTTTTCAAAAGTAAAATATATCGTTATGGTATATAAGCATAATTTTCAACTTTTGTACATAAGTAAAAAATTAAGCCAAAAAAAATACTAATTATTCCATGAAAACTAAGTTGGTTGTTTAATGATTTGGAACTAATTAACAATATTTTGTTTCTTCAATTTTGATAATTTTAAAGAATCAAATATAAAAATTTTTAAAATTTTAAAATAATTAAAGAATTGGAACTGACCTTTTTCAATAATTCACATAACCACACAACTTTAGTACCTAATTGTGGTAAACCCAAACCAAATGTTCACAAAAAATCTCACTTGGGTAAACCATCTTGTAAAAATTAGATAGATCTTATATATACATAGATAGGTATGACAATATGTGGTTAGGTGACGTAAGTAGATGCATGTAGATGGTTACTAGGTAGGAAAGGGCTAGTGGGCCAATAGGTAGATAATCAAAATAACAACTCAAATAATCAATGTGGTTAAAAAACAAGGGGAATCGAAGCCAATGAAAAAATGTTTCCTACCCACCCACCAACCATTTCATGGTGCATTACAAGTTGTTGGTCACTACCCACCACTAATATTATTATGGCAAAGTCCTTTTGTTCCTAACAGCTTGCGGTGGAAACTTTAGACATTAGTGCCAATTTTTTGATGTCCAAATGCCTAGGATTGATGGTTGAGAATTTTCTTTTGGTTGATCAACTATTAGTTGAAGGAGGGAGGGAGGTTGATTAAAAGGTGACAAAGTTGATTTCTATTGAGAGTGATTCATAAAGGGGGGGAAATTTTAGTGATGTGCAAATTGGTATTGTTTTGTACTCATTGTTTTTTAGCAGGGAATGTGACTCTAATCTTAGCATTTTTTACGTGCTCACAAAAGTTGAGCTCCATGTTTGGGAATGTACAATTGACATTATGACTATCTATTTTTTCATATATCTTTTGTCAACCTTTGGTTATGTTATGCTATAAGGAGGTCACCAAATTTCACATTTTTTTTCATCTTTCCTCTTAGGGGAATGACATAGCTGTTAAGGTAAAGTAAAAGCCTATCAATTGTTAGTTGAAAATCGTTTCCAATTAATGTTCACAAGATCACTTAAGAGTTTTTATGAGGTTGGTGATAGGTTTAGCCTTCATACGTAAAAGCAATTAGAAGACAATGAATCCTTACATGCTTTAAATTTTAAGAAAAATAAACATAGTTAAAAACTCAAGAGTGAATTTTATTCTCTATTATTCATTATAATTTGGAAAGAAATTGTCCCAATGAAACTAATTCCAAGTGTCAACATAAGCCAAAATATCATCTTAAGAAAATCCTAGTATAAAAATAGAATTATTATATCCTTAACCTACTATACTCTATAGTGAATCTAAACATAATATCCTTACATAGCAAGGCAAGGCCAAGAAGTTTACATTGCATTAGGTATTTAAAATACACCACACCATTTATGTTATATCTCTCTAGGCAAATGACACTATTTCATAAATTTGATGAAAAAAACCCTTTGCACCATGCCTTGTGCAATTATTCCATAACACCTTTTTGTGGCATGGTTCCATTACATGAGAACCTTGCTTTATTGAGGACTTGTTCTTTCTACAAATATCAAGAAGGTGAAAGCCTGAAAGTTAAAGAAAAACAAAATCCAAATAGAGATTGGTGAAAAGTGAAAAATAAGAAATAGGTAAGATAAGGAAAGTCAAATGTTGGGTGATGTGAAATAGGGCTTGTAACTTATGACCTCTTGTTTCAACTTGCTTTTCACACATTCATTTTTTCACATTGATTTAAAGTTGAGGTCACAAGGTGAGAAAACAAGGAGTAGTTAAAAAAAAATGACCAAAAAATGAAAGATAGCTTAAGAATTGAATGAAGATTTTGCAAAGGTCAAGTTGTAAACATGCATTATTTCATCACATATTCATTTTTTCATAAAGGTGACAAAAAAAAGCACACAACACACACACATGAAAAAAAACAACAAATAGAAAATGAAAGCTCTCTTGTAGTTGGTGAGAGGTGATGGAAAAAAGAACACAAAACCCTTAACCAAATAGTTTTGAAGTTTTCACAATGCCTCCTTCTCCTTCACGTCTTTGGAAAACACAAACCATGACTAAAACAAAATTTTGAGTCTAGCATAAAATGCAAGAGGTGAGAAATTACTTGTCTTCTTTTATGTTAAAGGTTAGCCACTTTAGGCAAAAAAATGGTGACATATAACAAGTATGACAAGGTGCAATGAACTTTTTCTTGGTGGCAATCTTTTGGTAATCCTAAAATCAAGTAAACATCTTTTAGAATGTGCATGATAACTTTTTGAAACTTAAAAGTTTATTTTAAATCAAACTTCATTTTGATTCAATGATGGGATTGAGAGGATTGGGTACATTCAACATACATCCTATATATAACATGTAGTTTTTTTACAACCATAAGGTGGCATACTGGGTGACATGTTCCATTAACAAAAGGAAACCAAAATGGAGATAGTAAATTATGCCACCTTCAAGAATCTTCCCCTCTTTCATTCAGTTATTCAATAATAAATGTTTTTTGGCTTACCAAACACTAAAAAAACATGTTTTTGACCAAAATGCTTAAATGAAAGAAATAAATTTCAAAACAATTGGTGGAATATTTCTTCTTATATCATTTTCGTTTTTCACCTAAATTTTCATACAAGAATATCGCATATAACTTCATTTTGAAATTTATTTATTAGTTTTCATACTTTGTGGGGAGTATTATTTTGGTCCAAATATATCATCACATACAAAATATTATTCTTTTATTGAATACTTTTGAGAATTCAGTACATCAAGTTCCAAAAATTTTAAAAATTCCAAAGTTCACAATATTTTCATCAAATTTGGTGTACATATTTTGTTAAAATTTTGAAATGCAAAAAGTTGTACTTTGTGAGAACATTTTTGGGGGACTTTAATGTGTTTTTTCCCAAATCCACACATTTTATTCTTGAGGTCAAGTATGGTTATAAGTTCTTCAAAATGTAAATATTGGGTATGAAACAAAGATCAAGTACTCACTAGTTATGAATCAAGGTCTAGTGTTTGTGAATTTCACATCTAACGATGTGAAATGTCAACTTGATTGAATGCCCAATAAAGGTTGAAATGATTTTGGATACTTGACCCATGTTTATTATGATTTATGAATCACGATTTCAGTGTGAATGAAAATGAATTGAATTCATGTTGAGTTTCACCTTGGTTAATTATTTTGTAAAACTTAGGTTTTTTATGTACCAATGTTGGGTAGTTATTTGAATGATAAACAATATTAATGTTGGTCAATTATTGAATTTTGACCTTGTTAATCAGTTTAAATACTCATTATCTACAAATTGGTTATTGATTTTTTGATACTTAGTTAATAACCTAATTGGTTGGTATTGAAATTTCAAAATTTAAACGGCCAACCATTGTCATCATCTTTTTCGTCAGCATGAACACAAGGTGCGTGTGTTTTCTTGCCCTAGAAACTAATGTATATTCTTACCTTGGAAATTAAAACACGGGTGTGTGGAAATTATAATTAAAAAAGGAAATTAAAATGTAAAATAGCCTAGAAATTAAAACAAAAAATTTACCAAAAACCATAACCTTTTAACCAAAAACCAAACCTAGTGTCCATGGAAATTAGAACTAGAAATGTTTTGTGAGCATTTACCCTAGGTGTGACCACACCAAAAAGAAAAAAAGCCTTTTACCCTAAAATCCAAGTAGAAAACTAGCAAAATATAGCAACAAGTTAAATGCAATGTTGGGCTTGACAAAATTATAGTATAATATGGTACAATGTCCAAGAGGAAAAAATATTAGATTTTGCAAACTATATCCATGTAATGATTAATGCTTGAAGTTACTTTAATGTTATTTTCGAAGGAAAATAACGAATGCAATGGGTAAATTCCCCTCTTGCAATCCAAAGTTCTAGGGTTTAAACATTTTCATTAAGAAATGAAATGGATGAAAAAAAATTGTCCTTATGTAATTTTTGAAAGTTAGTTGCCCAAGAACAACTTCTTCAAAAGAACCATGTTCCTTGGAGAGTAAAGGGCATAAGTTGCCTTGGGAGAAAGGGATTAAGTTATCTTAAAGGGCAACCATGTTCCTTTGGGGAGCAAAAAATTTAAGTTCCTTGGGGAACAATTGTGTTCTTAGGGGAGCAAGGGGATTAAGTTGCCCCATGGACATCATTGTTCCTTGGGGCAATTTAAACCCATTACTCCCCAAGGGTAAAAACATTATGATAGATTTTTTTGGATGTCCTAGTGGTGGTGTTTTTTAGGTGAGTGAAGTATTGTTGCATTGTATGGGAATTTATTTGAGAAAGTTACCAAAAGTGAAATGAAAAATTGAAACCTACACATTTTAATCTTTGAAACCCAAAAACAAAATTATCGAAAGAATAAATGTTTAATCCAAGGTGGACTTCACAAAGGATAATACATCCAATGTTTTTAGTCCAAACTATTTCAAAAGAATAATGAACATGGATTTTTTTTCTTCTAGTGGAGTTGGAAACTAAACCTACAACTTTTTACCACCACACATTGAAGTACCATAACACTTAAGATGAAAAAATCAAACAAGAAAAAATCTTTCAAACATTTCAAAATTTCACATTTATAAAGTCCATTTCGATGTCTAAATTGACTTTTTCAATGCTCATATTTTTATCGATTTAAAAGAAATGTTTAAATTATGGTGGTATAAACATGGAAATGGAAAAAAAAAATGTGAACTTCAACACCATTTAAATGTTTTTAAAAAAAAACAATAAATTCGGACTCTCAAAATAGACTTTGAATTGCCAATTTTGGTCTAGTGTAATGTGGTTTTACCCACGTGCCCAACACTCAAATAAACCTCACAACACTCTAAATAGAATTAAAAACCATGTTCTTAGAATTAAAAACTCTTCCTACGGGGTTTTAAATCACAGGCTCTTAGGAAAGCAAAAAAAAAGAGAATGTACAATATTATCCCCCATGCTAGGCTAATGGAATTTAGCTTCGAGCAATGAAATATTCGCCTGAGATAAGGAGATGATAAAAGTATGGCCCTTTTGATATTCCATACCAAGGCCGGGCTCCAGGCTTATGCCGTCTTGGATAAACTTTGCCATGATGACAATCTTGACTTGGGTTATACCATAGTCCCTTGGCTATTTCAACACAAGTCCGCGGAATAATGAATTAGTTTTGAAAAATTCATTTCAACAAATAGAATACTCCTAAATGTTCACTATTATACTTCAAAATAATTTTTGATTTGGAAGAAATAAAATTTGAAAATTCCAACATTTCTTAAAATAATATAATTAATGTCGAATTGGCCAAGTTAATAGGGTAATAACAAGCATCACAAGTAATGTGCCAAATTGCAAAAACTCCAAGTTCTTAGAATTTGTCGCCCATCAGAATAGTGAGAACTCAGGTAGAATAGGGGTGGTTTGGGGGGGGGGGGGGTTTCAGCGTCCCGCCCCCAAATTTGCAAGTACCCGAAATCTGCCCACATCTGCCAGTCATATGTTACCCATTCA
>Ga0116230_10005211_pt1 | contig 12755 bp, 13 predicted proteins | sample S1TSphfallax_3_FD_88678 | JGI IMG/M metagenome (GOLD analysis project Ga0116230, IMG submission 88678) | Host-associated microbial communities from peat moss isolated from Minnesota, USA - S1T2_Fd - Sphagnum fallax MG | ecosystem: Host-associated > Plants > Peat moss > Unclassified | place...
CCCATCCTCACCCAATTCGAAAAATCGACCGGCATCCATGCCGAGGCCACCTACCAGGCATCGGCCGCACTCACCACCCAAATCCAAAACGGCGCACCCTTCGACCTCTTCCTCTCCGCCGACCTCAACTACCCCAAGCGCCTCATGGACTTGGGGTTAGCCGACACCGCCGGTGTCCTCGCCGCCAACGGTTTCAGCGACTCCTCCTCGCCCGTAACCTACGCCCGCGGCACCCTCGTCCTCTGGACCCGCAAAGACAGCCACTGGCCCACCCCCTCGCTGGCCACGCTCACCGACCCCGCCCTCCAGCGGCTGGCCATCGCCAACCCAGACCGCGCCCCCTACGGCAAAGCCGCCATCGCCGCCCTCACCAGCCTCCATCTCCTCGACCAGCTCAAGCCCAAGTTCGTCACCGCCCAAAACATCGCCCAAACCGCTCAATTCGCCGAAACCGGCAACGCCGACGCCGGCCTCATCTCCCTCACCTCCGCCAGAACCGAGCACTTATCGGCCCTCGGCAACTACTACGTCCTCGACAGCAAACTCTACCCTGCCATTGAGCAAGGGGCAGCGATTGTGACGAAATCCACCCAGCGCGACCAGGCCCACAAATTCCTCAACTTCTTGGTCAGCTCACCCATTCAGCAACAGTTAGCCAAAGCTGGCTTGACCCCGGTCCGCTAAGAGTTTAGGCTCCCTTAAATCCTCCGCAACTTTGGAACGATCAACAAACATAGCTGAAAACAGCCCCTAGAGTCCCGGTCCTGGTGGAACTCTGAGCGTTTTTCGTGCCAAAGTCTACCGGAAAACGGCCCGGGAAACTCCGTCGATTAAACTTACCTTGGCATGAACCGGCAAATGGATTGGCAGGCTTTCGCCCTCACCCTCAAGCTCGCATCCATCACCACGGCGATCCTGCTCTGCCTCGCCGTGCCGCTGGCCGCGTGGCTGGCGCTGGGCCGTTCGCGCTGGCGCGCCGTTGCTGAGGCCGTCACCGGTCTTCCGCTGGTGCTGCCGCCCACCGTGCTCGGCTTCTACCTGCTTGTCCTGCTGGGGCCGCTCACCGGCTTCGGCAGAGCCATCGCTTCCATGCTCGGCCATCCGCTGGCCTTCTCGTTTGGCGGACTGGTCGTGGGGTCGGTGATTTACAGTTTTCCCTTCGCCGTGCAGCCGATCGCCGCCGGCTTCTCCTCCGTGGATCGCTCGCTGATTGACGCGGCGCGAATGCTGGGCGCGGGCCGCATCCGACTGCTCGGGACGATCCTCATTCCGCTCGCCGGCCGCTCGCTGCTCACTGCCGCGATCCTCAGCTTTCTGCACACTATGGGCGAGTTCGGCGTCGTCCTCATGCTCGGCGGAGACATTCCCGGAGCCACGCGCACCCTGTCGCTCGTCCTCTTCAATCAGGTCGAAGCCTTCGACTACGCCAGCGCCAACCGCACCGCGCTACTGCTGGTGATCTTCTGCGGAGTGCTCCTGACCGTCGTCTACGCCCGGCCAAAATCCCTCATGGCGGGAGAACGCCATGGTTGAGGTCGATCTCAAAGTCCGGCACGGCAACTTCCATTTCGAAATTGCCTGTAAATTCGCCGCTCCCTGGACAGTCGTCTTCGGCCCTTCCGGCGCGGGCAAAAGCACGCTGCTGCGCCTGATCGCCGGCCTGGAGCAACCAGATGCGGGCCGCATCTCGATCCACGGCCAATATATCCTCGATTCGGAGATCGGACTCAAAGCCCCGCCCGGTCGAAGCATGATTGGCCTTGTAGCCCAGCAACCGGCGCTCTTTCCCCACATGCCTGTAACCGCCAACGTCGCCTACGGCCTGGCTGGCCGCGCCGACATGGGCAGGCACACCAAACAACGGCGCATCGCCGCCATGCTGCAACTTGCCGGCGCGTCGCATCTCGCCGACCGCTGGCCGAAAGCTCTCTCCGGCGGCGAGGCGCAACGAGTGGCGCTGGCCCGCGCACTGGCCCCCATGCCGCGGCTTTTGCTACTCGATGAGCCGCTCTCCGCGCTGGATGCAAGCGCGCGCGACCAAATCCTTTCAAATCTTAAAGATTGGCTCAAGGATGAGAAAATTCAAACCATCCTGGTGACCCATGACGCGGCCGACGCGCTGGCCACCGAAGCCGAAGTGGCGCTGATCGCCGAGGGCAAGCTCACCGCTCTCGGTCCCGCGAGCGACGTGCTCGCTGCCGAGCGTGAACGGCTGCTGGCTCGACTTCAAAGCGGCCAAGCCGCTCCGGGAAAAGCCCGCGCGAAGATCAAAAGCCGAGTAAGACCGGCTCCATTTCAAGGGTAATTTCCAGACTTTGCAGCCGGTTCACGATCAGGTCGCGCAGAGCGAGTATGTCGGCGGCGGTGGCTCCGCCGAGGTTGACCAGCGCCAGCGTGTGCCGCGACGAGATTCCCGCTCGGCCCAGCCGGAAGCCTTTGGCAAAGCCGGCTTGCTCGATCAGCCAGGCTGCAGGCAGCTTGACTTTGCCCTCTCCGGCTGGATAGCTCGGCGGCACACTCCCGAATCTGGCGGTGAGAGCCGGAAGTAAGTCGCTGGCAACAATGGGGTTCTTGAAGAAGCTGCCGGCGCTGCGGCAGTCCGGGTCGTCCGCGACCAGAAACATGCCTTTCGCCTGGCGAATCCTACGGACGGTGGCGGCAACCTCGGCCGGGCTGGGCTGGGAATCGGCCAGGAAGGACTTTTTCAGGTCGGCGTAGCGGAGATTGGACGGGCCGTTGGGGTTGAGACGGTAGTCGACGCGGGTGACCAGATAGCGGCCCCTCGCGGTGGAGTTGAAGATGCTGGAGCGATAGCTGAAGCCGCACTCGGAGACTGGGAGTTCGCGGAATTGGAGGGATTCAAGGTCCAGAACTCGCACATTTGCAATGGTTTCCGCCACTTCCTGGCCGTAGGCGCCGACGTTTTGGACAGGTGTGCCGCCGACGGTGCCGGGGATTCCGGCCAGGCATTCGATGCCGGCGCAATTGGCCGCTACGGCGCGGGAGACGAATTGGTCCCAGTCTTCGCCGGCGGCAGCGCGGAACACGCTAAACCCTTTATTTTCGTAGCTTTCTACGCCTTTAAGGGCGATGCGCAGGACCAGGCCGGCGAAACCTGAGTCGGAGATGAGGAGGTTGCTACCGCCGCCCAGGACAAAGAGCGGAAGAGCACGTTCGCGGGCAAAGGTAACGGCGTCAACGACTTCCGGTTCGCTTGCGGCTTCCACGAACCAACGCGCGGGGCCGCCGATGCCGAAGGTGGTCAAGGGCGCAAGCGGCACATTTTCCTGAATCTTCATTTCCGTCAGGCTACAACATGAGGGGGCAGGTGCCCCTGCTTCTGGGGGAATCGGTTTTGTGCGTAAACGATTGCGTGATGGATCGGTTCCGTAGATCGACCGACGGGTTATCGTGCGCAACGGATTCAGGTTAGTCTGCGGCAGAATGGTTACCGTGGATGGGTGCAATTGAATTCTTTGGGCATTGTTCTTATTGGAGCGAGCGCCGGCTAGCCGAGGGCCGGGTTCAGTCGCCGCTATTGCCTCTGTGCGGGTGGGCTCTATTCGGGGAATGCGAATCTTTTATACTGGGAGGAACAGGGGAACGAATTCGCTATGGCCAAACGGGAATTTCAGACAGAAGTCAATCAACTGCTGCAACTCATCATTCACTCTCTCTACTCCCACCCGGAAATCTTTCTTCGCGAGTTGATTTCAAACTCTTCGGATGCGCTGGACAAGCTGCGGCATCTGACTCTGACCGACGATTTGTATAAAACCGTGCCGTTCGATCCGCGGATCGACCTGGATCTGGATGAGGAGGCGAAGACGCTGGTCATCGCCGACACCGGCATTGGCATGAGCGAGGACGAGCTTGCCTCGAATCTGGGGACGATCGCCCGCTCGGGGACCAAGAATTTCCTCTCGCAGCTCTCAGGAGACGCCAAAAAGGACTCGAACCTGATTGGGCAGTTCGGCGTGGGGTTCTATTCGGCGTTCATGGTGGCGGACAAGATCGAAGTGGTGAGCCGCAAGGCGGGCGAGGAAGTGGCCTGGCGATGGATTTCCGACGGCAAGACGGGCTTTGAGCTGGAGCCGGCCGAGCGGATGGCGCCGGGGACGACGATCCTGCTGCATTTGAACGAAGAAGGCCAGCAGTACGCCAATAGCTGGCGGCTCAAGGAGATTGTCAAAAAGTATTCGAACCACATCGCGTTTCCGATCTTCCTCACGTACGACAAGAGCGAGTGGAATGCGGAAGAGAAGAAGTCGATCAAGACGCGAACCACCGAGCAGGTGAACGCGGCGAGTGCGCTTTGGCGGCGGTCGAAGAGCGAACTCAAAGAGGAGGATTACCAAGAGCTTTATAAGTCGCTGACCGGGGATTTGGAAGATCCGATGTTTTGGTTTCATACCAAGGCGGAGGGGTCGCTCGAATACACCACGCTGTTTTACATTCCGGCGAAGGCTCCGCTGGATTTGTATCACTCGGATTACCGCGTGGGCGTGAAGCTCTATGTGAAGCGCGTCTTCATCCTGGACGACGCGAAAGAGCTGCTGCCGCAATATCTGCGATTTGTGCGCGGGATCATCGATTCGGAGGATTTGCCGCTGAATGTGAGCCGCGAGATATTGCAGCAGAACCGGGTGCTGGCGTCGATCAAGACGGCGAGCGTGAAGAAGATTTTGGCCGAGCTTAAGAGCATCTCGGTACACAAGCCGGAGGAGTACGCGAAGTTCATTGGGGAGTACAACCGCCCACTGAAAGAGGGTTTGTACTCGGATTATGCCAACCGGGAGACGCTGCTGGAGCTGATCCGGTTCAAGTCGACTAAGGTTGACGGCCTGACCAGCCTGGCCGAGGTCAAGACCCGGATGCAGGAGGGCCAGAAGGCACTCTACTACATTACGGGCGGGGCGGAATCGCTGCTGCGAACTTCTCCGCTGTTGGAGATTTACAAGAAAAAGGGCATCGAAGTGCTGATCCTCAACGACGATTTCGATGAGATTGTCTTTGCCGGCGTGGATAAGTACGGCGAAATCGAACTGAAATCGGTGAACAAGGCTTCGACCAGCGAGGATTTGAAGGAGGACGCGGCTGAAGAGTCGAAGGCTGAGGAGTTGAAGCCTCTGCTCGACCGGCTGAAGGCGACGCTGGGCGACCGGGTGAAGGACGTTCGGGCTTCGGTGCGGCTGGCGGATAGCCCCTCGTGCCTGGTTTCGGATGAAGCGGAGCCCAGCTTGCAGATGCAGCAGATGCTGCGGACGATGGGGCAGAAGGATATTCCGGCGCCGTTGCCGACGCTCGAAATCAATCCGGACCACGAGATTGTGAAGAAGCTGCTGGCGCGGCCGGAGGATGCGGTGGCGGAGGATGCGGCTTGGCTGCTTTTCGATCAGGCGCTGTTGATGGAAGGGGTTGCGCTGAAGGAACCCGCGGCGTTTGTGCAGCGGTTGAATCGGGTGTTGACGCTTTCGATCTGAGACCGAAGCGCATCGGTCGTGAGACGGCTTTCGGGCTATAATCAGGGAGTTGAGACGGCGCGTTGGACTACGTGACCGATTTCCGAGGAGAAGAACATGTATCCAGAGATTATGGTAATTCCCATGCGCGAGGAGTTGACGCGCGCAGGCATTGAAGAGGCGCGAACCGCTGAGGAAGTGGACGCGGCGCTGGCCAAGCCGGGGACGACGATGGTGGTGGTGAACTCGATCTGCGGCTGCGCGGCGGGCAAGATGCGGCCTGGCGTTCGCATGGCGCTGACCAATGCGACGCTGCCGGACCAGAAGATTACGGTGTTTGCCGGGCAGGATCGCGAGGCGACGGAGCGGGCGCGCTCGTACTTCGAGGGCCAGCCGCCGACTTCGCCAGCCATTGCCATTTTGCGCGATGGGAAGCTGGTATACCTGATGCAGCGATACATTATCGAGTCCAGCACCGCTCCGCAGATTGCCGGAGAACTGGCGCGGGCGTTCGATGAGCTTTGCGCGAAGGCGACTGCGTAGGGCTGGGGCTCAACGGCACTTACATGAGCCGAATCGGGCCCGGGTAACGAGCCACCATTCGGTCAGCGGTTATGAGAAGGATCCCTTCGACAGATGCTTGCGCGATGAGCAGCCTGTCGAAGGGATCTCTGTGTATGGGTGGAAGTCCGGCAATGGGGATGGCGTGTTCTCCGAGCACCGGAAGCTCGATATAACCCGCGTTCAGCATACTGCGTCTCAGAATGCTCGGCTCTGATTGGAAATCCGGCTTCCCAAGAGCTTTCTTGATCCCGATCTCGCAAAGGCTGGCGATGCTGAAGACGGGTTCGTTTGCGGGATCGTCGATGTAGGACCGCACCGCAGGGGTGAGCCGGATTGGCTCCAGTAAGGTCCAGAGGATGAAATGAGTATCGAGGAGTATTTTCATTCTTCCCCGTAGAACATTGCCTCGATTTCATCCTGGTACATGGTGTCGAAGTCGTCCGGGACTCTATACATTCCTTCAAGCATGCCGATTCTCTGCTTGCGGATGGGTTCGACAGTCGGTGCCGATTCGTCAGACGAAATCTGCGTGACTCGCACCATGGGTTTCCCTGCCTTGGCAATGATGAAGGAATGGCCGTTGGCGGCTTCTTCGACGAGGCGGGAAAGGTGCGTCTTGGCCTCGTGGATGTTGACGACTTTCAGGCCTTGCGCGTTGGGAGTGACTACGGTGGCCATGGTCAATTCCTCCGGCTCCGAGTGGACTAGACTTAGCTTCGTTAGTTTAGTCCACTCGACACGCGGTTGCAACGGTCAGTCGGCGGCGACAGGCTTCTTGTCTAGCTGCTGCACTTTGCTGTGCTTGATGGAATAGAGGAAGTAGACGAACATGCCGATGATGAGCCAGACCACGAGGCGTATCCAGTTGGCTTTGCCGAGGCTAATCATCATAGTTAGGTTGAAGGCCACTCCGAGCGCGGGCACGATGGGCAGTTTGCCGCCGAAGTAGATGCCGGGGGTGCGGAAGGGCCTTGGCTGATCGGGCGCGGTGAAGCGGAGCACGACGATCGAGGCGCAGACCATGACGAAAGCCAGCAGGGTGCCGATATTGACCATCTTGCCGATGTTGTCGATGGGCGTGACTGAACCGACGACGGCGGCAAGGCAGCCTACGAGGATGGTGTTCTTCCAGGGAGTGTGGAAGCGGGGGTGGATGTCGGCGAAGAACTTCTTCGGGAGCAGACCGTCGGAAGCCATGGCGTAGAGGACGCGGGTCTGGCCGATGAGCATGACGAGCATGACGGAAGTCAAGCCGGCCAGCGCGCCGCAGGTCACGATATTTCCCGCCCAACTCAGGTTGTGGTCGAGGAATGCGTGGGTGAGAGGCGCTTCGACATTGACCAGCTTCCAAGGCACCATGCCGGTGAGGACTCCGGCGACGGCGACGTAGAGAATCGTGCAGATGAGCAGCGAGAGGATGATGCCGATGGGCAGGTCGCGCTGGGGATTTTTGGCTTCCTGGGCCGTCGTGGAGATGGCGTCGAATCCGATGTAGGCGAAGAAGATGTATCCCGCCGCGGCGCTGATGCCGGCAAAGCCGAAGGGTGCGAAAGTGGACCAGCTATGGCCCCAGTAGTCGGGATGGATGTAGGCGATGCCAAGGCCGATGATGAAGAGCACGACCGCGACCTTGATGAAAACGATGGCGGAGTTGAACTTGGCGCTCTCCTGAATGCCGACGACGAGGATCGCGGTGATGATGAGGGCAATCAGGAACGCGGGGAGGTTGAAGCCGATATCCATACCGAAGATGTGGGGCGCGGCGAGCAGGGTGTGCGCGCGGGCGATGAGATCGGCGGAAGGCGCGGAGACGACCTTGTCGAGCGCGGCGACGAACTCGGGCGAGCCGGGAAGGATGCCGGGATTGGACTGCGCGACAATTTGGCGCGCGATGATCTTCTGCGAGGTTTCGATCCCGGTCCAATGATCGTATGCGAGCCAGAGCGGGAGCTTGATTCCGAAAATCTTGAGGAATTCGACGAAGTTGTTGGACCAGCCGGAGCTGACGGTGCTGGCGCCCATGGCGTATTCAAGCGTGAGGTCCCAGCCGATGATCCAGGCGAAGATTTCGCCTAGCGTGGCGTAGGCATAGGTGTAGGCCGAGCCGGCGAGCGGGATCATGGCGGCGAATTCCGCGTAGCAGAGCGCGGCGAATGCGCAACCCAGTCCTGAAAAGATGAAGGAGAGCATCAGGCTCGGACCTGCGTAGTGCGCGCCGAGGCCGGACATGACGAAGATGCCGGCACCGATGACGGCGCCCACTCCGAGCGCGGTGAGGGAGACTGGGCCGAGCGAGCGCTCGAGCGAGTGTTCGCCTTCCGTCCTGGCCTCGGCCATGATCATGGCGAGCGGCTTTCGTAGGAATAGCTTTGCCATAAGTAGGGTGTTACTCCTTCAGACTGGGTGTGTTGGAGCCGGGAAGTTGATAGGCGTTTGCCTGCCGCGACCAAAAAAGATACACCGGAATGCCGAGCAGAACGATGATCAAGCCGGGCCAGGTGTATTGCGGCTTGTAACGCAATAATACGACACAAATCCAAGCGGCCATGGCGATATAGAACGCGGGAAGGAATGGGTAGCCGAGGGCCTTGTAGGGACGAGGTTCGTTGGGCTTTTTGACGCGCAGAACGAACAGCCCCACGATGGTAAGGATGTAGAAAAGTAGGACGGCGAAGACGATGTAGTCCAAAAGCTGGCCGTAGGAGCCGGAGACGCAGAGGACGGCGGCCCAGACGGCCTGGACGACGAGGCCGGCGACGGGGGTCTTGAATTTGGGATGGAGCTTGCCGACGGACTGAAAGAAGAGGCCGTCGCGACTCATGGTGTAGTAGACGCGTGCTCCGGCGAGGGTAAGGCCGTTGGCGCAGCCGAAGGCGGAGATCAGCAATGCGCCGGCCATCAGGAAGGCTCCGCCGACGGGAAAGATCTGCTCCAGCGTTGCCGTGCCAACTCGGTCTTCCGCGGCATATTGGACGCCCCGGGCGAGGACGGTGGCTCCGTGGGGGTCGCCGTGGAGGGGCAGGACGAGGATGTAGGCCATGGACGCGAGGAAATACGCAGTCAACACGAAACCGGTCCCGAGGACCAACGAAAGCGGGATGTTGCGCTTGGGATTTTTGACTTCCCCGGCGGTGAAGGTGATGTTGTTCCAGGAGTCGGCGGAAAAGAGCGAGCCGGTCTGGACGACGGCGAGGATGACGACGAGATTGACCAGGACGATGGGTCCGCCGACGCCAACCTGGACCGGATGCAGCGTGGACCAGCCGGCGTTGCGCCAAAGCGCGCCGTGGGCGAAGTTTGCGGCCCAGGCGATTGGGTTGCGGCCGACCGTGAATCCGAGCAGGATGAGCGCGGTGAGCGAGAGAGCTTTGGCGGAAGTGAAGACGTTTTGGATCATCGAGCCGATGTCCATGCCGAAGACGTTCAGGAAGGCGAGGAGGAAGACGGTGACGATGCCGACCAGATTGGCGGTACTGATGCCGATGTCCATGTTGCCCAGGACCATGGGGCCGAAGCTCACGGCGGGGACATGGGCGATGTGCCAGAGCCAGTGGGTGCTGGAGATAGACGGGAAAAAGACGCCGAGGAATTTGCCGAATCCGACGCAGACAGCGGCGATGGTGCCGGTCTGGATGACGAGGAAGAGTGTCCAGCCGTAGAGAAAGCCGCAGAGCGGGCCGAGCGACTCGCGCAGGTAGACGTATTGGCCGCCGGCTTTGGGCATCATGGCGGCCAGTTCGCCGTAGCTTAGGGCGCAGATCATGGTCATGATCGCCGTCACGACCCAGGCGCCGAGGTACAGCGCGGGCGAGTCGGTGATGCGGGCGATGTCGCAGTCGACCAGGTAGATGCCGGAGCCGATCATGGAGCCGACGACGAGCGCGGTGGAGCTGAAAAGTCCCAGGGACTGGACCATTTGGGGACCAGACTGAGGGCCGGCGAGCTGCGCGGTTGTGAGCGGCGGAGATTGTGTTTGGGAGACGCTTGGGATGGTCACTTGGATTGGTTTTACCGGATTTTGACGGAAAAGTCTTGTGCTTTCTTTTGCCGGCTTTCGTTAACGGTCGCCGAGGGAGGCAATCCAGCGCTGAAACTCGGCCGCGGGGTCGGAATTGGAGAAAATCGCGGCGGAAACGGCGACCGCGTCCGCGCCGGCCGCGAGGATGGCCGGGGCGGTTTCGAGGGTAATGCCGGCGGCGGCGACCAATTTGGCTTTGGGGCCAGCCAGAGAGCGGAAACGGCGGACGCCTTCGATGCCGATCGGTGGGGCTGAGGTTTGCTTGGTAGTGGTGGGGAAAATGGGTCCGAAGGCGATGTAGTCGACAGAACCGGTTTCGAAGTGGGTCACGGCATCCGCCAGTTCCGCTGGATTGCCGGCGGAGGTGCCGACGACTGCGTTTGGTCCCATGAGAGAGCGCGCGTTATCGGGAGGCAGGTCGCCGGAGTCGACGTGGGCTCCGTCGAAGCAGGCGGCGAGCGCCACGTCAACGCGATCGTCCAGGATAAGCGTGGCGTGTGGTAGAGCATCGCGGAGGATGCGGGCGTCGGCGAGGACTTCAGCGTCGGTGCCGGGCTTGTTGCGGTATTCGAGCAGTTGCAGGTTCGCTGCGGTGAGCGATTGCCCGAGTTGGGCTAGGAACTCGACCCGGCCCGCGGCGGGGATGTAGGCCGAGTCGAGGATTGGGTAGATTCTAGGGAGTGCAAACGCCATTCCAGAAGAATAATGGAGGGGTCGGCGGCTACGATTCGTCCGCCGAGGGACCGTAGGAGCCGGGAATGGGGACGCCGAGCGTGCGCAGATCTCGGCCGAGCTGGGCGCGGTGGTGGATGAGGTGGTTCAGCACCCAGTTGCGGAAGACGGCGTAGCGGGAGTCGTCGATCCAGGTATGCTCGCCTGCGGTCATCTTCCAGTTGTCGTCCCATTTGGCAGGGTCGAGGGAGACAAGGACCGCGCGGGCTTCGGCTGTGCCCGATTCGAATTTTGCAAGGATCTCGGCCTTGGTCGCCGGATCCCACGGTTTGTAGTTGGCCATGTCGAAGACCAGGCCGGGTTTCGATAGCGTGTCGCGGGCCCATTCGCCGGCGGTTTCGGCGGTATGGGCGGCGAGACGGCCGAGCGTCATATTCCTGGGGCTGGCTTTCCATATGAGGTCGGCGTCTTCGGGGATGGCGTTGATGATTTTGCGGGTGGTGGCGATCTCGCGGTCGTATTCGGCGATAAGTTCGGTTTGCAGGTCCATTGGCTTCCTCCGATGCTTTGAAGAAAGCGTAGCGCGAAACAAGCCAATAAGGCGAATAAAAAGCGAATAATTTTTCCCTGCTTAAAATTAGTAAGAAATCGCTGCGGTGCTACACTGAGGCGCATGACGACTCTGAGCATCGAGGAAATCGGCTCCGACATTCCGCGCTTGGAAGCCCTGCTGGACCGTGGAGAAGAAATTCAGATTACCCGGAAGGATGCGGCGATCGGGCGCATTGTGCCTGAGAAGCCCGCTATTTGGAACAAACTCGAACAATCGATGTACCCGCCGCTTCCGGACTTCATGGCGAGATTGAAGGCAATTTACGGGGACAGGATACCGGAGCCGAAGAGCGCCGACATCGTTCGCACGGATCGCGACCGCTACTGAAAGGGCAACGAATTGGCTTAGGTCGCCACGAATTCCGTGTCCATGTGATGCTAAGATGTATCACATGACGACTGTTTCCGTTCGCGATCTCCGTTACGATTTCCGCAAGGTCGAGTCGCTCTTGCGGCAAGGCGAGGAAATCCAGGTCACCAAGCGCGGCAAGGTGATCGCCCGCATCTCCTCGGAATCAAGCGTACGCCCCCCACGTCCGGATTTTGTCGGACGGGTTCGCGAGATTTATGGAGAGCGCGTGTTTGAGGTCAGCGGCGCGGAGTTGATTTCCGCTGAGCGAGACCGCATTTGAGCGCCTATCTGGATGCCAGTTTCGTGGTCTCGCTTTACGGCCCAGACGGCAATCTCCAAAGTGCAGCCAACGCCGTGAACGCCACCGCCTCTCTGCTCTTGGTCTCCGAACTTTGCGAGATGGAAGCTGCGAACGCCTTTCGGCTGAGAGGATTTAGGAAAGAGGCGACACCAACAGAGGCGCAGCGTTCCGTCGAGTCGTTCGACCGTGACTTGATCGCAGGAGTGATGCAACGCAGGGCATTGCCTCGCGCAGCCTTTGATCGGGCTCATCGACTTTCGATTCAGCAGACGGCGCAGTTGGGGATTCGCGGGGCTGACTTATTGCATGTGGCTGCGGCGTTGGAACTCGGTGCGGACGCGTTTTTCAGCTTCGACATTCAGCAACGGAAGCTCGCGACAGCCGTCGGGCTCGTCCTGAATCCGATTTGAGTTCGACTCACCCGCGTTTGGCCAAAAACCGCTCCATGAACTTGGTGTCGAAGTTGCCTGCGCGGAACTCTGGATCTTCGAAGATTGCCTGATGGAGCGGGATGCTGGTTTCGATTCCCTCGACGACGAACATGCCGAGGGCGCGCTGCATCCGGGCCACGGCCTCTTCGCGGTCTTTGCCGTGTACGATGAGCTTGGCGATCAGCGAGTCGTAGTAGGGCGGGACAACGCCTTCCGCGTACTGCGCGGTATCCACGCGGACGCCGTTGCCGCCTGGCAGGTTGAAGACGGTGATTTTGCCGGCCGAGGGGGTAAATTTGCTGGGGTGCTCGGCGTTGATGCGGCACTCGATGGCGTGGCCGCG
>Ga0116230_10005212_pt1 | contig 12754 bp, 14 predicted proteins | sample S1TSphfallax_3_FD_88678 | JGI IMG/M metagenome (GOLD analysis project Ga0116230, IMG submission 88678) | Host-associated microbial communities from peat moss isolated from Minnesota, USA - S1T2_Fd - Sphagnum fallax MG | ecosystem: Host-associated > Plants > Peat moss > Unclassified | place...
CAGTCCGGACCGGACCCGGCCCGTCACCCCGTTCTTCACGTCGGCTATCCCGGGTCTCCGTTCCGCGCTAGAATGTCCTAACCTAAACTTTGCCCACAGACTGGGAACAGGAAATTCCGCCCTTTGATTAGCGCCGGGCCCGGGCAATTAAAATGCGGAACCGTCGTGTCAGACAGACAGACGGACGTAGTGAATTTATATATAAGATATACAAAGGTAGTTTGTTGGATCTGTTGGTCCTATAAAGGCATTGTGGGAGCACCTCCTGAGCAGGTATAGGGGTCGAAGAATCAAAAGTTGGCTGAATGGATAAGGTGATAGATTTACGTGTAAATTTTTTATCGGGCCCTGTGTAGATTTAGGGTGCACTCATCCAATCCATGGGTTGTTTTGAAGTCTACCCATTTGCTTGTTGGATTTCTTCTCAACCTATGAATGTTGGGTAACTGATTGTATCATGTCTCTATATCATTTCTTTTTTGGGTTGTCAATTGCCTTTTTGTATTGTGAGGTTTCGTTATGAAATGTAAAACAAAATTCATGTGACTAATTTTTTTAATGAAATTTTTTTGATAAACATACAAATAACTAGTTTCAATTCCTATAAATATTATTAAATGAGATTTGAAAAATTATGCAAAGAATTGATTTAAATAAATATAAAATTTGCTTTTGAGAATTTTTTTAAATAATTTGATGTTATTTTTAAAACTTCAGTAAAGCTTTGATGAAGATTTAATAACAAAAATCATAATGAAATTAATTTTTAATTTATTAAAAAATTATATTGTTGTTGTTTTTTGTGTTATAGAAATTTATTATTGCCCTAAAATAGTAGACATGCATGTATGATTTTAGGTTTTACCAAGCATGCAAGGAGCAAACACAACTAGTTTATGAAGTTGGGTGGGGGTGCAATGGGGTTTATAGGTGAAAATTTAGGGAGAGCAAAAAGGTTAAAATATTTTATTTTATTTTATTTTACATGGGTTTGTTTTTTATTATGGGGTTTCAATAGGTATAAAGAGTGGATAATTTAATTAGAAGTGGAGCTTTAAGAAAAGGGGACAACGGGTTAAGAATTTCTTTTCTTTTCCAACATGGTTTTTTTTGTGTGAGGAGGGGAGGATGGATCAATTCCACCCCTTTCCAAAAGAGTTTTTTCAAAGGGATTGGGAGAAATGAATTTTATTTGGGATGGGGATTAACCCAATGGTTTGTTTCTTGGGTGGCACAAGAGGGAAAAGTTTGGTTGATTCTCGAGGTAGGAAGGTGGGATTTAAAAAAAATTCCTAACTGTTTTTTTGGTGGTGTGGGATAGGGTGGTTGGAGAAAGGGGGTGGGTCCATTCTTTTTTTCTTTTTTTCTTTTGTGACATGGTGACTTAATGAAGATTTTTTCTCAAGAAAATATTTTATAAGAATTTTTTGGGAGTGGAAAATTTTCATCACAAAAAATTTATTTTTAAAATTTAACCAAAAGAACATAAAATATTCTATTTAAAACCAAAAACTTATTACATTGAACCAAAAAAAAAAAATCAAATTTGATTTTTTTGTGTGTTTAAATCTTTTCCTATAGATGGTAAAATAGTTGACATTTAGCAAATAATAATAATATATTTGAGTGAAAATGCGAATAATGGTTAAATAATGGAGAAAATTTTAAGGTTTATGTATTAATATCTTTCAAATCTAGGTTGAGATATTTAAGGTTTGGGTGTAATTATGACGTGCATAATTAAAATTCATAAGATGCCAAGGGTATTGATGTCTTGTTCTTATTAGACCATAATTTAGCCACCAAACCACTACTCATCAATATCCATGGTTAATGGTAAATAGATACCATAATCAAAGTTACTAAAAATTAATAATTAAAATTCATAAAATGCAAACGGTATTGATGTCTTGTTCATTATGAGACCATAATTTAGCCACCAAACCATGGATATGATCCCTTATGGTTGAGTTGAAATCTACCATGGTCAAAATTATTTAAAATCAATTTAAAATATAAAAAGGTATAGGGTTAGGTTTATAATGAGGTTTATGGTGAGGTTTAAAGTTAGGTTTAAGTTAAGTCTTTCGTCCCATACAAATATAACATTATATGTTTGTTGTCTTTTTTTTCATAGCAAGAATTGTGTGTTCGGTTTAAACTTTCATCATTTGTTGATTTTTTTTGTTTCCTTTACAAATGTGTGATTTATAAGTGTATGTTTTGTCAAGTGTGTGCTTTTGCACTTGTTAGTTTTGTTAAATGCTACTTCATTTGTTTGTACTCAAATTCATTTTGGTAAATTCTACTTTTTTTTTTAATGCACAATGGTTATTGTTCCACTAAAGGAAGCTAGAGTTATTTTTGCGGTGGATGATTTGGATTTTGGAATTAAAGATGTTACATTTGAGGCAAAGGTGTTCAATAAGTATGGCACCTTTGATTGAATTGTAAATAATAACATGGAAAATCTAGGCTGAGCATATTTGCATTATGATTTGTTGGACAGGTCAGCTCTGACCTAATCACCTTGATGGTGAAATTGCCTCATACAAAATTGCATGAGCAACACTTGTAGAAAGGCATGTTTGTGATGGTGGAAGATTTTAACATTGAATCAAAGTCCAAAAGGGGTTTTGAGAAAGGAGATATGCATGTTGTCATTACAATTGAATCAACAACCATTGTGTCATCAATTTTTGCATTCCCACCCAAGTTAGTTCCCATGTTTTTCCACATGGATTCAATTAGCAAATTTCAAAAGTATATTCAAAGTTGGAGGTCTCCAACCATTGTTGTCATTGTCATTGGTGTAAAAGGAGTAGGGGACAACAAAGCAGAAAAACAATTATTGATTGCAGATGGAGAATGTGAATTTGACCAAAACGTTCTTGCTCTTGGTAACAATTTTAGAATATGATATAATCAACTACTTGAAGCATACAATGGAGGCCTATGTGTTATGCTATTGACCATGAATGTAACAACAACATCAAAAGGAGATCAATATCTAAAGGCACAACATTACACAATTTTAATAGAAGTTGTTGATGAAGCAACTTGAACTCACATTTTTCAATTATAAAGTAAATTATCAAATGCCCAACCTGCATTGAAAGAGGTAAGCCTTTTTCCTATCCTTTGGTCACTCGATATTCTTTAACAAAAACAAGTTTCAAAGTTGTTTTCCTAGGCAATTAAGAAAATCAAATGGCCACTCAATTCCCTTTTTCCTTAAGGAACTTAAAAATTGAACGATCATTTGATTTTCCTCTACAAAATAAATTTAAATTATTCATTTATTTTTTGCCCAAGGAAGTTAGGAAAATTGGGTAGCCATCCGATTCTCCTCTACAAAAAAAAAAATTTCAATTTTTATTTATTTTTGCTTGGGCACTAAGGAAAATTAGTTCGCCACCCGATTCTCTTTTTCTTAAGGAGGAGAGTCTTCTCTTTTAGAAGAGGACAATCAAGTAGCCACCCAATTATAATGAAAAACTCAATTGTAATGAAAAAACAAAAACACAATCATTTGATTATTTTCTCCTTGAAGAGGGGAGAACCAAGCAACCACATCATGTTTTCTATTAAAATCATCTATAAAAAATAAAACACATTGAAATGATTTTTTTACTATAATTGTTTTAAAAACAAAAATCAACCTTCCATGCATACTAGACATAGAGTACAATGTTGTTACTAAGAGTGAAAAAATTGTCTTTATATAGTCCATTGGAATTTCTCTTCGGGGAAAGATTATGAAGTAAAATGTTTAAAGTGTGTTTGTTCAAAGAAGAACATATTGTATATTTAATATGGTAAGGTAGATAAGTATCTGAAATGTTTTTGAAAGTAAAATTTATAATTTTTTCCACATTGGTCCATGGCCTTTGAACATTGAAAAGATTTTATAGCCCTTTTTTGGGCACATATAATGTCACAAAAATCACTAGGATTGGTTAAAATTTGAGAAATTTATGGCTTATGGAAGTGAAAAGTTTAATGTTTCAGTACAAAAAAACCAATTTTTTTAAAAAAGCTTAAGATGTATGTATGTTAGTTTAATGTTTTTATACTTTGAAGATTATTTTTAAAGCTTCAAATTTCATGCCCACAATTTTTTAAAACACTCAAAACGAATAAGAAATGAAAGAGATATATGGTTTTAAAAAAAGGGGTATAATTTTATTTTTTTCATGTTTGAATCACCTTTCCTTCTTGTCACTTTTTTTGTTAACACTAATTTTTTATCTCCTTCATTTATTTTTCTTTAACTATTAAATCTTTAAATTATTACATTTCCACAACTTCTTGTGCATTTCATTCTTTTTGTTTACATATTATGTGTATGTGTGTACATGATTTTCTTTCTTTCTTGATTAATGCACTGTTTTCACATTTACCTTTTGTTCATATTCATATTCATTTACCTTTTTGTTTTAACTTTTTTTTTTCTAGGTGACCGAGGTGTTGTGCATAGCTAGCCTAGTTGCACCTCCATTTCAAAAAGTATGTGAAAATTTTCATATAATGGATGTCATCATTTCTCCAATGGGAATGTTCATTATAACACTTGTCATTCAAAATCAACGATTTAAAAATGAAGCTTTCTTCATGGTTCCATTGCAAACAATGATGAACATGTGGTATTGATTCTTGAAGGCAAATGGCTTGAAGCAATTGTGCATGTGACATAATTTGAATTTTTCAATTTGCTTCATTTAAAACAAGTTCAACTCCTCATTTCAATTCACATTCATGGTAAATGTCAGTTGTCGCCCACATTTGCCCTTGTCGGCTTTCAAGAAGACATCCAACAATTTATCCCATAAAGGGAAATCAGTTTAAAGCTCAAAGGTTTAGTTACCCTTTTGACAATTATTCATAGTGACAATGTTCAACATAATGTGAAACACAAGCTTGATTTTGATGAATTGAAATCAATTTCTAAGAAAAACCATCTTAGAAATTAAGTTTTTACGTGACTTTTCTATAGTTACCTTTGATATACGAATATTCTATATATGTGGAAAATCTCTATATCAAAATTTTGATTTAAATAGCCTTTATTATATAATCATTTTCATAGTTTTTATTTCCCAGAGGAAAGGAAAGTTTTCATACATCAATTTTACATCAAATGCCCAACATAATTTTAAATGCAACATTTTTGTATGCAAAACAATTTTTCAATGTAAATATTTTTTCAATGCAAACAATTTTTTTAATAAAATAAAAGTTTCAATGAAAAATGTTTTTCAATGCAAATGATTTTTTGATATAAACAATTTCTCAATCAAGTAATTTTCTAATGTAAGTAGTTTTTCAATGAAAATATATATTTTTATGGAAGTAAAATTTTCATGTGAAAAAAAATAATTCAATTTTTTCTATTTAATTTTTTTTCCAATATAATTTTTTTTCAATGCAAAAAAATTTCCCAAAACAATTATAATATAAATAATATTGAATGAATCATTGATCTTTATTTTTTTGAAAATGTGTTTATGTGGGACAATGCTTTTGTTTATATGAATATCCATTAAATTAAAGTTCATAATAGTGGAAACACTAATTAAATCTTATTGATTCATCATTTGAACATGTTTTGCATTCATATGGCTTTCATCTGGTTTCAACATACAAATATGAAATAGGCAATTGTTTTTTTAATTTGATATCTTATTTATTAAGTAATCATTGAGGCATAATAAAATGGCACATTTAAATCAATGTTTATTATTTAATACAACAATGTCATATTCAAGAATTAAATCCAAGTTTTTTGTGTGATTTGCATCAAAGTGTGGTCACAAATGAACATCAATATGTGACAAAAATGGCATTAAGTGCTAGTATGGGAGGTTTGTGGGGAGATTTCAGTGCAATATTTTGGATAGCTAAATATCTACAAAAGTCAATTTACATTTGGAATAAAATATCAAAATGCATTATGTTTCGATGTGGCATGGATTTTCAATCTATCCCTTTATATATAACGTACAGTTCTTAACATTTTGAACCAATTCAATATGTTAATGGTTTATTTAGGTATTTGCCTACTTTTCAAATTAATAATCGCAAAGTTACCATAGATTTAGATGATTTTCCATCTCTTGTAGAATTAATGGTGTAACAACCCCCTATTCAATTATCACAATTAACTACATATTTTTATTGGAGTGAAAAATTTGATTATCCATTAATGGAGATTTTGAAAGATAATTGGGATTCACTATTGGAGTATGTTGTTTCATTGTTCAACAATTCTTGTAATACAAATATTATTTATAAAAAATAGAAATCACATATTTTATATTTATAAAAATTTCTGCATAACAACACAAATGTTCCTATCAATGAGATTTTGTTTAATTTGTTCATTTCTATTTCCCTTATCAAAGTTAAAAAAGATCCCAAAATCTAAATGAAACATTCTCATTTGATTGTGGAGCTTAATGTAACACTATATATATTGATTCATCAACATGTTTCCAAATATTAAAAGAACTAGATCACAAATCATGAATCACATTAAATATATATATAATAATAAATCACAATGTTCAATTCTCATATGTTCATGACTCTAAAAGAAATTAAACAACCAATTCCAACACAACTTCTCAAATGGAACATCATGTTCAATCGAATAAAATAGAACATAATGTTAATATAAAGGAAAATACACATAATTCAATATACATTGACAATTATAATAAACAAATCCAAGATGTTCTTATAATAGTTGTGAAAGGTTATGTTTTGAAAAACAACTTAAATATTTTTCAAATCAGGTATTAAAACAACTTTTTGTATATTTCCAAATTCAAATAAAATCTAGTTCAACAAATTGTTTACATAATATTAATGAAAATAAATCACCTTTATATCAAGTACTAAATAATTTTTTTAGAAACAAAATCATTCCATTAGTCCAAAAATAAACATAATTATAATAACATTTTATTTCACCACATTTGGTTTTTGCTCAAATTAAAAAATTCCAAGGGTATGGGCAATATAAATTGCATGGTAGTGTTATTAATGTTCGTGCAAATGTGGATCAAATTCAATCAATACTACTACGTTTACTTCATGACAATGCAATAATAGGTGTGTTTCTTAAATGACGTCTTGAATATAAATCATTTTATATGTCAGGTAATGTTTGTCCAAATATCGTAATGAATGTTTTTTTAATATTTGAATGAAACATCACTATACAAAGATTTGAATGTTACCATTCATCATCAATGGGTAAGTTTATTTACTTTGCATATGAATTTAGAATATCAAATTCCTACTTATAATAATGCATCATTTGATAATTTTGATTTTGATAATGAAGAAATACATTGTACATCAATAGATTCAATGATAAATCATTTTTTAGATGTTCCAAAAATAATGGATATTATATTGCCCTACATCAAAATTTTCACCCTTTAAATTTATTTAAAAATAAACATTGAAAGGAGCTAAATTTTCCAACATTATTTTATGGGCGACCTTGACAAATTTTTGAAGGTTTTTCATATCAAAAAATAGTTCAATGGGAATTACTTCATAAATATGGGGATTTTTTACAAAAAATTTAAAGCTACTAAAGTTTCCATCCAAAGAGTCATAAGTTTTGGTTGGGTGCGAATACAAAAAAAAAACTATGTGGTAGAACTTTAAAAGCTTATCAAGTACACAATAAACCAAATTTAAATAATATCTTCAAATCATACTTAGCTTGTCATGATTTGGAAGGTTTGTGTAATTCACCTAATTATTTTGAAAGGTTACTAAAAATTTTATTTGCAATGATTTGACAACTCTATCCTCTAACATTTTTTGTCACTTTTACATGTACTAAAGATTGGAGGATTTAAAAATTGTTCTAGTACTTTTACATGTACTAAATATCCTCTCATTAAAGCTTTACACACATTACATGCTTCAAGATTAAACCTCCCAAATAAAATAAAAAACCTCCAATATGTTCATATAACAAAATTGATACAAATTAACTCTATCACATGCAAGGTTTTTTTTAATGGCAAATTTTCACCACCCAAGTGACAAAAAAAAAGGTTGGCGAATCCAACAAAGGACTTTTTGAGAAATTTTCAAAACAATTTGCCATATCTTGAAAAGAAATAATTAGAAGTCGCTAGATTTAAACAACGTGTTCCATTAGGTCATTAGAACTAGGTAGGATTCCAAAATATATATATTGTCCACTAGGATAGTCGCCATTTATCGTTAATTAATGTTGAGGATCCTTGCCAATACACCTACTTGAAGAAATGTTTTTAAGAAACCCATGGTCACATGTGCAAAATATTACGATCATAAAAAATCTTGTTTTCGCAAACTTATCAAAAAATATCATTATTTTTGTGGGGGGGTTTTTTTTTTCATCATTAAATTCCAAAATTGTGGGAGTGAACATGATCATGGACTTTTATGGATAAAAAATGCACCTATGTATGGAGTGCAGATAAATGAAGAAATTGAATGGTTTGTAAACATATATATATTTATTGTGATGTATCATTGTTACCAAACCCATTAAAAAATGCCCAACAACATCAACACACACATAGATGTAAAAAAAAAACCGTGTTTTTTATAGATTTCATTACCCATTGCCTATGTCGCAACCCTAGCCTTGGGCTCGTGATCAAGGCAGGGGGTTGCAAGGTTGCGGGCCAAGAGGAAGCCTGAGAGTCATGCCACATGTTCCCGGGAGTGCAAGAGAGTGTGAGGGAATGGGCCTTCACACTCCCAAGGGAACTCCCACCTTGGGAGTTGGAGTCCCGATGGACTCCCGAATGTTCAGAGAGCGATTGCAGGGGTCAAAACAAAATGGATTGAAGAAATCTTTATATCATTAAAAAACTATTGAAACTTAGATGTCTAAAATGGGCTCGCATCACCCATTTGGACATTTGAAACATAAGTTATGGCCAAAAGAAGGGTTGATAGTCAAATTGGCAGTTTGACTCCCGAGCACTAAAAGTCAGGAATCGACCTAATTTTGTTGCGTGGAGGTGGCGTGCAACATGTCGTTCGAAAGCTTTCGACAAGGGCTACAACTTTTCTTTAGACCTCATTGCAATCCGAGATTTTGCACGCAAAGTTATGGGGCCCCAAAGTCATAGGAGTCCCAACTTTAATAATTTCGGGACTCCCACTTGGGAGTCCCAAGACAAAAAGCCATTTGGATGTGGGCACCATGGGCAGCCACATAGTATAATATAAGGGGGAAGGTGGTGGCTTCCCCCAAGTTTGGGCCATGGTGAGTCTTGTGAGTTACAATTGCATGTGGCTCGTCCTAGCACCAAAAGTGTTCCAACTATGCACTAACCATTTTGTGTTGGTTTTGTGCAAGCCCGTGTGAGTAATTGAAGCTTGTCAATTCTTCCCAGTCCCATCCTGGAGCTCCAGCACGCCCCTCTACCCCTCCAAAATGCTGCGAGTCAAAGAGCGTGCCTCGACTCCTTGTTCTTCTGTTATTTCCTATTTGGGACTCACATTTGAGTCCTTTTAAAAATTGGGAACGCGTCAACCTCCTATGCATGAAATAAATTTTTTTATACCTATTCAAATGAATGGGAATTATCCATTTTCACAATAATACCTCCATACACAAGGATAAATAATAATTAAATGATGATATATCATTTATTGAATATCTAAATTCTTTAAACCTTGATGAAAATACATATATATTAAATTTGAGAAGTAAATTAACAAAGTCGCACATTTTTTTGAAACGAACTTCTAAAAACATAAAAACTAATACATTTAATATACATGTTCACTTGTGGTTTGCGAATACATATATTCAATTTATTTTGGACCATATGTGTTACAACATATTACACATCATATATGAAAAAAAAAGATAAATCAATAACATCAAAACTACATTTTATCATACAAAATTGCATTACAAATAATATAGATGCAAATATAAAAATTCAAAAATTAAGAAGTGTTTTTCTTAATGCCCAACAAATGGTTGCTTAATTTGCTGCTTACCCTGTGTTTTTATTATTATTATATCACATCTTGAACATTTCAATTCATAAATATTTCTCCTTTTGAAAAACGAGCTTTTGTGTTAAAATTACAAGTTGCATTAAATGAGTTGGAACCAATTTCAACTAATATATTGTGTTCATCGATCATAGACAAATATTAATCGTTTTAATCAATATGAATCATTGTCATTAGCAAAATTTAGTTATTTTTATAACATTAAAAAAGTAACATTTCAAAACATTGCAAACCTAAAATTATTAGGTTTGTAAATTATAATAAATATAAAGATATTGAAAATTGGTTGAGATAACAAGTTTTATTGTATTCACTATTTTGAAATTTAGAAAACTCGCAACTTGAACTAATGTAACCTAGCATGATGCATATTCTTAAGAATATGATGAAATTTTAAAGATTAAATTTATTTTCAGTTATTAAATGCCATATCCAAATATAGAAAAAAATGGATGATTCAATAGATTTAAAATCAAAACCATTACATTCAACTAACATTTGGATTGATGGCATAGATAATGAAATAAATGATCCACATCCTACAATTCTTATAACAAACACAATCAATATTGAACATTATGATTTACAATTTGACTTTGTCATTTAATCACGTAATGGATCAAACCAAAAATCACAATTTTTAGAAGATGAAAATTTCATAAAATCATTTTATGCCATGATGATGGAAGAATTGAACATCGTAGGTTACTTCAACAATTAAATGAAGAACAAAGATTAATATTTGATGATATTATACATAAAAAATAATTGTATCGTGATACACCAATATGTTTATTTTTGACATGGAATGCTGGAATTAGTAAAACTTTTACATTAAAGTTCATAATTCAATGGTTATTACAATTATACAATAAAGATGTGTCTTTTGACTTAACATAAATTAAGGCTTTACTTATGGCATCAACAGGTAAAATATTTTCAATATTGATGATTTAATAATACATCCAGCATTGAACATACTTGTCCAATAATCCTCATCTAATTTACTAAACTTATTGTCAGATTCATTGAATAGCTTTACATGTTGATATGAACAATTACAATTTGTTGTGATACATAAAATATTGCTTGTTGGTGCTAGAATGTTTGATGTTATAGACAATAGGTTAAGGTCCATAAAACACATTCAAATTTTTTTTTGGTGGTGTTGATGTTATCATGATAATTGATTTCTTTTAAGAACCCCATGTGAAAGATAATTGGATTTTTCAAAATATCAAAGATAATGTTAATACACTAGCACCAAACTTTTGGCAAACATGTGTCCAATGTTATGGACTAAATCAAGTTATGTGACAATATGATATGGTATTTATATAAACTTTGAACAAATTTTGTACTACAATAGAAAATACAAAGGATATTTAATTTAAAATTCAATTTGTAATCCACAACCACCCAACAATTTTACTATTCCATAATTATTTTATACAAATAAACTTGTGCAAAAACGCTATGAATTGTGTTCATTAACACATTAAGTCCCACGTTTACTTTCAAAGCAATGGACATCAACCATCAATCATGTCCACCATCCTACAAACTTTAAAATGATCGGAATAAAACCATGGGTTTGCATTCTACAATTCATATTTAAAAATATATATTGTATTACGTGTTGGTAACTACGCAACATTTGATGGTGTTGTGAATGAAGCTTATGGCATTTTTAAAACATTGACAACATATTGTGAAAAAACCATTATATGGATGATGTTTCAAAATTTGAAAATTGGAATACTTACAAAAGAAAAATATAATCATTATCATGAAAACAACATTAAATCAAAATGGACACCAATTGAACCTATCATCAAAGATATAAAAGTTGGTAAATCCCAATCATTTATCATAACAATGATTCAATTTTCAATTCAACTTATAGTAGCAAAAATCATCCATTGTTGTCAAGGATTATCATTAGATGAATTGGTTTTTGATCCCAATAATGTTTAAAAAGTGGGTTAACATATATAACATTATCCCACATTCAAACAAAAGAAAAACTATTTTTATTAGCTCCTCTTGATCATGAAAATTTCTATGTGAATCCAAGAGAAAATATAGAAATGAATAGATTGAAAACAATTGCAATTTGGATACTGTTAATTCTTCAATTAAAAAAATTACATAATTTTCATGTAATTATACAAGCCTTGAATACAACTTCGTTACACCAACATTACGAAAACATCAATCATGATCATAACCTTCAAATGTCTCATATTTTATGTCTTATAGAAACAAGAATACATCATGCATCAATATATGTGTACAAATTTATAAATTCATTGAAGTATTCATATATTTCAATCCATTATGGTACTGGGTTAATGATGATGTATGACATACACATGCACTTAAATTCTTTCAATACAATAACTAGTGATGGTTCATAATATATAACATCAATTTCTAATATTAATACACAAAAAAAAACATATTATATGTGTGTACATAATTCATTCATGTTTAGTTTCTACATTCCTAAATAATCTTCAAACTATAATTCAACATTCTATCGAACATTGTCCAATCATCATTATGGGAAATTTTAATGTTGACATTTTAAAAGACAATAACCAAGCAAAAAAAAAAAAAAAAAAAATATTAAATTTCATGGATAAATTCCATTTTAAATCACAATTTAATGAAAGCACCACAAAAGCTGGATCTC
>Ga0116230_10005213_pt1 | contig 12754 bp, 9 predicted proteins | sample S1TSphfallax_3_FD_88678 | JGI IMG/M metagenome (GOLD analysis project Ga0116230, IMG submission 88678) | Host-associated microbial communities from peat moss isolated from Minnesota, USA - S1T2_Fd - Sphagnum fallax MG | ecosystem: Host-associated > Plants > Peat moss > Unclassified | place: USA...
AGCAAGGTGCCGCTCGCGCCCGCATCGCCGGTACTGCTGCCGACGAGCGCGCCTTGGGTCTGCTGCTGTTGGCCGGCTACGCCCGAGATCGGCGAGCGGATTTTGGTATAGCCGAGATTGATCCGTGCGCCTGCGACGGCGGCCTTGTCGGCGCGCACCTTCGCGGCGTCGGTCTGTTCCGTGGCATTGGCGTCATCGACGGTTTGCTGCGATACCGAGCCCACGGGCAGCAGCTGGCGATCGCGGTCTGCGGTGACTTTGGCATAGACATAGGCGGCCTGATCTTCGGCCAACACGCCCAAATCGGTGTCGAGCACGGTTTGGTAGTACGCGGGATCGATCTCGAACAACAGCTGTCCGCGCTTGACCGTGCTGCCTTCGGCGTATTTTCGCTGCAGCAATACGCCCGAGACCCGCGCGTTGACATTCGCGCTCATCAACGCCGACAGGCGGCCGACGAGGCTGCGCGTCAGCGGCGCCGCCGTCACGGTCGCCGTCACGACGCCCACCTGAGGCGGTGGCGGCGGTGGGGTCTTCTTGTTGCATCCGGCGACCGCCATCATCAACACGGCGAGGACTGACCAGCGCCTCATGGCGACGCCTTCCATTGCCATCCGCCGCCGAGGTTCTTGATGAGCGTCACCGTGTCCTGTGCGAGCGAGGACTGCGTGTCCTCGAGGTTCTGCTGCGCCTGCAAGAGCGTCAGTTGCTGGGTCAGCAGGGCTTCCTGACTCGCCGTGCCCGTCGTGAACTGTGCCTGCTCACTGGCAAATAATTGCCGGTTGCGCTGGTAGATGTGGAGGTAGGCCTCGGCCTGCTGTTTGGCATGGTTACACGACGAGAGGGAGTCCTCGACGCTCTGAAAAGACGTGAGCACGGTCTCGCGATAACTGGCCACATCCGCATCATAGTTCGCGCGCGCCTCGCGCACGGCCGCCGAATGCGCGCCGCCGTCGAACAGCGTGACGGCGAGACTTGGTCCCAGGGTCCAGAAGCGGTACGGCGTCGAGAAGAGGTTGGTCAGCACGTTGTGCTCGAAGCCGCCTTCCGCCGATAAATCGAGTGTCGGGAAAAACGCGGCGACGGCCACGCCGATCTTGGCATTCGCAGCCGCCGCCGTGCGCTCGGCGTTGACGACGTCGTAGCGGCGCTCGAGCAATTGCGAGGGCAGTAGCAGCGGCACGGCAGGCGGCGCAAACGCATACGCGGGCCTCGCCTCGATCGAAAAGCTGCCCGGCGGCACGCCCACCAGCACGGCGATTGCGTGCTCGTCCTGCTCACGGTCGACCTGTGTCGCTTGCAGATCGGCAATGACCAGCTCCAGCGTGTCTTGGGCACTCAGCACGTCGTCATTGGACGAAGACCCCAAGGCGAAGCCGGCCTGCGTCATCGCCAAAATGCGCGCATCCACATCCTGTTGCCGCTGAAAAAAATCAATGTCAATGTCGGCCTGGCGCAGTTCGAAGTAATCGGCCGCGACGCTCGCCGCGATCGACAGACGCTCGCCGGCAAGCTCGGCATCGCTTGCCTGTGCGCTATCCTTGCTGGCTTCGATCGAGCGGCGGACGCTGCCCCACAGGTCCGGCTCCCAGCTGGCCGAGACCGAGGCGGTGATCAGGGTCTGCAGACCCTGAGACGTTCCGCCACTGCCGGCGGCGGTCGTCGGATAATCGCTGCGGGTGCCCGACAAGCCGGCGCTCAGGGTCGGGTAGAGACCGGCGACATTCGCCGCGACGGTTGCCTGTGCAAGTCGGTAGTTGGCTTCCGCCTCGACGATCGATTGGTTGGCTTTGAGCGCGCGTTCGACGAGCCGCGTCAGTTCATCGTCCTGAAAGTCCCGCCACCAGGTGCTTGCAATGCTGCCCTCGGGCTGTGGCGCCGCACGTTGCCACTCGACGCCTTCCTTGAACGACACGGGTATGGGCACGGACGCCCGGTGGTAATTGGGGCCGACGGCGCAGGCTGTGACACAGCACAGAGCGGCCGTTATACACAAAGCCCGCCAAGCACGCCCCGCTCGTACCCTCGCGTCGGGCGTTATCATCAGTAAGATCGCCATAAGGACTTCGTGCGCATTGACCCGTAGTCCCTAAGGCAGCAGTGACTGTCACGATGCCAGGCAAGCGCGGGTCGCTCTGTCTGCCACCGTACACACGCTTGGTATCAAAGGAGTTTAGCGCCTGCGGCTCGCAAATTGATGCGATGCAGTAAAGCTGCGGCTTTTTCACAAAGCCTAAGGACAAGAAGCGAGCATGCTGCGAAAATGCTGACCCGTGGTGCCGATGAATCATAACGGCGGCGGTGACCAGACCAGCCGCGGCAGGATTCGCAGGCGCTCCCGCCGGCTTCGAGCCCGATCGGTGTGACACCATCGGAAGAAGCGGAGCATCCCGGTCAGTCGGCGTTTCGTGGCATCGAATTGCACGAAATTCGTTCCCGGGTTGAGAGCACGACGGGGACCGGGCAATCGCCGTGCGGCTGACGGCTTCGGGCGACCACCATGAGGAGCGGATTGCCTGGCAAAGCGAGGAAAACGGCAAGGTGACCACCGTGTTGACCGAGCCCGGCCGGAGTTTCTGGCAACGGTTCAAGGCGGGATTCCTTGCCTGGTTGCCGATTGATAGTGAGTTATGGCAATCAATCTCGCCAAGGTGGCACGATGAAACAGGTGGTGCTGGTCACTGGTGGCACTTCAGGTATCGGCCTGGCCCTGGCTGAAGCCTTCATGGGTCAGGGAGCGTCCGTAGCGGTGTGTGCACGCTCACCGGCAGCCCTCGAGCGCTTCTCCCGCGCGCACCCGGATGCCTTCGCCGTCCAGGCCGACGTGACCATCGGTGCGGCTAGGATCGCCATGCTGGATGCGGTTTCCAATCGGTTCGGCCGGCTCGATGTCCTGATCAACAATGCTGGCACCTTGGTCGAGCGCAACTTCGCAGCGGGTATCGACGCCACGGTCGGCCTTGAACAGGAAGTTGCTCTCAATCTCACGGCGCCCATTCAACTGACGGGGGAGGCGCTGAATCGCTGGCCTACGCTGACCGCGATCGTGTTCGTCACCTCAGGCTACGCCCTGGTTTCTCCAACACGCGCGCCGACCTACGGCTCCGTAAAGGCCGGACTCCACGGCTTTGCCGAAGGGTTGCGCCGCCAACTGGCCCCCAAAGGCACGCATGTCCTCGAACTGCTTCCTCCGCTTGTAGATACGCCCGCGACCGCGAACACCAAGGGGAAAAAGATCTCGGCCGCCTATGTGGCGGAAGTTACTCTCAAAGCCCTGGCGCGGCGGCGAGCCTTGGCTTTGCCAGGCCAAACCAAGCTGCTCCCGATGATGCTGCGCATTGCCCCAAAGACCACCAAGCGCAGCGTCGCTGAAACCTGACGATTACTGCGCTGAAGCGGTGCGATCCCGCTACACGATCTACTCGGGCGAAAAGCTAGGGAATTCGATAAAACGGATCCGGTAGAAGGAACGCGCGCTCCGCGTGCCCGCCAACCAGGTCGCTGGGTTGGTCGCCGATATTGGCGATGATGGTGTAGCCGGCGTCTTCGATACTCTTGCGAGCTGGGGTCTTGTAGTCCGCTGCGGATCCAGTGCTTTTCCCGGTCGGCCGCATGATCACCTGTTGCCAATTAGTGAACCCGACGCGCTTTAGATTAACCTCCGTCGCTTGGCGAATCGCTTCATCGCGGCCCGTGACGAAGAAGATCGTGACATTCAGAGCTCGCGCCACGTTGAACAGTTCCAAGGTCGGTGCGACCGCGGAATCCCTTGCCGCTCTCTCCCAGGCGAGTTCTCCGCAGGGCCCCTGCGGCAGGTGATCGCATGGACCATCGGGAAAATAGGCAAAGTGATTCGCGACAATTCGCTCCCAGTTGGACAGCGCCGTTTCGTCGATGTCGAGCACGATCGCGGGTCGGTGCGCGCTGTTCGCGCGTTGCTTCACGTACTGCTCCGATTCGTCTATGACTGCCCGTAAGTCCCTTTCATACCCCCCAAAATCATGATAGGCGGTCAATTGAGCTTCGAGGTCTCCCAGATTGACTGGTCCAGGGAGGGCAAGGCTCGCCGATACGGCCAACGCCGCGGAATTCGCCGGCGCATTGGCACTCTCGGCATCCAAGCCAGGCACTGGAGCTCCATGCTGCGGAGCAAACCAAAATTGAAGTGCAAGAACTCCGAAGACCACGAGTCCAATCACGTAAGTGCCAAATTGTGCCAGCGAAAATCCTCGTGTCGCTGCGCGATAGACGTCGTTGGAACCATCATGTTGGGTGCCCGCGATCGTTCCCATCGTGACGTAGCCGAAGATGACCGAAAGAATAAAGCAGCTTTCGGCTGCAATGAACAGGGCGATCTTGTCGGTATGTTGAAGAGCGGCCGTATCTTTGACCAGAGCAACAAAACCAGCGGGCGCGAACAAAAACGCCGACGCCAAAGTTATCAGTTGTTTCGTCTGGTCGAGAAAAGTCTTACAGGCTTCCTTATGGTCGTCAGGTGTCCCTGCCATAAAACTCTCTCCGTATTAGGTCATATGGATTCGGGCTACGGTATCGGCGGGCTGCAGAAAGGGGGAATGCTGCAAAACTTCCGATGAATGGCGGCGGCAATCGCTACCGATGAAATCTGAGTCCGATTTCTCGTCAAGGGGTCAATTTGACTGGCTGCTTCTGCCACGATCGTGGCAATACTCGCTTGTACTTCGGCGTTGGAAACCGCGGACCCGAACGCCTGTGCCTCGAGAACCGGCCCTATGAGTGCGCTGCGCGCTGCAGTCGATAGCGAGACCTTGTACGCGGCTTCGGCATCGTCCAACACTTGCTCGAGTTCAAATACTTGAAATTGCAAGGGCTACTCCTTAGTTCAAACCAAAGGGATTGGGTCGCGGATGTCCTCAATGGCGGTGCGAGCCGCACAGATATTCGGTTCAGGGCGGGTTTCGTGGCGTACCCAAAAATCCCCAACACATCGCTATCGTGTCCAATCGGCCCCCGGCAACAAATCCTTGTCCCTGATGCATGAGAATACACCGAGCGGGAGTGAACGGTTATCCAGACTGGGTATGTTAGCGGTAACGGGCGTCTGTCTCAACGGGATCGCCTGTCATCCTCTATGATGCAGCGGCACGCTGCGAACGCGTATCGATTTCGCTGCGCGAGGACGTTAGGTCGCGCATTTTGACTGGCTTCCCGGCGCTTATGTGTCGTATGCTCATCGGCGATAAGACGAATAATGTGGTCCGTCTCGAACCCGCGCTTGGAAGGGATTTTATGCGCGCTTACTCTTTAAGGGCTGCCGTAGCCAGCGTCGCGATGCTAGTTACCGCGGGATGCATTCATCTCGTTAAATTTTCGGGCGAGGCCACGGAGTTCAACATCCAGGTGGCAGACGCGCAGAACAAGACCTTGCTGCTGAACGTGGTCCGCGCTGCGCATCGCTTTCCGATGCACTTCACCGAACTCAGTACGCTCTCCGGCACCGGGACACTGACGGTCGGCGGAACGCTGACCGTTCCAGCCGGTATCTTGAACGGTGGGATGTCTACTGGTGCCATTGCTCCAACGGGCAGCATCACCGAAACACCGACTTTCAACGTGGCCGTTCTCGAGACCCAAGAGTTTTACCAGGGCATGCTGAAATCGATCAGCGTCGACCAGATCTCGAATTATATCAACGAGGGATTGCAGCCGGAACTCGTGTATTCCTTGGCATTTGGCGAAATCCTCTATCAGGATCCCCCTGACGCACAGGCAATCAAGTTCGAGAACAATTTTCATGCGATGCCGCCACCCGACGTTGCGGACCACCCTGCACCGGATGTCCCCGCCTGTTTTGGGCCCATCGTCCCGCCGCAGACACAAGACGGAAAGGTGAGCGAATATTCCTGCTTCAAGCGAATCCTGCAAGCTCTGATCATGCGCCGTCTGACCACCGAACCGGTGAAGAGTGTGTCCAACTTGGGGCCGCTGCTGTCGCAGGAGCCGTTCAACGATTTGAAGTGGCTCAGCGGCTTCGATCCCAAGGTCATCAAGATCACCGCGGTGGAGGCGGACGATTGCAAGGAGACTGTCGATCGAGGTTTGGCCGATTCCTGTCCGGAAGGCATGAAAGGCTTGCCGCGGGACCAGCGAGATGCCCTGGAAAAAGGCCTCCGGCTTTATCGGCTGCAAAAGGAGACATCGGAATCCCGCTTTTGCTTCGATCAGCCCTTGGAGAAGCGTACCGACCAACCCAAGTATGTCGATCTCCCATCCAAGATCGAACATGCCAATATTCCACCAAACCTACTGTGTCACAACAGGCTGCCAAAGGACTATCGGCCACCCAAGGGCGAGAAGGCAGGCGGCGACAAGAAAATTGACCGCCCCTTTGCGCTGGCTCTCTCCGACGGATCGCAATCCGATGACCCATTCACGGTTCAAGTCGAGCCGCGATCGACTGAAGGGATCATCTACTATCTGGGCGAGATTGGGCGATGCGAGATGAAACTCGACGACACCACCGCTTGCGTGACGCCGAGCATTGCGGCTTCGTCCAGGCTGCGGGACTCGCCGGAGGACGTGCTTTTTACCGTGCAGCGTGGCGATCCCAGCCGGCCTTCGCTCAACGAGTCTGATGCGACCTCAGTTGCAGTAAACTGGGCGGGTTACCGGTATTCGGTGCCGGTCGATCCGACTGCGCGCGACCGATCGGGTCAGGTACTGCGGATCTTGACTCAGTTGGTGGCGCTGAACCGGAGCGCAAAGGATTTCCCGACCCCCGCGGTGGTTCCCATTCTCACGCACTAGCTGGTAGAGAACATGCCGAGTGGCCCTACCGACTGATCTCCACGAGGTCATAGTCGTGCAGTGCGAAATGGGCGGCTGTCAGTTGCGCGCTGCTTAGCCGCTCGGCGAGTGCTACTAATTCGGCGTCTTCACGCAGCGCATGCCAGGCGGCCGAACTGAAGGCGTCGCCATAGTACGACGACGTGGTCTGCAGGTGAGCCAAGAATGCTGTCTTCAGGCGATTTTCGTAATACCGGAGTGCCGCCGACGCGGCAGCTTTGCTGCGCAAACGACCGCTGCGACCTTCGGCAAGCGCGGCCGCCAGCAGAACAGCAGAACGGATCGAGAAGGCGACGCCGCCTCCACTGATAGGGTCGAGCCGTGCAGCGGCGGCTCCGACACGAATTGCATTCCCGTCTATGAAGTGCCGGTGCAGACTGGGGGATGCGTCCACTGCCACCGGCTTCTGGCGCCAATGCCCCAAAAACGGCGCGGCCAAGACCGACTCACGGATTATTTCGTCGAGCAAGCCGACAGCGTCTCCCGGCAATCCGAGAGTCATCGCTTGTACTACGCCATCGCCATTGCCTAGGGGAGAGAAAAATAACCATCCGCGATCATCGATCGATTCGAGCGTAGCGTAGGCAGGCGCACTTCTAGAGCACTCGACCACGCCTTGGGCCACCCATCGGCGACCAAATTGGACGCGGGTGTCGACAGGGGCTGCGTCTCGGGTATGTACGCTCCACTGTATGTCCAAGTCATGCGTTGTCCCCGCCATGTTCGACAGCGCCGCAAGTTCCAAGCGCAGAGAGGCCGCATTCAGCATCAACGCCGGCGCCGCCAGGTAAGTGGGAGGTTCCGCTCCCCAGCGTACCAGACGACCCGACACAGGCCACGCTGATGGACTGCCTCCTTCCGACCAGCCCCATACCGCGCGAAGCAACGCCGCGCTCTCCGCCGTGAGGCACAACCAGACGGACAAATCAGCCGGCTGGGGGCGTTCCACCACGTGTATTCCCGACTCCCGCAGCCGTCGAATGACAGTCATCGCCGCGACCCCCGAGCCCTCAACCTCCACAGCAGGCACGTTACGATGCCGGGCGGCCCGCCCGCTCCGCGAGTTGCGAGTGCTGGTAGTCGAGATCCCGCAGCCGTGAAGATACCTCGCCGGAAGTGGCGCGACTCCGAACCAGATCCGCGGACGCAGTAAGTGCAAACGGAATGTCCGCACCGGATTGTGCGACCAGTAGATTGACCTCGTGCATATTGCGCATCGAGCGAATCGCTTGTCGGATGAGTCCGCGGCCAGCCACATAGCCCTGCCCAAAGCCCACGTCGAGCGCTGCTAGGAATGCACTGTAGTACTGGTTGCTCATATCAATCGCAACATCGACGTCGGCCAGGGAGCGCAGCGGCGCGGTTTGTGCAGGCGCCTCGTTTCGCAGGAATTCCTCTTCGCGCAGTCCGGACAATACTGCCTCGACCGATTGCAACGAGCGATGATGATCGGCGCCCTCATCAATGATGAGCTTGACGACCTCGGCAAGGCGTCGGCCTTGCTCGAATAGGGTCGGCTGCGCCGCTAGGGATCGGAGAATCTCCACGTAGATGCCGTCGACTCCCAGCCCATCGTCCGACTGACTGGCCTGCTCAGCCCGGATTAGCCGCGCGAGTTGAGTGTGTGTCAGCTGCGAAAGTTCGAAAGGCCGGGTGGAGTCGGGGGGTAGATCCATGTTGGGTATTCGTGCCGCTCTGCCCACCGTGTGCGGCGCGCCCATTCGTTCGAGCAGCTCATTTGCCCAGCGAAAATGCCGCATTTCATCGATTGCGATGCGGTATATGAAATCACCGGCGACCTTGACGCGTACGCCGATCGGATCGTCGCGTCCGCCGGCGGGAGGCAGCCGCAGCGAGTAATAGGCGTAAAGGTATTCCACGAGGAGAGCATGCTCGACCTGCGCCACCTGCGTGAGCTTGCTAATGATGCCCTCACGGTCGAGCAGACCGGCGCCCGTCCCGCGGGTTGGGGCGGCGGTGCCAGCGCCTTCGATTCCGTCAATCACGAGCGGCAATCTGTGCCAGTTCGACACAAGATCCGGTACGTCGCGTTCGGCGTCCATGTCCCATAGACGCATGAGTGCCTGGTGAGAGGCGAGCGCACCGCTGAGGAGGTCGGGCGGGTCAGTCGTTACGCTCGGCGGCGGGGGGCTCTCCTCGGATCCGGGACGGCGCAGCCAATTCGTTGCCGTCGCTGTTTGCGGCGCGGTGACAAGGTCCGGACGGTTTGAGGCCCAGTAGAAACAGCCGCACTCCCGGAAGTCGTACTGCCACGGGTTGCACATGGTACGCGTAAGATCCCCGGCGACGAAGCCGCCCGGGCCGGTATCGATCACACCGGCCTCGTCGAGATAATGCCGACGCGTTCCGTTCAGGATCGCGATCGGCCCCATCCGTGGATCCTGCTCGAAGCTCATGCTCTGGTTTCGATGGCATCCGAGCATCCACCGGGCAAATGCGCCGTTGGGGCTCAGCGTCTCGGGATGGGTTCCGAGCATGATCGTGACACGCTCATCGAGCAGGAGTCGGATGTGGCTCCACACCTCGACTCCGGCCATCCGTCCGCAATATAGCAGTGGGGGGTTCGCCGGATCCTGTTCAAGCGCCGTTCTGCCGACAATACACACTATGTAGAGTGGTGGTGGTGCGTCGGACGCCGCGGCCGGCCCATCGTGCGGCAGCAATCGGTCGGCCGTGAAACCGAGTGACTGCCACGCATCATTTTGCTCTATGGCTGCGACCCGCGCGCCGCGCGCCGGATGGAACTCGAAGCGAAGACCCGGGAAGAACAGCGCTTCGATGTTTCGCTGGTCGAATTCGAGCCCTGGCGCGGACGTGTCGACACCGCTCTCAGGCCGCGAGCTTATCGGGTTCCCGGTCACGAAGTGCGCAGCGCGGGCCGTCAGATTGCGCGGAAAGAGTTTTCGACCTTGGTCGTTCATGGATGATTGCGGCCGGGCGCGGTTGTGAATAATTCGGGGCGTCGCGTGCTGAGCTCGGCATAGCTCTCCAGGCAGAAGTTCAACCAGCGGCGTATCGCGTTGCAGCCGTCACGGCCGCGGCGCTCCACTTCGTGGTAGCAGCCGCCGCCGCAGAGATATCTCGCCCAGCATGCGGAGCACGGCGTCTGCCGATCAACGTGTTTCCGGTCAAGATGCCTGTGCTGGCGCCCGGTGTCTATTCCCGAGTGCACCGATCCAAGCGCGTGGGCGCCATCGTTGATCAGTCGGTGGCAGGTGTAGTAATCGCCGCTTGCGCTGGCGCTCACGTAGCTCGCTCCGCCACCGCACGGATAAGGTCGGTGCGTACCGAAATGGATTTGATGCAGCGCTGTCAGAAAATTCGACAGAGCGCAATTCTGCCCGCGCAGCAATCGCTCCCGGACGCCCTGAGCGCACTCGATCATCCGTTGCGTAAATTGCTCTGTCGAGAATTCGGAGTTCTCGAGCTCGGAGGTCGGCGAGACTCGAACCGGCGAGAACCCGACCTCGTCGAAGCCCAATGCCACCAGATGCTCCAGCCGCTCAAGCAGATTTGTGTCCCCGGCGGCTACCGTCGCGCGCGCCGAAAGCAGAGTGGGTCGTCCGCGCATCGTCAGTAGTCCGAGACCCTCCACGAGGAGTGCGTAACTGCTTCTACCGTTCCGCAGACGGCGATGGCGCTCGTGTTCGGCGCGGTCGCCGTCGACGCTGACAGAGACCGCGAACGGATGGTCGTGAAACAGCCGCGCGTCGGCGGGGGTGAGCAGCGTCGCATTTGTCGTGATCGAGAAACTGATCGGATGGCCGGCGCGTGCGGCCTCGTTGCTTGCGTAAATCGTCGCTTCATGCACGAGCGCGCGATTCAGCATGGGCTCGCCGCCCATGAATCCGACCACTAATCGGGTGCCCGGCAGGGATTGAGCGATCAAAGCATCGATGACCGATCGGGCAGTGGCAATCGACATGACCCGCGGCGCGGTGCCAAACCGACCCTCGTCAGCGTAGCAATATGAACACGACATGTTGCAGGACTGAGCGACGTTCAGCGAGATCGAATAAATCCTTGGGTTGACCGGTGCGTCATCGATGCGCACCCTGCGGTGTGCACCGGTCAGACCGAGTGCGCGGTGAGCGTCGAGGCGCACGGCAAAGTCATCGTCCAGATCGTAGATCTCGCTGCGTTCCACGAGCAAAACGTGCTGGCGGTTACCACTGGCAAACCGATGCAGATCGGCCGGATGCCGGTCGAATAGCGACGCGGCCAGATCTACCTCAGCGCTCAATGGGGCCGCGCCTGGGCAGGGACTGTATCCAGTGACTGAGGCGTTCGTACTGGAACCTCGACAGACGCAACGGACGTAGGTCGGAGCCACGCATCAGGGCGGGCATGCGTGCATCGTAGAACGGGCTCGTGTCCCACGGCGGCCGGATCAATGCATCCAGGAATTGCGGCTGCTCGCGAAAGCGCTCGATCAGGTAGTCCAGCGCCAGGAGGCGCCGGTGTCGGAGCGATCCAACGTGCGTGAGGGGCAGCGGAAAGCCAGGTAACGCAAGGGGTGCGGTGAACGGTGACTGAGGCGCGTGATCACGGAGCCGTCCTTGGGCATCCGCGGCGAGTTGGTTGAAGCTCTTGAGTCTTTCATTCTCATGATCGAGGTTGATCGCGCCGAATGTCTCGGCGACGCGCTCGAACAAATCGAGGATCTCAGCCTCGGTATCCGGGTCTGGGCTGTCCGCCCAGGAGACCACGGCGGCAAGGTCCTTCGCGTTGCGATCGAACAAGCCATCCGCAGACGAAGTAATGGGCCGGCGATCGGGTGCGTAATCCGGGGGCGTAACGACAATGCGCGCGACGGCATGGAGATTGAGCCTGCGCACGTGACAGCCGATGATGCCGTCGCAGACGTCATCCAGCAGGCCCAAGCTGCGAGGAAGCCCCCTTGCAGTCTCGTCCAGAGGTTCCTCGCGGGCGTATTGGCCTTGCGGCGTCGTGCGCCAATCCGGGTCGGCACCGGCGGGCATCCAGCCGCACCAGACGGCCGCCGGGTTGAGGATCGGCACGGCGTCGTACGGCCGGGCGCTGCGCGACTGGCGGTTCGCGAGATCCTCAGGCCCATAAACGTATCCCTTCGGAGGCGTGAAACGCAGACGCAAAACGTCCGCGTTCAGGCCGCCTTGCGTGGATGCCGCTGCTGCCGGTCGCGTCAACTGCACCATGCCGAGCGGGAGCGGCGTGGCGTGGACGAGCGGGTGCTCGACGTCGGGTGGGGACCGGCCGAGCAGGGGCTGGCATTCGTGCCGGTCGCCACGCACAGCCAAAGAGGCTTCCACCCGGTCACCGCACGCGCGGGTCATGTGGAACGCTTTCAGATTCGCGACGTTCACGGACCACTCTACGTCGGATAGCTCAAGCGTCTCCTCGCGTAGCACCGTCAAGGTCACCGGTTCCGGTTGCGTTGCGCCGCCGGCATCTGTTGACTGGCGCTCGCACCACAATTCAAAAAACGGGCAGACCGGCCGTATGCCCGCAGCATCGGAAAGTTCCACGTTCGTACCGGATCGAACGCTAAGGGTTCCGTCCGACGCGACATCAAGCGTCAGTTCCCGCTGCAGCGTTGTCAGCGCCGACCCCCGCGGACTGAGGTCGCTTGCCCCCCAACTGTAAGCATCGGCTGGCGTATCGGATCGACCCAGCCGGGCGAATGCCAACGGGGGTTGCAGAAACAATTGACGAATCACGAAACTTCCTGCCCGGCGTCGTATGCAGGCCCCGGGACAACGAGCACCGAGGGTATCATCGCGGGATCCTGCAGTCGGAGAAAGAAGCGTCCGATGCCGGCGAAACCCGTCATCAGTCCGCGGTTGGGCTGTCCGGTGACGGTGCCGCACCGCCAGGGGGCACCGGCGTGCACGTCGTCCAACACTTCTCGGGCAAGCCGAGGCGCCCC
>Ga0116230_10005217_pt1 | contig 12748 bp, 16 predicted proteins | sample S1TSphfallax_3_FD_88678 | JGI IMG/M metagenome (GOLD analysis project Ga0116230, IMG submission 88678) | Host-associated microbial communities from peat moss isolated from Minnesota, USA - S1T2_Fd - Sphagnum fallax MG | ecosystem: Host-associated > Plants > Peat moss > Unclassified | place...
AGGGAGAGCGGGAGCAGCAGAAGCGAACTGTGGAAGGAATTAGGGTTCGAAGAATAAGCGTCGGGGCTTTGAACTTGCCCTTCTTCCCGCCAAAAACCCTCCCCCATCAGAGTGTTTGTTTTACGAATTTTTGAACACTTTGTTAAAAAGGTGAGGGGGAGTCCTTGTAGGTAGAAAAAACCGAGCATATAAGCTCAGCCTTGGCAAGTGAGCCTTGAAGAGTGTGTTTCATGGACCTTGATGTAATAAAGGAGGAACTTGAATCAATGTCTAAGGTTCTTGGATTAATGAGAGGCACTTGAAACAGTTGTTTTGTTGCATAGGTGTTTTATTTGGTTGTTGTAACAAAAATTAGGTTTGGACAAAAGTTCACTTGCATTGTATTATGTCCATAGATCTTCCAAGCACTTGTTCATGTGTTTTGTTTGTATTTTTGTAACGGGGTTTGAAAAGGATAGGATGTTGTTTGGTGTAGTTAGTATGTGACCAAATAGCAAGTCACATTAATAATGTGAACACAACAAGTTTTAGGGTTTTATTTTTTTTTGTTTTATTGTTTACATTAACCGTCAACTTTTTGCATGCTTGTGGTGGGAACATGTCCATCGCTTTTGCAAGGAATGCATGGGTAGGCAACTTTGTTTATTTGTGTGTTATGGAGAACATGAGTTGCGTTGAGCGATGGATGGTGGAGGGAAAGATTGCATTGAAGAAAGGTTTGTGTAATTGAAGGTGGAAGGTAAGAGAAGAGGGAGAATGGAAGAGCAAGGTGGTAGGTTCTTTCTAGTATATTTTTTTCTTGTTCAGACTATTGGGCTAGTTGTTGATGAATTCCATTGTGCTAATGACTTAGTAGAGTAGTACTGTAGTTCGAAGTAAGGATAGATATGAGGGGTTGATGCTAAGGGATGATGAAGAAAGAAAGGGTATGAGATGTAGAACTAAATGGCATATAGAAATCAAGATGCATTTGGGAAAAGGGAACTTTATGTTGCAACACCTTGAATTTATATTGTAAAATAGATGCCAGAATGGGTGCTAAAAACCTCAAAGGGGTGTCCTTACGTTGGGCAGAATGAAAGAAACAAAGTCAAGAGTGGGGAAAGCTTGAAGAGAAAAATCTATAGTATATTCTTACATCAGAGTTTATCTTCTTGAATGGTTTTAAATGAACCTAACATATGTTGTTCAAAATCACGTTCTAAATATTTGAATCCAAGGGCATGCAAGGTTTAGGTTTTCATATAAGAGTTTTGGTATTATGTTGCATTGTTGCATTCATTGGGAAAATGGTTAGCAACTCATATGGACTGAGTGAACCTTGAGAATTTTAACCTCCATGCCATACCTTAAATAGATTTTGGATTTTAATGGTATAAATTATTGTTTGGTAGCTAGTAGCACATTACCAATAAATAAATGTGTGATGAAGATACACACAATTGTTGTAGAATTTCAAAGTTGTGTGTACAAAAGTGGGTTTTGTCAAAATAAGTAGACATCAGTAGTATATCTCCTTACTTATGGTATTCACAAATCAAATAATGGGAATAGTTGTAGGATTCTAGAAAGTTTGAATATGTTCGATGTTTTTATATGCTATTGGGCTTGTTATTTTAATCTTCCCCTTTCTTTTGCTATTAGAGCTAAGTTCTATTTGGTGACAATGTTGAAATTCCTTTACAATTGGATTATGAAGACAATTAGGACAATATGTCATCATCCAATGAAAATGAGATTGGAGTGAATGACATGACACATGAGACCCATGAACAACAATTAGTTGTTAGGTTTGATTATCCAAGAAGACAAATCAAACCTCAAATAGGAGCCCTAATTCTGCAAATGTTGTTATTTGGCATAGTGATTATTGTGGGTGTGAATCCTGATGAAGTTTGGATTGGGGATGTTGTAGTAGAGATAGCCCATAATGGTCTGTGCACCCATGCTCAAGTTTGGATGAAGATAAGGGATGGAACAAGGGGTTGGGAATTGACCTCAGAATTACAAAGGCAATATCACTATACCTCTTACCTTGCGTAGAATCTCATCTTCAATTCTTGAAAAACAATACACCTAGGATAGGAGACATTTGGATTCCATGGCTTTCTATTTCGCCTAACCATTTTGTTAGACTATACATACCTAGTGTAGAAGATTTGTTTCAGAATGGAGATCGAGTTATTAGGGTGAAGCACTTGGGATCAAGATCTCACATCTTGAGTTGGAGAATATGGTGGGATGTGAAGCAAAGGTTGTAGTACCAATTAAAGTTTACAAATGAGCAAAATTTCTCCACCCTACCATCTAACATCATGCCTTTGAGACTTGTAATGGAGGGAGATCAATCTGAATTTCTGAGCTAATACCAAATTGATGGATTTTAGTGATTGAAGATGTGAAAACTCAACATAAGTTCCACAATTCAATCTAACATCTAGGAGGTTGATGAAGAGGGATTGTCATGAAAACACTAAAATTTCACTCACTAATATTTAAATATCTTTAAGAATCTCATATTTGAAGGACATGGGTGTTATGCCTTGAGGCAGAAAACAAGGCATGATGTTTTTAACATGATCCATGTTAGCAAGAAGACCAATGCAATATTTGATAGGAAGCAATGTATATCCATCTGATCTAGTGAGTACCACTTCTTGACCTAGGTTTTTCTTCTATCCAAGATATGATGCAAGGTGCACAAATACTAGATGTAGTGTCAACCACCTGATCCAGGAGAAGTGGAAATAATGGAATCTACAATAGATTGCACTAAGATTAAAATTAGAAGTTGTAATATGACTAACCCACAAGGTATAAATGAATTGTTTTGGGGCAAAGACCATGAGGATGTCAATGATTGGGCAAAAATACTTACTATGGTTGTAAAAGTGTGGGATTTGAATGGAGATAAGTTATTCAAATTTGCAAAGCTAAATTTACGAGGGAGGGCCAAAAAATGGTTCAAGAAACTACAACCAACACCAATTAATTGGATTGAATTGTGAGCTTCAAACACAAAAATATGGGGATGTTGATGCAGATGACATCATAATGAAACTTGATGCCATTAAACAAGAGCCCAAGGAGAAGGTTTAGAAATATTTTGAACGCTTAGACAAGTTCTTTCATAGGGGCAAGATACAAGATGTTGAATAGAGACGAAGATTTATGGCTAGGTTGAGGCCAAAAATTTGAAAGTTGTGTGTAATAAGAACTTTTACCAACATTGAAGAATTGGTCAGAGTTGCGGCAAAATTGGAAAGAGTGTTGGGAGAACTTGGAGAGACAGCATATGAACCGTTGAAAGAAGAACAAGAAGAGGGAGTTTCAAAGACAATGATGGAAAAACAAGTTATTGCTTCGAACAACACACTTATCAATTTCTTCAAGGGGAGTGTGCCCAATCATGATGCATCATCCTTTTCCACCATGTTTGGGGGATGCCAAATTTGCAAGGGAAGAAACCATCTAACCACTGTGTGTCCGAGATTAAATGAGCCACGACCAAAATGTGCCAAATGTGGCATGTCCCATAGGACAAAGAATTGTGGAATAAAATGTTTGTTATGTTTAGGTCTAGGTCATTCGAAGGACAAGTGTTGGAAGAAACCCAAAGATGGGAAGTCTCATTTTGGAACAACAAACTTTCTAGAAGTATTGTTGAATGATGAGGAGGCAACTATGCAACAACTTAACACGCTATGTGGAAATGAGAATATCTTCTTTTACACTTGAATACCTAGGAGGAGGATGTCTATTGAAGTGACACCAGGTGGAGCTATACCATCTCCTAAAGTTGTAGGAAAAGGGACAAGAGTGAATTGGGAAACCTCAATCAGGTTTAAAATTCTTTCCCACTTCATTAAAGGAAGGATTGCCCTTTCACCCATGGAAACAATCCTTATGATACTAGGGGAATTAGAACACCTTGAAAATCTAATACAATTAACTAGACAAAAAAGGGATGTAAAGGCAATAGATAGTCAAGTATCTATGGTTTCAGCAACTCCAACACTCAAGCGAATTTGCATCAACAAAATGCATAAAATCAAAACCCTCCACTTACTTGTGGAAATAAACAACTATGTGGTGGAAGGATTGGTAGACATCGGAGCATCTATGTCTATCATGGTTGTTGCAGTGGTTAGAGAATTGGGAATAATGCATTTGGTTACCGGATCTAAGATTTACAAAACCACATTAGGAGTCATTACACAAGCTCTAGGTAGAATTGATGAAGTACTTGTCAAGGTTGGAGGCGTACAATGCACTATGACTTTCATGGTAATGGATATAGATAGTTATGATGTATTATTTGGATTAGATTTTTTGATAAAAATTGGTGCAATCATGGATGTGGAATGGGGTTTAATATAAGTGAAGCATGGTCCAAGAATTATGTAGAAGTATTACCATTGATTATGGTAAATATGCTACATGAATGAACTTAGAGACTTTGATGCGAGATGTTGTTGTTGTTTTGGAAAGCACACATATCAGTGGTGACTTTGACATGACTATTAGGAATCCATCTCTGTATGATCCCATTATGCCCAAACAAGTGGATGCGCTTGAGTTAAACTCAGACATTGATACAAATAATAATGAACATTATGATGAAGGGCCTCAACTGGATGTGCCGAATGGTGATGAGTATGAGTTTGGGAATATTGAACTTGAAAATCTGGTGTTGTCAAAGGGACCATAGCAAATTCTGCAACTGATACTACAAAGGCAAGTTGATGATTTTATGGAAGAAGAAATCACAAACGCAAACGACTACGTTTATTGGCTTAAGTGGGTTTCTGATGTAGAGAAAAGAAAGTAGTCCATCTTTGAATCTACAAGTTGTGCAGAAGTTCCCATATTGCTACAAGTTCATAAAACAGAAAGTGGTGACTCTCACAACAATTTCAATGAGGAATTGACATTGTTTGATAATCATGAGGTGAACATAAGGTGGAAAGAGATCTGCCAAAAGATCCGAATTGATCATAACTTGGATGAGGAGAAGAGACAACAACTCTAGAAGGTTTTGGAACGTTACCAAGATGTGTTTGCTTAGAACAAAAGGGAATTAGGTTGTTGCACCATTAAAAAACATTCCATAGACACACAAGGGTTCCCACCTTGCAAGGTGTTTCCTCGTCGATTATCATACTAGGAAAAAGCAGAAGTGAAAAAACAGATTGATGTGTTGGTGGATCTGGGCAAAATGAAGCCTATCAATTATAAGTACACCTATTGTGTTACCCTGCTAATCAAAAGGGATGGGAGTAGGCTTTTTGTGGAGATTATCAACCACTCAACATGCAGACCCGCCATTATTTGTTTCCAATACCTTTTATTGACGATGTGATTTCCTAACTGGGAAAATCAGCTTGGTTTACTGCATTGGATTTACAGTTTGGTTTAGGGCAGATTCAAATGGCTCCTAATGATATGAAGAAGACAAAATTAATTACTATGATTGGGTTGTATGAGTGGACAATCATGCTATTTGGTCTCAAGAATGCAACTAGCACCTTCACCAAGATAATGCCGATAGTTTTTTAGGAGTTGAGAAAAGGAAGGCAAACTTGAGAGAGTGGTGGCTTATGCCAACAAAAGTTTAACACTAGCACAAAGGAAATTCCACCTTATGGAAGGGAATTTTATGCACTGATATGGAGCATTATGCATTTAAAAAAGTATCTACATAGGAACCATTTCACTTTGAGAACATATCACAAGCTGCTTGAATGGTTAGTGTCAATGTCAGATGCACATGGCAAGAAAGGTAGGTGGATTAATATACTACATGATTTCAATTTTAAGATATTACACCGACCAAAACTAAAGCATACAAATGTTGATTTTTTAAGTAGAAACCCAGTGGGGCAAGCCACGGATGATGATGATTTCAGTGAAAAGATCCAAGATATTGAATCTGTACAAGTTAACACGCATGAAACAAAGGAAAATATATTCTCTATTCAAACTGGTGAGGATTCAGATTGGTTTGGTTTTAAGAGACAAGCCAGGAAATTGGCACAACACCATAGATGTTGTTTTGGCATCAACCATTAGCGTTGTTTAGAGGATCACTAACTATATATGCTTGATGTTGTAACGAACATAAACCGGGATGAAGAGACTAACTCACTTATGGAGGATGTGGGAGCAGTAAGCAATGGAGAAGATGAAAATTTGAAAACCATTAATGGTAAGGAAACACTTAAAAGGAAGATACCTAAATACTATGATAGACAATAGCAAATGGAGCTAGTGTTGGCTACTAAAGAATTGTCTGAGTTTGGTAACCATGAGTTAGGTCATACAAACTCTGATGAATAGGAAACATGTGGGATGGACACAAAGAACATTGACATATGGGAGGACACAATTTGCATGGGACTGTTGAAAAAAGGCATACGACCAAACACAATGGACCTTGAGGAAAACAAGAAGGCCAGAAAGAGAATAATCAATTATTGTTGGTAGGAGCAAAGGCTTTACTTCAAGGGTTTGTTTATGCCCAAACCAAAGGAGAAGAATGGCACTTGTAATCCAAATGCATGAAGATTTGGGGCACTTTGGAGAACAAAGGACCCTAGTTAAAATTTGTCGCAGATACTTCTGGCATAGTAGAACAAAGGATGTAAAAACAATTGTAAAAATGTGCCAGTAGTGCCAAATGGTGAAGAGAGTGGGTAGCATGTGCTCATAACATGAGGAAATGAAAAACATACATGTTTGTGAACTATTTTATAGGGTTGTTCTAGATACTGCGGGTCATTACTTGAAACTAAGTTAGGGAACAAATATATCCTTATCGCTATCAATCATCACTCAAAATGGTGCGAAGCAAAGGCTGTGGCCGACCATGGTGTTAAAATAGCAACAAAATTCTTGGAGGATGATGTGATATGCAGATATGGAGTTCCCAAGTTTGTGCTTACTAATAATGGAAGGGAATGGGCAATAGAATTTGATGTTATGTGTAAGGATTATGGTATCCAACATCAACACATAGCACCCCAGCGGCCCCAATGCAATGGGATGGCGAATTATTTAATTAAGACTATCAAACATGGCATCACCGTACTTTTTGCAACACCAAAAAATGTAAACTATTGGGATGAGCAATTGGTGAAGGTCATGTTTAGGTATAGTTGCAGGATTCAAGCCAATACTATGTTTTTTCCCTTCATGATCATGATTGGTCACGCACCACGTCTCAAGGCTGATAATTATTTGCACTCTTTGACTATCGTGGTTGATGACAATGTTGATGTTGAAACTATTATAGCACAATTTCTACAAAAGGTGAAGCTGATACAAGCATCCATGAAAATGTCTTGCTCAATGTGGAGCAAGCATAAAAGAAATAGAAGAAGACCTATGCTACCAGAAAAGGTAAACAAACTTTTGAAAGTTTGGTTGCTAAAGAGACAATGGTCAAGATGAAGAAACCAGGGAAGAAGAAAGCATTAATTACAAGTTGGGAAGGTCCATACCAATTCATTGGACATGTAGATGGGAAGGGGGATTTTGATTTTGAAGAAGGCAACAAAGTATGCATCATCAAAGATGCTAATGGACATTAATGGGAAAGATCAAGTAGGGATCTTCAAATTTATCATGTTCTACAAGATTGATGAAGATCAGGGATTTAGCTTTTTAAGGAACAGAGGGGTTACATATATGACCAAACAACAAGTCACCTTAATAGTGTGAACACAACAAGTTTTAGGGTTTCATTTATTTTGTTTTATTGTTTTCATTAGCTATTAATTTTTTGCATGCTTGTGGCAAGAATATGTCCATTATTGTTGCAAGGAATGCATGGGTTGGCAACTTTGTTTGTTTGTGTGTTATGGAAAACATGAGTTGTGTCGAATGATCAATGGTGGAGGGAGTGACTGCATTGAAGAAAGGTTTGCCTAATTGATGGTGGAAGGTAAGATAAGAAGGAGATTAGAGGAGTAAGGTGGCAAGTTCTTTCTAGTATGTTGTTTTCTTGTTCATACTATTGGGCTGGTTGTTGATGAATTTTGTTGCACTAATGACTTAGCAAAGTAATAATATAATTCGATGTAAGGATAGATACGAAGGGTTGATGCTGAGGGATGATGAAGAAATAAGGGGTCCGAGATGTAGAACTGAATGGCATATAGAAGTCAAGATGCATATGGGAAAGGGGAAGTTTTTGTTACAACACCTTGAATCTATGTTGTAAAACAATTGTTAGAATGGGTGTTATAAACCTCAAAGGGGTGTCCTTAGGTTGGGCAGAATGAGAGAATCAAGGTCAAGAGTGGGGAAAGCTTGAAGAGAAAAATCTATAATATATTCTTGCATTAGAATCTGTCTTCTTGAGTGGCTCTAAGTGAACCTGGCATTTGTTGTTCAAAATCACGTTTAGAATATTTGAATCCAAGGGCATGCAAGGTTAGGTTTTCATAGGAGAGATTTGGTATTATGTTGCATTGTTACATTCAGTGGGAAAATGGTTAGCAACTCATATGGACCGAATGAACCTTGAGAGTTCTGACCTCCAAGCCATACCTCAAATAGATTCTAGATTTAGCGGTATAAATTGTTGCCTTGCAGCAAGTAGTACATTACCAATAAGTAAATGTGTGATGAAGATACACACAATTGTAACAAATTTTCAAAGTTGTGTGTATAGAAGTGGGTTCTATCAAGATAAGTAGACATCAGTAGTAAATCTCCTTGACTACGGTATTCACAAATCAAGTAATGGGATTAGTTGTAGGATTTTAGAGAGTTTGAATCTATCGATGTTTTTATATATTATTAGGCTTGTTCTTATAATCTTCCCGTTTCTTTTTGGTTACAAGTAATTTATTAAATGACTTCAAAAGTCCTTTAGGTGTGCACTCTCTTTGTTTTGGACTTAGATTGTAGGGTTGGTTACTACACCTCTACTTGATGAAAATAAATCGTGCATTACATTTTGATCAATTGCACTTCTACTTGATGAAAGTAAACCTTGTAATACACCTTTGAAAATAATGTCTATTACAATCTCCAAGGATGGAACTTATGTGAAGGTTGGATCAACTTCAAAAATAGTTGAGGTTGGTTGTATGGATGGACCTTGAATAGGTATATTGGCTAAATCTAAAGATGTAACTTGGAAAAGATGTTGGATCACCTTGTGAGTTGGGTGAAACAAAAGGCTTTAGCAATTGTATGGGTTCATTGTGCAAGCCATTGGTTGTGACCAAAAAAATGAAGGTGGGATTAAATTCCAAATGAACAAATTAGTCAAGTTTGCAAAGATGAACCCTTTTGTCCAAAAGGCTATGAAAGTTTCCTTTAGGGCTTTACCTTTTTTGGGACTCTTGGAATGTTTGTGAAGTTCCCATCAAACTTGAATTCCATTCCTACATGGATTGTTTGTTGTTAAGTAACCAAGAGGACTTTATTTAAGTGAAAGATTTTGTGCCTCAAATCATGCTCATAGTGTTAGCACCATATGTGCCAAAGAAATCCAACTATTAGGAGGTTTTAAGGTGTTACCGAATTGATCTTTAAACTAAAGCTTTAATTTTTTTGTTAATCCACTATGGTCTAAAAGTTTAAAAGAAAGAGGGGGGTGGGGGAAGGTGGGGGCAAGGGTGACAGGAGGGGTGGGGGGTTTGTTAAAGGTAGAAAATTCACCTATACTAGGTCATCCTATGAACATTTTAAGAACTAAATAATTATTAGTGACATATTATTTATTGCTCCTTAATTTTTTAAAAATTTGAAGCCATTAGGTTAGTTAGCCCATGGAAATGAATGATTCGTATATGTTTAATAATAAGCTAAAATGAATTTGTGAATGGATGAGAATAAAAGCTCAATCTATTTTAATGGAAAAAAATGTGAACCTTGTGTGATCTTGTGAAAGGGGGCATTAGGAAAGGAACCCCATCATTTTTATATGGAATTTTTGAAGGAAGAAAAAAAATGTGGTATGAAAAAATAAAATGCAAATGTTGTGTAAAGTGTGTGGAACCAGTGTGTATCATGTTTTTTTTTTTCTTCTTTTATGCCTAGTTTCCTTTTTAAATGTTAATAATATATTTAGTTTGATGTAAATATCATTCTCATGTTAGTATATTCTATATTTCATTGGGTTACATTTAAAACTTGTTTTTAGGGCAAGAAGCTTGAATGTTAGTCAACTCGACCAACTATTATTAGAAGTAAAACAATTTGGGTTGAAAAGTAGTCACCTCCTTGCCTTTCGCCTTGGATAATTGGAAATTATAATTTGTTTCATTTTTGTTTCACTATTTTGTTTTTGTGTTGGAAGGTAGGGTTGCCTTCCCCATGGCAATCCTTCAAAACTACCCCCTCCCTTGTGATCTTTGAGGGTTTTACTCGATAACCCTTATCTAAAACCTATTTTAGTTTGCCAAGTTCATAATTTTATAATTGCCATAGATGATTTGTTCCCAATCAAAAGGCTTGGGGGGGGAATGCATGTAAAACTATTGAACATCATGCCACTTTTTGAAAGGTTTGGGTTTGTTTTTGGCATTCATTAGAATGATTCACAAATCAAGAACTATTTGATTAATTATGTGTGTGAATGTTGTTGACTTTCTCCAAGCCATGTCTTCAATTTTTTTTGTCAATTATGTTGAATTAATTGGGCCTTTAGCTTTGCCATTTAATTGGATTAGGATATTTTGTTAGTTTGTTGGTCATGGGGTTTGCTTTAACAAGCATAGGCCGGGTCATTCAAACTTTTTAAAGGCCTTGGGGTGGGGTGTGAACTAAGTTAAATGCATTTTAGAAGGTAATTAAAATATTGGAATCTTGTAAGTTCTTTGATGGAAATATATATTTTATTGTTTTTACAAAGGTTCAAAAGGTTTCTATGGTTTGGGTTTGAATTTCTTTTTGGATACTAGTTTCTAAAGGTGGTATTGGTGTTCTTTTAATGTTTTGTTTAAAATTCATAATTAATCCTTTCACATCTATATTCTACTTAACAAAGTCAAGGTTTTGATTAAAGGTTGAATAAAGTGAATCTACTTATCAATGTGATTTTTGAATTGCAAAGAAAGACCTAGGGGGTTGTGAATTGGGGGAAGGTGGTGGAGGATAGTTTAGGGGATTAAAGTAAGTGGGATAAAGAGGAAATTTCAGGTTCAGACTAGGGGGGGGGGAGTGTTTAGGTGGGATGAAAATGAATAAGGAATAAAGGGAATTTAAGGGTGAAGAGGCCATGAGGTTAGAAAATTGAGAAGGAGGGTTACACATTAGGCTAGTGAAGGGTGGTTGGTTCTTAAAGGAAGACTTTGTAAATAATTAGGGGATGGAGAAGGAAGAATGGGAGTTTTAAACATTAGTGATAAATGGGGCTTAATGGGAGAAAAGGGAAACAAGGGTGCAAAGGCCATGTGGATAAATAATGAAAGGGAAAGGATCAAGTTAGTTGCAAAAGGAGATGGAATGGTTGGAACTTTCAATGGATTCATTTGGGTTGAAGAATCAAAATGGTTGTAGGTTATAGTGGTTTTGTTTAAGTTTAGGCAAACAAGCAAATGTTGACTTTATGGTCAAAATCATTACATTTGGGGCACTAGCTTGGTAAGCCACTACAAATTAGTTCAAATTCCATCTCACTTTCTTTGTCCAATCTTTAAAAAATGACCAATTTTGGGAAGTTGGAAGGTTATTGAACTAATGCTTGGATCATTAATCCTAGCATTTTGCCCTTGTATTACTTTAAATTGCCCATGGAAATAACAAATCCAATTTGGTAGCCAATTGTGGTCAATAGTTTTTTGGTTCTCATGAATTAACTAAAGCCTTGTATTTGGATTTAGAGTAGAAAGTCCAAAATTGCATCCTTTCTAAAGTCTTCAATAATGAAATGAAATTAACATTTCGAGAAGGTTGTGTATGATCACCACATTTTTGTTTTAAATGGTCGAATGTTCATTTTTCCCACATTTTTTTACAAATTGAATTTCAAAGAAACCCCAATATTTCATGGTGAGCATGAGGAAAGAGGGACAAAGGTTTTGTTTGGCCCATTTAATATGGGTTTTTAGTTATGGGGTTTGTCCCATGGATGTAACCAAGAAAAGTGACTTTGGTGAAGTTGTGGTAAGCTTCATGGAGATTAGTTCTTACATCTTCATGCAAGTTGGTTTTGAATTTGAAAGTGTTGTTTGCATTGTCAAGATTTGATATTTTGAATAGAAAAGGTTGTTTGAATCCAGAAACTAGATTGGATGGAGAGGAATGCAAAACATTTGAATTTTTTGAAGGGGCTTGTGGTTGGAATTTTGAATGGTTAAAGTGTATGTGGTTGGGATTTCTACTTGTGAACCACCAAAGCGTTAGAATTTGGTGATTCTATTTGGGTGCTGGGTGTTAAAGTTTTGGTTGGGTAGTTGTTTGAATCTGCATAAGGTTTTTGAAAGGAATTATAAAAATCATCAATGGCCATTTGAATGTTGGAGTTGAAGGTATTCACATTGTTGTTTAGTTGAAGAAACCCATCCACAAAGGATCCAAATTGGACTTGGGGCACTTTGATTAAGCAATTCAACAAATGTGGGTGTATTTCCAAAGCCCCACCTCCTACATGTGAGGTCACTTTGAGAAGATGCCAAGATTGCTAGCTCGCATCAAGATCTAAATGGTTATTGGATTTACTTACAAGGCATTGCCTAGTACTATAATGTGTGAAGGATTTGAGGGCTACAACATTGCGTCAAACTTTTAA
>Ga0116230_10005218_pt1 | contig 12748 bp, 9 predicted proteins | sample S1TSphfallax_3_FD_88678 | JGI IMG/M metagenome (GOLD analysis project Ga0116230, IMG submission 88678) | Host-associated microbial communities from peat moss isolated from Minnesota, USA - S1T2_Fd - Sphagnum fallax MG | ecosystem: Host-associated > Plants > Peat moss > Unclassified | place: USA...
AAAAAAAAAAATCCTAGCATTGGGAAAGCAAGAAGCATCCCAAGAAATTGTGTCTATCCTAAGGAAAGTCACTTCCATTTTATTACAAATGGCATGTGAAAAAATAAATAAAATCCAACTAAAGTTTCTAAGCAGATTTTATAATACATTTCAATGTAAATAGGGTACTTAAACATAATTTTGAAATATTTTTAAAAGATGTTAAATTATATCATAACATATTAAAAATACCCCTTTATTTCATGTGTTTTATAAAATACAAAAAAAAAAAGACTTCCCCAAATATCCATCAAGGGAGAAATAATATTTTTTAATAAATTATGCCACATGTCAATATTGATTAAAGAACATTGCAAAACCTAATATTTGCATCATCTTGTAAAAGAAAAGAATATGCATTTCATTGTCTAATGGATGCAAGCGAAAAACAAGCTTTCAAACCCTACAAGTAAAGCAATGGATTTAATTAATGAACAAATTGAGATCAAATAAACTTTATGCCAAAAATGGGATTTACAACTATAGAAATGATTACACACACAATTAATTCAACAATTTTTAATGAAATAATTAATGTTTCAAAAAAAGGGGTTTGGGAACCCTTTTTCTAATTTTTCAAAATTTTGAGAGTCAATTTTAAATATAAGAGATGCAAAAATAAAAATTGTATCCAATGATAGACTAGTGGCATGGATAGTCATTCACTTGAACCAAGTTAGGGGTTCAATTCCTTGGTTTCAATAGTCCTGCTTGTGAGCTTCTTTTTTTTCCAAGCTTTCCCTCTCAAGGGATTTATTTAACATTGAACTTCAATGTGAGGTATGTATATACTCACCTCAAACTTTTTGATTTTACCACTATCTTCTTATGTGATACCTTAATACCTTGGCCAATTCAACATTAAATATATTATTTTCAGAAATGTTGAAATTTTCAAAAATTATTTCTTCCAAATTAAAAAAACTATTGTAAAGGATAACATTTAGTATTTAAAAATACTCCATTTTTTGAAATGAAAATTTCAAAATTAATTAATTATTCAATAGATATACATCTTGAGTTTTACCTCCAATGTTTTCAAATTCATCTACACTTTTCCTCCCACATTACTTTTCACCTTTTTTGTCCCCATGCTTTCTAATATAAGAAATATTTAAATGGAATAAACACATACATTTTAGGTCATGAAGATCACATGCATTTTGATTCATTATTTTATTCAATTTTATTCGTATTCAAATTTTATGCTTGTGTACAAATTCATTGTGCTTAAATCAATTTAAAATAATAATTCAAAGCTTGAAGCTTCGGAAACAATTTTTTTATAAAAAAACAAATTGAACTTCAATTCATGTGAAGTACAAGGTAAAAGCCAAAACAAGATGTACTTAGTTTTGAAAGTCATGGTACAACCTTATGGTTCATAATAAAAACAAATTTATGAGATTGAGTCTTCATTGATGAAAATGAAAAGAAATAACAAAAGGGAAGGGAAGAAGATGATAAGAAGAGGAAAGTTGTGAGTAGTACCTTGGATCAATTGTTGTGACAATTAATCTCACAATAGTACATAAGTAAATGATGGTTGTCTTTTGAATTTCAAATCAATGTGAATAACATAAATCCACATGTTTTCATATTATTTTTTTGGTTGTGTGAAGTTTTCAAAGAACTTTCATATGGTACATCCCAAGCAATTGCCACATGGATTCAAGTAATGTTTTGATCAATTAAGTGCATGCATTGAGCTTCAAATGTTATGAAACCTTGGCAATGATAAATGAACCAACCCCCGCCCCACCCAAAGGGGAAACAAGGAACGAAATGGAAGGACCCACATCCAAGAAGACAAATGAACCACCTTGAAGGGCAAACCACAATGGGAACATCAACTTCTTGAACCCCCTCCTTTCACAAAAAAAAATATCAAATAAGGAATGGGGAGAACTTCCTAAAAGGATGCCTAGCCTAGATGAACCTTCACCTACTGCAACAACACATTTCAAAATACAAACTGCTTATGAATGTTGTAATGCCATTAACACCTTTTGCTTATAAAATGCACACAAAATTGAAAAAAAAAGGCTTCCACTACCTTTGTTCCCCACACCATATTAGCACATTGATGAAAAAACTTGTCTGCTTATTGGTGTAAGTATCCAAAAACCTCTACAATTAGAAAGAAAAACATGTCCATCAAGAACTAATTGTGATAAAGACCATCTTTCATTTGAGCTAATTGTCACAACAACCTTGCAAGAAAAAATACCTTGTGAAACTAAATCAACTCAAATGGATTGATGACAACAACATCTACCTACATGCCAACATCATCAATTGATAGCACAATGTCAACTCAATGATGTGAAGCCCTCATGGCAAGAGGTGGAAGGACATGGGTTTGCTTTTGTCAGACATGAAATTTCACATCTTTTAGAATGGCCACAAAAAACATCTCACACAACATTGTGCAAGGCTGTCCTCTCCCCACCATGACTGCAATGAAGAATGTGGATCCCCATATGATTTAAAAGCTAACAATAAATGCAACATGACATCCCAAGGATTAAAGGATGGGAAAGACTTAACTTAATGCGCAATGTGATGGGAAAAACATCTAAAGTTAGGTGAAAACAAAGGATGATTGGATAGGTTGATAACCAAGCGCCCTTAATTGGCCTTGCACACAATTTCAAATGCACCCAATGTGAATCAACAGGTAAATTTAAAATGATGATATAAAGGAAGGGTCATGTAATCTTCTAAAATATTTTCTTAAAGGTGATCTATGCATTTTTCAACCAATTGCTCAAAGGCGGGCACACATGTTGCAACCCTTAGGGGAAGAAGCTTTTGTGTTAATTTCAAATACACTTGGAAAGGGAGTGGCCCGAAGTTGTTCACACCTATTGCCTCCAACAAGAATCCAAAACTTGGAAAGTATGACAAGGGCAATTAAAGCCCAACTCCCCATACAAGTAGTTAGAGTAATGACCTCCAAGGAAATCAACTTTACATTCCCATTGAAAATGGCAAGAACCACATGCTATGAAATAAAAGGGCCTTGAAGCACTCTAATGAGTTCAAAACCAAAAGTCTTTCAAAAATTTCTATTAGGGTTGAATCAAAAACACCAAAATAATTCCAAAATCCTATAAGGGGGGAAGCAATGAAACAAAAAGGAAGGCCTTTAGGCAAAACATCAAGATAATGTACCAAAAGCCAATTAAATATCCTTTAATTTCAAAAGCACATCTTTATGTCGAACATTCTCATTTAAAACCTCTTATACAAAAGAAGAGGCGAAGGAAGTAGAATCAAAGGGGACACCAAGGATCTTAATTCTATAGGGGCAACAAAATTTAATAGGGGGGGACAAACCTAAAAGGTAAGTTAGACAAAGCCCAAGGTAAGGGCTTACAAGGTTGAATGAACAACCCCATAGAATCCAAATGAGAAGCAAAATGATCAAAGGCGAGGGAGACGATGTGGGTAAGATTGAAAATATGGGTGTTATTTTCCTAAAGAAAGGAAGAAACATGAAAGGAAAACCCCCAAAGAACAACCTAAAAACACAAAAATGAACAATCGCAAAAAAAAAAAGGCCCTACAAGGGGTTCACCCTAACATGTGCCCATAGAAGAAAGAATGATAAACAAAACCCCAAATGAAAAATGATGATTGAAGAACAAAGGAACTTGAAGGCCATACAAAAAACAAACAAAAGGGAAAAGAGGAGACAATTGGCTTCCTATTGCTTGAAGCTCCTAAAATATGGCCTTACACGAGATGGTGTTGAAAGAATTTGTAATGTCTATTTAAAGCACCATCCAATTAAGATTAACATCCAAAGTGACCCGAATACCATAGACCACGGCTTCACAACCTCCTATAACCACCACCTTAAATTGATATGGTGATCAATGAAAAGCAAACACATCATGAAATTATAGGCATAAAGCCTTACTCACCCATTGATAGAATTTTTTCCCACTATAATTGAACATATGCCATTAGAGGGCTTGGCAAGAGTCAAAAACCAATTAGCACCAATAACCCAAGCCATAGACCTAAGGATACGGTTCACAATCACATGGGAACACAATTGATGAAGCTGCAAAAAACCACTCATTGAATCTTCAAAGTCAAATTTTTTTTGAAGATGTTCGAATACCATATTAAATGGACCACCAAATGACAAATGAAATATGCACAAAAATATCGACCTATAAAAAGTGCACAAAAAGTTTAAGTTTTGAATTTGGATGAAAATCCAATGAGGAATGGGGGGGTGGAGGGGGGTGCCATAAAAGCATAATCAAAATTGAGCAAAGCTACAAATGCACCCATAACTGAGGACAAAGTTGTTACTTGTGTTTGCAAAAGATGTTTTGTATGAAACTCCTCGCAATTAAAAGAACAAAATCGTCAAAAGCACACCCTAATCTTTCAAAATAATTAACATAACTACTCAAATTTTAAAATGCACCAATGAGACTAGTGGGGATGACATGTGGTAGTTGGGCCCTAACTCTAAAACCTCATTTGTGAGATGAGGTAGGAATTTTAACATTTGGATCGATTTGGGTTCACTTGGAAGGTGCTATTTGTTTTCAAAGTTCATTATGTTAACATTCTAAAAATTACAAGGCTTCATTTTTATGTGGAGATACACATTTTGGCTTGAATGTTTCTATGAATCTCTAACTTGGTCATGTTAGGATGCATGCATCGATTTCATTTCAAAGTGTCAATTTTTAAAAAAAATTGTTGGATCTTTGGATCCAACCTCCAATAACATATGTTTAGTCCTATATGAACTCAATCTATCTTTGCAATTTCATTCTCTTGCATGATTTTGGTTGAAATTTCCACCAAAGATTCCTAATGTGTAAACTTTAAATCCAACAATTTGTTTCAAAATCACATTTATGAATGAGTAGGTTGGATCATAATTGTAACTAAGGCTTAGAATAGAGGTAAAATGAGCAACATTGATGATGATCTAGTTCATCAAACATTCTCCCATAAACCAAAACTCCCATTGACAAGTTGGAACCCAATAGCCTCTCCACCTCTTACAATGATGCACATTTACAAACCACCTTTGTTCATTGTCATCACACAATCATTGATGCTCATCGAAGCTCACACCCACTTAGGGTCCATTTCTATATTTCCCACCTCTTGTATTCATTATGGGATCCTTCATTTTCACAATACTTGTTTTGTAATCCACCTATTGACTACATAGAAATTGATGGTTAACGATCAATAAGAGTTAATTAGGCTAAATGGGTTGGAGACCAACAAAATACATTTTCATAATAGGGGAGTAAATAAATAAATAAATAAACAGATTTAAAAAAAAATTAGTATACAGGCCAAAATATTGAATGAGGTTTGCTCTTATAAGCAAATACTTTTAGAAAAATAGGAAAATTGCATATACATGTTGCCTTGTATGGTACCAGCAGATACAAACATACATAAACATATGCAGCCCTCCAGCCAAGTACCTTTTCAAGTGGTCCTCCAAAGCAACTCAACTTGAATCTGCCCGTGTTTGGAGTCAATCAAGGAGTACTTCTCATTGATCCGCTTGTTGTTCACAACATCAGACAAGCTAATATCGACATATCCCAGAGACTCAGTCTGCACCAACAACAACCCATCTGAAATAAGAGACTCTAGAGCGTCACTGCTTTAGAAAGTAGGTGTAAGAAGAGTAGATGATGCTACCACTCTTAAGGAGTAGGCATAAGAACCCTCCCAATCCTACACCTAGCCAGGCTCAGCTACAGGCTTGCTAGGAGCCAGAATCAGCCAAACCCCTGCCTGCTCCCAAGTCCCTAGTACATAAAAAGGAAAAAGATAAGGGAATTCGAATCTGGTGAGGTAGAGAAGAGATACAGTACCTTGAAGTGCATATGCAGGCCTATGTTCCTGCTCATAACTTCAACATGTAATTGATCCTCCACTGGGGGCTCCTCTAGTTGCCACTGAAATGTGTGATCCCACCGTGGGTCCCTGTTCCTCTTGATAACCTGGCATCATTCACCCATCCATCCACCCAGCCACCCACATCAAGCAAGCACGTCAGATGGGTGTCAAGCTTTTAGATCATACCCACATCAAGCTTTCAGATGGGCGTTCTGCTCGCATGGATGGGTGCAGCAATTTAATCCTTTCAATCTAGTAGGATGATTGTCACAAACCGATGTACTGTACCTGCAACAGACAATCAGCAAGATTTTTGCTGAAATATCTAATTATTTCAAGAAACTGGGTAAAACAGCCCCAATTTAAATCCAACAGAATTTCAACAGTTTTAAGTATACAAGATTCCACATATGTTTTGAACATATATTAGTAACCCAGTGGTTCCCAGTTCAATTTTCAACTGCTTTCCATGCTCAGTATCAGCTTCAGAGTTCAATTTCAAGAAATTTGGAAGGGTTAGGCTAAGTGAATCTATTTTATTTTTTTCCAACTTGCCCTCTTGAGAATTCTTTAATTCCGAACATCAATGACAGGTACAAAACTCCACAAATTTATCTATTGAGATTGCAGAGAAATCTCCACAACAACCAAATTTAAAGATAACATGACAATTAAGTGCAGTCATAACCTTATGAGTGAGAGTTGCTCACAAAGTGTCAGACCGTCACCTTCTTCATCACAACTAGCAGTGATGAGTTGCCATGATTACTATCCCCCACTGACGTTTTCATTACCAGCTTCTGACAATGGGTGCAGATATATATATACAGTAATCAGCCCAAAATCTGGGCATCATAAACTAAACCCTAAACTATTATACTCCACACACCTGGGTTTTTCTTTCTTCTCCCCGGAACACCACTTTTGCATATGGGTTTGTGTGATACTTCCCCTCCACATCTTCTGCTGCATGTATTATGACCTCCAACAGGCCTCCACCCTCAGGTGTACCATCTGGGGCCCGTTCCACTTCATTGTGTGCATCCTCTGCTACTTCTTGCTCATCCTGCTTGCACGACAGTTAACTAATTGACAGCATGAAACACATAGACTCACACGTTGAAAGAGTGCATTCCACCAAGTTACAACATTTGCAACAAAAGCGTGAGTTGCACTGAACAGTAGGATTCTAGCTCAATTAAACTTCAGCACTGCTGCAAATGGACTGCATTTTATCAGCGCAATGCCATTTTTTTGAACTTATACAGAACTGCTGGTTCAGGATTTTTAAATATTTCACAATCAGAGAACTGCCAGTTTCAGTTCTTTGGGGGAAAAATCAGAAATAGAAAAGTGCGGGTCCCAGTAAAGAACCAATGGTTTTATGGGCAGTTATTTGTTTTTTTTTATTGAGGACAGTGGTGATACATAACAGAACTGGTTCTTTGATTTTTTGAGAACTGTAGTTTTGTATCTTAAGAACCAGCCTGATAGCCTCGGGGCTGTGTTTGTATTTCTAATAACCACCAAACACTGCATCAAATTTACCTCTTTGAAGGACTTGTACAGCAATTCCACTGTAAGCACACCACGAAATTTCTTATTTCGCTCATCATTTGGGTCATCATTCTTCAACAAGTTCAAATCCAATCTCTTGGGCTCAAGGTCCATCAAGTCTTGTAATGGTACAATCTGTATTCCCATTCTTTGATGTGTTCCCACCTGCACAAAATACTTGTTATCTAAATCCGCATCATCTCACATGAAGTACAGCAACACACACGATGCAAAGAAGTGTCTAATTCCAATCAGCACACATAACAAACTGTAGAACTTTTTAGAGCATATTATTTTGGAGTGAAATCTAGCATGGGGCCTTCCACTTCATGCAAGATCCCACACCAGCCTGTCAGAGTACCTATTATGGAACGTACCTCTTTTCTATCACTATCTTCATCACTCTTTCTTTCACATTTAAAGTGAGTCAACACAAAAAAGGTTCTTTATGCAGGGAAAGGTCTATCTTTAGACCCTTAAGCAATTTTCAGCAGCCTACACTTGTGACAGGCAACTCAAATCGCAGAAGGGTCTAAAGATAGACCCTTCTCCTGTACATGAAGGAGTTGTAGTTGCAAGCACCTCACTGGGCTTGGTGACTTAAGTCATAGTAGACATGCCAAAGATTTTCTAGTAATTATACAGGTACAAAAATCAGGCTTACCCTGTCCCAGTCATAAACATGAAGCTGAAGGGATTGTGACTTGGGATCCTGGACAAGAAGCTTGAAAGTTTCGTTCCATTCAGGGCTTAGAGTGTTCATTTTGATCTGGGTCTTCTTTGACATGAGTGTATTCACAAGCCGCAACTTCACATACGGATCAGCCTTTCCTGTCAGATCCATCTTGAGCAAGTTCTTTGCAGAAATAATCGTCACTTCCAAAATGCCTACTGGCTTCTTCAATGAACTGCTCAGGCCAAAAAACACAATGAAAAATGCATCAAGAAATCTGTGACAAACTAAAAATCCTACTCATCACACCTCTTGAAAACTGTACCAACCCAAGAATCCCAGAAGATAGGTTTAAACCAGTGTTGGCCAGTTCATGGCACTGGGCCAATTTGAAGAACTAGTCTAGGATCTGCACCAGAGGTTCTACCAAAACCAAAAAAAACAGAAAAACCAAAGAACCAAGAACTGAACAACACCGGTTTAAACACAAGTGCCATACTACCATATCATAGCATCTAATATGCATCACATGCAATAGTTGCAAAAGCAAATGAAACAGAGAGCTCTAGGCGGAAGTCAGGTCTCACTTCCCAAAACTCAGCAATTCATTGACTCACCTAGGATCATCAATCACTGGGATTTCAAGAGTTTTTGGCCATAAATACAATTGAGAAACTTGGTCTTTGATGATGTCCTGTTAGTCCATTTTTACCAACCATCACACCATAACAAACAAATCAGTGTCCAATTGCAAACATGACTATAAAACACTCTATAGTACAAAGCAACATTCTCTAGTACTTAAATACTTGTTCTCATCCTTTTAGTGCAATCAGAGGGCACTTACCCAGAGTATTTTTTTCCTCAGCTGTTTACCAGGCATTCTGTTTTTCAAAACACTCCCCATTTTTTCTTTTTTTTCCCCACAACACCCATCCTTCCACCAAACTCCAAGTATCTGAAACAAGCTCACTTGATCCTGACCATCTACACTAGAAAACCTCCTGAAAATTTGAACCAGGTACAAACAAAATTCATGTCACTATTTAACCCTAAAAGAACAAGGAGTGGTGGGGGGAGAGAGAGAGAGATTTTCAACCTGAACAAATCCATATAGTCCTGGTATTGCCATCAAATCCCCACCCAATACCTTGAGTCCAAAGTCCACATATGGCTGTCACACCAACATCACCAAGTGCAACTTTACATTTTTGCACTAAAAAAAACTGCCACATGAGAAGTTACAAATGTAGAAAAAACCCCACAAAATCAAAGCTGCTCAAAAATCTTCTCAATCTTCAAAGAAATTTGTAGCTGTACTACTTTCTGCTGCTGCACCCACATACAATTTAAAGCTGCTTAAGACAGCAGAAGCATGTCTCATTTGTTCGTACCTTCTGCATCAAAGAGACAACAATTTTGGAAAAGCATGGGAAAACTGGAACCAACGGTTTAAGCATAACACGCGCTGTCGCAAATACTTGCACATCCACCAACTGTAACAAAAGTGAAGCAAAAGGTTCAACAGAAACAAGGAGTCAGAGCTCCAGACAAAACACACACTGACACCAACGGTCAGTGATCAAGGTACATGGGGTGCTTAGAGGGGATCTCAAGGAAATCAAATGTCAGAGCTAGAACTGCTGTAACAAGAAAAGATAGAAAAAGAAGAAGAGATTCACAAACCAAGGTTGTCAGTCAATCGTTCAATAAGACTGAAAAGATTTTGAGAAGCTGTTATTAAAGATTTGTGTTGTGTGTTTTGTACAGGTCACCTGGACAGTTGCTTTTACACCAAATGCCTTGACAGCAACGATGATGTTGGGGTTGCCTGCAAACTTCAAGGATGGCTCCAGAATCATTTCGTTCTCATTTGTTTCATAAACTTTCATACCTGCAGGTATTTCCCAAAATCCCAGGACCATCAAAAAGAAAGAAAGAAAGAAAGAAAGAATCTCTCAGGAAGTTGGAAGTCTCTCACCTCATCTCAGAAAACAGTCTGCATCCTGTCAGCACCACACTAAAACAAAAAGCACAAAACTGCAAGCACCCTGTAATTAGCACCCTGTGTGACGAAAAAACTGAACACATCTCTTACCAACAAAAGTTGGAGGAAGAGTTCCAAGTGTGAGTGACTCAAATTCAACAGAGTCCAATTTGAACTTGGGTCCATAATCGTTAATATACGGTTGTGCAGTGTCTGAAATGATCTTGCAGATGGCCTGAAACAAATAATGACAGTGGATGGACCCACCAACCAGCAGATCAGAATGCTCAGCTGTGTTTCACATTCAAAATAAATATCTTATTGCTGCTGCAGGATCATCAGATGATCATTTCTCCACAATGAATGTGATTCTTTGCAAAAGATAAAACCTGTTATTATGTCAGTTTCTTGATTGATTGATCAGGAGGCAAATCCAAGGCAACAAGCACAACAAGCACCAAGATCTTGTCTCAGAGAAAAACAGGTGGAAAGACTAGAGGCCTGCACAAAGAGTACCTTATCAAGATATGGCCATAGATCTTTCAGAAACTTGTTCACCCAATCCACCTGCAACAAGAAAACAAATCCAGAAATATCAGCTGATCAGGAGCTTCAAGTACTAGAAACAAGTCTCAGATCTCTTTTTCCTTTGTCTTTCTCCTGGAGGATCTGATGATAACCTTAGGAAGATACACTGCTGCAGAATCTCACTGAAAGAATATGATGCTCCAGGAACAATTAGGGAACGGGAACAGCAGGGAGTGTTGGAGGAGGAGGAGGAGGAGGAGGAGGAGGGGAGTAACATCATGCTAGTACTACTCACTCGATCATAGTCGGGATTCTTAACCCAGAGAGGAATCTCTGGAAGCAGCTCCTGCAGCGTCTTGGTATCCAACTCTGCTACAGACTTGACAATGGGCTCCTGCATGCACCATTCAGTGAGCCAGCCAGTTTTACTCCAACAATCAAACACATCCAAAACTCCAAACTCTCACCAGCACCTCCACATTCAGCTGCTGAAGCCTTAGAATTCTAACAAAGCAGAGGAGGAGACACAGAGAAACACAGACACAGACACAGACAGCAGCAGCAGCACATTACCTTGACATCATTGGGCTGGAAATAGATGAAGACGAAGTACCCAACCACGAGACCGAGGCTAAGACCCCATCCGAATCCCACCACACCCAGCATTGTACTCACGATTCCCATGATGAAAATGATCCGTGTTCGCAGCTAGCTAGACCACAACTAGTCCTTCTACTCCTCCTCCTCTTCCTCAAGGCTTTGTGAGGGTATTATTACTCCTACTGTGACAAACGGAAGAGGAGTCAGATTTCAAGAGAGGCTGCTTGGCAAGGAAAGGATAGAAGACGAGAAAACAACAAAAAAAATGAAATAAAATAAGCGCCACAGTTTTGATCTTCTAGTATGTCACAGAACCTTGACAGTTTCTTCTTAACATCTTCGAAAGAGAAAAAAAAAAGAAAAGGCTTTTCTTCAACCACAAACCATTCGCAATCACAATCAAGAGAACAACTGCTGCTTAGTGCTTTACCTGCTACGACTCCCACTCTTTTGTCTCCACATTCTTTTTCCGTGTGGACCGTAGTTTGCGAGAAACAAACGGAATACGCAGTTCCCGGAGACGCGAAGCGTCGGCGGGCAGCGGAACAAGCGGACGGGACGGCCTGGTGGGGTTGTCGAAGGGAAGGAGACGACTCGGAAAAGACTCTGTTCACACCAGAGACTTCTCTTTCTTTCTTTCTTGCTCCCTTTCAGTCTTTCTGTCTGTCTAATGGCCAAAGGCCTATCACGTTGACATCTGAAAATGACTCTATTTACACAGCGTACTGCCATTTCTACTGGACAAAAAGAACTGTGTTCACAAGGAAGACTACTCTTTCTGCTGCTCATAGGCCTATCAGATGTTGACGTGGACAATGGAAATTAGACTCTGTTCACACAGGAGACTACTCTTTCTTTCAGTCTTTCTCTTTCTCTAATGGCCAAAGACCTATCAGGTGGACATTGGGAAAAGACTCCTTTCACACGGGAGACTGCTCTTTCTACTGACCATAACGGCTATCAGGTGTTTACGGTGGACCACTGGGAAATAAGACTTTGTTCACACGGGAGGCTAATCTTTCTAAAGGCCAAAGGCCTATCAGGTGTCAAGGTGGAGAAACTTGGGGGGGGGTCAAAAAAACACTCTCTTCACACGGGAGGGTACTCTTTCTGCTGATCTTAAGGCCTAAAAGGTGTCGAGGCGTACACACATGGTTACAAGGTACTGTCCAACAGTTTGTCCTCTCGATTTAGGACCTGATTCAGGATCTGCTTTTTTGGTTACCAGCACTTTTTGTCGGGTCATAGATTCTTTACAAATTTAAAAGAAATTTGACTTATGTAAAAGATGAATGAGTGTAACTGGATAAAGATATGATTATGTGTACTTGCGGGGTTTTTTTTTATCCACAATGGGGAATTTTATGACTTATTTACCTCGTGTAAAAATATTTTTAACCTGCGGTAATTGCACCCACTTCCTGTTTTCTCACATGTGGGAATTTATAATGGTGAAAAGT
>Ga0116230_10005220_pt1 | contig 12746 bp, 12 predicted proteins | sample S1TSphfallax_3_FD_88678 | JGI IMG/M metagenome (GOLD analysis project Ga0116230, IMG submission 88678) | Host-associated microbial communities from peat moss isolated from Minnesota, USA - S1T2_Fd - Sphagnum fallax MG | ecosystem: Host-associated > Plants > Peat moss > Unclassified | place...
AATTTTAATCCTGCACATAAAAAAACAAAGCAACAACATATTAAAACTCACAAACTACACTAAAACAAAATGTATTCAACTCAAAAAAAATGACAAATAAACAAAATACAAAGCAAAGAAAGAAAAAACTCAAAAAATCTAGAAAAAAAAACCTTTGTTGTTGGATGAAGCTTGTTGGTGTTACTCCAAGTTCTTCCACTTGCACAAGAAAGTGGGGAGTGGGGAGAGAGTACCAAGAGTAGCAAGGCAATGAAGCAACAATGGGGGGTAGGAGGTACTTGAAAAAGGCGAGTAAATAATGGTGAGTAGCAAGGCCCAGCAACCAGCAAGGCACAATGGCAAGGTAGCAAGGCCCATCAACCAGCAAGGCAAAATAACAAGGCGTAAGTAGCAAGGCAATGAAAAGAGTACGGTAATGAAAGCAAGGCAATGTAAGTAGCAAGGTGTGAGCAACAAAGTAGTGAAAATAGTAGGGTGCAAGAACGAAAGCAACGAGGCACAAGTAGCAAGGTGTGATGTGAAAACAAGAAGGCATGACAACGAGTGTAGCAAGGTGCACCAAAAAGGCGTGACAACAAGAGTAGCAAGGTAGCGAGCACCAATGCAATGATGGTGAGCAACAAAGCAAAAACAACAAAAAAAACTCTGATTAGAACTAAAATGCACAATGAACATGAGACATAACCGTTTTATGCAGTTTTTTAGGGTTTGCAAGAAGGAGCCATTGGAATGTCATGCCTTGAACCTAACCTTAAGTTTTCATGGCAGTTAAACCCTGAGACCCAGACCCAAGTAAAGGGTTACACCTTACCTGGTTTTCAGTTTTTGTTTTTTTAATCCGGTTCTCACTTGTTTTCAGTCAGAGCATCACTAAAGGTGATACCCTAAGAGGATCAGACTGAGATGCCCAAATGATGCCCAGGGGTATTTTTGATACCCACCCAACACTGGTATATACACCCCCCCCTCCCCTCACCCCCGACCCCCCACCCACAAGAAAAAAAAAGGGAGGACGCCTCACTCCATGATGCGACTTCTCTTTGGTTGCATGGAAATAGGTACCTACTCATGAATACCTATTCTCACAACTCCTATTGAGGTGGGTTCAGGGTGTGGCCAATCACTGGCACTGACCAACCAGAAGCAGTCATTTTCTTTTTGTCGGACTTTTGAAACATTTGTTATCCAGGCACAAGTTTGGAGGATTTTCACCCCCACCATGATCCAAATTTGTCATACATACAAAGCAATTTTAGCATTGTTGCCCGAGATGCTCCGAGGCCTCTTACAAACCCATTTTCATGCCACAGGTATGCTTACAAAGCCATTTTAGTGTTTTCGCCCAAGATGCTTTGAGGCCACTTACAAACCCGTTTTCATGCCACGGGTACACTTACAAGCCATTTTAGTGTTGTCGCTGAAGATGCTCTGAGGCCACTTACAATCCGGTGTTCACGCCAAGGGTACAATTACTTATCTCATCCAAAATTTTGCCGTACATGCCATTTTTGTATTGTCATTGGAGATGCTCTTACTTAGCCCTCTTTGGTTTATATGTTCAGAAATTAGCCCTCATCCAAAATTTTGCCAAACAGGCCATTTTTGTGTGTGTTGTCATTGGAGATACTCTTACTTAGCCCTCTTTGGTTTATATGTTCAGAAATTAGCCCTCTTGGGTTACACCTTCACATAAGGCAGTCATCTTGGCGGCGGTGACAGGCAACAAGGTCTCCATAGCAGGGCCACACTGGATGCTGCTGCAGGGTGCCATGAAACTGACAGTCGAACAAAACGCTGGCTGGATGCCACTCCGACACAATGAAATCTGCTTTAGAAATTACAAAATTTGACAAAATGCTGGACAACACCAAGTCTGACACACAACGGAAGGAAGGACCCGTTTGATGCTTTAGAAAAATAGGAAATTTGACACTCAGCAGCGTATTGGACTGTCATCCAAAGTGATGGGCCACCAGTGTCTTAATGGAACCCTTCCTTCGTCTCTTGAGAAGAGAGTAGCAAATTCTGAGGTCATGCTCATTGCTAACTTATCTCTATACTCACTTGTAATGCAAAATTATTAGAATGGCTGGCAACCCCACTACCTTGGCAGCTTCAACACTAATTATATATATATTTCAGAAATGTTGAAATTTTCAATAAAAAAATGTCAAAAAAATCAATGATCAAAAAGTTGTGAGGGCAAATATGGAATATTCAATAATATTCTTCTTATTGGAATGAAAATTTCAAAATGAATTAAGTATTCGAAGCTGCTAATGTACTCCTACTGATGTTGATAAGAGTTTAGAGGTTTTCCTTTGCTCCTCAGGACATTGTCATTGAATTTTGTCACACTTCAAAAAATTTGTCATCGGCTTTTTTGATGTACCATTCCATTTGTCTGTTGTAACTTGTGACCCATTGTCTTTTCTGATGTTGTCTTTCTCTTCAATACAAGGAAAGTGCCCAGCCCAGCTTCATTAACACAAGAGTGATGTTGCCCATTCCTATTTAAGCTATTGTTATTGTAAGAGCAAGTCCAGTACTATGATGGCCTGTAACCACTAATGTGGATGAATTTAAGGTTTCAAATAGCCATGTAACTGGGTTTGGACAAGTGTGGGCTGGTTCTTTGATTTTTAATAACCGTCAATTCTGGGCATTTGAAAAATCAGAATCAAAGAACCACTGGTTCTGGGTATCAAAGAACCCTGTCGTTCTTGGTCTTCCCCCAGACGGCATGATGTGTTTCAGTCCATCGGAGTCCCAAAATGCAGATTGCATCCTTTTAATTGGTGTAAATCTTTGTTGGCTCTGCCCATAGGGAACAGATAAACGCATTGGTGTAAGATTTGGGCACAAAAGTTTTGCTCGATTTGATCAATTGGATGAAGAAAAGTTACAATATGGCAGTTTGGCTCAGCACCAGGGTTTTGGCCTAGCATTTCTGCGCAGTTCTCTGAAGCTGATAGAAGAAGGCACAGCAAAGATGCCAGCCAAGAGTGTAATAAATATGATCCGACTACTACTCCCTACTTCTGATTGGCCAATGATAAGGATTGGTTGAGGTGCTTTGCTATTAGTGGTCTCTCACCTAGTATTTTACAGTCCCAGTTTTATGGGCAGAGTTGGAAAAAGGTATGTAACTAAACTTGGCCGTGAGATACATATTTTTTGCAGGATCACAGACTGAACACTGCTGGAGATGCTCTAATAGCTATGTCACAATACAATGGTACAGATGGTTCATCACACACGATCTCTATTCACCAAAAGGCTCTTCCTACCACTTGACAAGAAGCTTTCAGTTTGAGAGAGTCTAGGACAGTGAGCCGTGACGTTTCTCATATCTGTGAACATCCTAATAAACGCTCCTGGCACATCTGCAAGGCTTTTTCTCTAACAGTGCTGTTGTTGCGAACGTGGTGTGCAAACTGCAAACATCTATCAGCTTGTCCACTACAAGGATGCCTTCTTGCTAGTTCTTACACAAACCCTGTTCCTCCCCTCCCTCCTTCAGAAAGACCTGCTTTGAAAATTTTGGTGTGATTGGAGGGCACATTTTCCCCTCTGCAGTTTGGTGCTTGCTTCAAAAAAACATAATGCTTGCTCCAGTTCTCCCCAATTTTTTGAAAATGGACCCATTTTTTTTAATAAATTTTTCCCTGTGATACCTGGCATGTACCCTCTGGGTATCATGAAAAAAGAGAAAAAAAATTGGAGCAGGTATGGACACTTGGTAAGGCCCTTATTCCAGTAAAGCCCACGGCCTCGGCTTTTATCCTACACCCTCAACTTTGTGAAGCCTACTTGCCTGCCACCACTTACTTCGATTTGCTCTAGTTTAGTGTAAGTGTCCTATATATTGTTACTTCTATTAACTAGTTGTCGGGGTACCTGCTGCCTTGTTTCATTGGCTACCAGGAAATTTTTTAATCTGTGTTTGTCCCCCCATTTTGGTGTACACTAGTAGGTACCTGACTCCATGAGTGCGGGTACCTATAGGGTTTAGGGTTTTGCATAGGTACGTGACTCAATGAGCAAGGGTACCTATTGGGCTTAGGGTTTAGGGCCTTGTTTAGATGTCTGCTGAACACAGCAGGACTAGCAGCCATTCTCAGATATACTTTTATGTACACAACCTGGCAGGAGATGAAAGCTGGATGCAGCTACAGTTGGGTTTCCCCAAAGTTCTCTCCTCCCTCCTCCTCCTGCCTGCCCAAAACCCAAAAGAAGCCAACCTCCTTAGTCCTCTGTGAGCTTTGACCCAAGTTTATGTTGTACAACTAGTTTTTGGTCTAGTTTTTAGTCTCCCTTTGACACTTGAACCAAGGCAGGGTTGGAGGAGAGTAATGCAGTCATTTCTGTGTCCATTTCCTGGCTCCTCTGGTCTTCTGGTACTAGTTATTGCATTGGGGATTTGCTTGAATGGCATAAGCCAGAAAGTCTCTCTGGAAACTCAGAATTCCACATGGACATTGGACACACAATTGTATGACTTTTGTTTCCGTTCTAACTTCATATCCCCGGTACTAAACTAATCTTGTTTATATCCCCATTCCCTCCTTGGCTAGACCAACATATGGTGTCAAATTTATGTATATGATGACCTCAACAATTTTTAGATCTATGGCTACAAAATTGATAGAAAACTTTTTCTCCCAAAAAACCATACAAAGGATAATGTACAAGTGTTGAATTGTTTTGTAAATATCCATGGCAATGGCTGGAAATAACCAACAAGATCATGTGAGGATTGTAGATCTAATTGTCATTGTGGAATATAGAGATCTAGATTGAAATTATTCACCAAATGAGTGTGTTAATTTAAACTCAAAAGTCAGAAACAAGTTTCCAACACCATTCTCCATGGTTGAATAATTTACACAAAGTGGGGTTTAAATGTTACACATGTTCCTCTTTTGCAGCAACTTCACCAATGCCCTCCAGAATATATTTTGGATGGAGTAAACATTCATATTTTGATTTGGGTCAATAAATGTTGTTTGGGCCACTACATCTACACACAATTCAATACTTATAAATGACGGGTCTTGCTTGGTTGGGTATAATGATTGGCCCAAGTAGTTGAACTGAAAATCATCTTATATTGTTTTATTTGCTATGTTTATTGGTGGGGATTGATAAACAATTCCACACCATGTTCAATGTGATAAACATCGCTACATACACAATTAGAGGGTATGGTTGGAGTTGCTCATAAATCCCTCTCCTCTTTGCTATAAGTGCTACCCTCACCCCCTAGAAATGTTAAACGGAGCTCCACCAACAACAATACCTTGGCTTGTAAACTAATTTGGATGAAGTTCACACTTTAAATAGTGCAAGATTGAATTTGAACCTTTGAATACACACAAATACCTTTCATAAGGTTCTTTGATATATTAGTGCTCTGCAAAAGAGATTGCAAAAAAATAAGATTGACTTTGATTGACCAATTGCAATTAGTTGTCATTTAAGTAATCCTTGCTAGCGTTGTTTGAATTTTTGCATTGTCGTGACACAGTGACAAAAACATTTGGGAAAATTTGCTGAAAATATGAATTTTTCTTTGCCAAACTTTCAAGACCAAAAAAGTGAGGAAAAAATGATTTAAATTTTTTTTAAAACTCTGAGATTCCTTGCTATACACTGGATGAAAATTAATTTACATCCTACTTGAGATGCGGGTAGACACTAGTAGAGAGCCTCACATACCAAATCTGGGTGGGATCTGTTCTTACTGAAAGAAATTTCCAGGATTTGTGACAGCTAACAACATCTAGCCTCCTCCTAACATTTCAACTTCCAATCCGTAACACACTTTCAGATGTGTTTGACTTCACACCTTTCCAGAAGAGATTTCACAATGCATGTCCTGTCTTTGAGTTTATGATCACACATTTTGCAACAACATTTAGTCAAGATCTTGTTGAAAACCCTTTTCAACTTGAGACAAAAGAATCCCAAACTGGGCTTTCAAAAGTGTAAGTAGGAGCTTTTAGGGGAGATTCACAAACTCCTTTATTATGAACCAGCATGCAGCAAAGTCAAGCATTGCAGAACTCCACCCTTTTTTGCATGCTTTTACTTACTACTAATCCTTTGTTGCTTTGCATGCTTGAATGAGGTATGCAAAAAGTCATGGTGATCAATTTGCAGTTAGCCAGCTTTTCAACTCCTGCTGATGAACTTGGACACTTGTTTCAGTTTTTTGCCTCTTACTTCTTCTTGCAACTTCAAATGTTTCTTTTTTCACAAAAATCTAAAAACCCATGTTCTTGAAAAAACAACAACAAAGTGGTAACCTAAACTCCTACCCCAAGGGCATGTGCACCTTGCACAAGGGACTGCATGTGGGCCAAAAGGGTCTTCCACAGAGGAAGAAGACCTAGATACCCTCATGTACCATACACCTTACAACGTGTATAGAAGGACATTACATTATATACCCATGTTTGTTGGGTATTTGATCTTTTTGTTAATAATCGTTAGTCTCAATTTTAAAATATTTCAGAATCAGAGAACTATTATCTATCAGATCCAACTCTTTGATTTTTTAAAAACTGAAGTTATGAACCCTAAAATTCACTCATGTAACCATCAAGGCTTGTTAATAACCATCCTTTAAAAAAAACCCATCCAACACTGGTGTATACTAGTGTTGGCCACTTATCATATTTTTTCCCATAACTGGCTGATCCAGTTTTGGATATTTTCTAATCAAATAACCTAGACAATTTCATTTTCAAAAAAATCTCAATTTCAATACCCTTCATGGTTCTTAATTTTTTTCCTCATGCAAGATCAGTTCTTACTTCATTCAATTCTTTAACATCAATTTTAGATTTTAGAGTTAATATAAAGACAATTTATAATTTTTCAATTTTTTCATGAGCCCAGAGAAAGACTAGCAAGCTTCATTAGAAAATCTAAATTTAGAACAAAAACATAAGATCACATTTTGAAATATAATCTACTAAAAAAAACACAAAAATAGTCCTCTTTCAATTCATCTCCCTCAAATGGCCTTTCAAACTCATATAATTTTGTTTTGAAGTGTACCTCAAATTCTATCAATGCCACCACACTAAAAGGAGCCTTGCAACCAACCCTTGCATCATTAAGCCAATTCTTCTTCACAAAGATCAATATTTCAAGGCAATTGCAAGCGACATCTTCTCAAATTGATGAGTATACTAACAAGGGGGAAAAAAAATTCAATTTCAATTTGAGAACTTATAATCTCCAATAATTATTTAGTTAAAATGCCAATAGTTGAAAACATGGATTCATGTTTCTTCCACCACTCCAAAAGGCACTTGATGTTTTTCACATCATCTTGATACCTTCAAAATATTAGCAATTCTCAAATAACAAGTTCTTTCATAAGTTCATTAGTGCTTACAACCATCTCAAAGATATCCAAAATGTTATCTTCATTAATATTGTCAATTAAAAAAAAAATCAACTTAAAATAATGGATGGAGATGATGATAAGACGTTAAGAACATAAAAAACAAGGATCTCCTATCAAATTCTTTAGCTATGGTCACCCCTTGCTCATGTCTAATAAAATAAGAGATAAACTTCAAACTCTTGAATCTAAATTTTAACATTAGGTCTAGCATATTGTGAGATCTCTTTTCATGTCTTGTCAACAAGGAAAGGAAAGACTCAATCACCCCCCACAAATTTCCTTTTTTATGTTCCTTGCAAGACTTACCAACTCAATATCAAAACTTGAAGCATCATCAATTAAATCATCCAAAACAAGAAGATAATTCATTTCTTCCTTTAGTTTGAGGTTCATGGATATGGTTGCATTCAATGCATCGCTCAACAACTAGTGACCCGTTGATTGGTTTAAGACGTAATCAATAATAATAGGAGACAAAGTCTCTTCAATAATTTGTAATTTATGCCATGTGGGAGAAGGGGGTATGCAACTAGTGACCTTAACACCAATTTGCCTACTATAACAAAAGACAATAGCTTTTCAAAATGAAATAGCTTTTTGAAACATGATCACTTTGCTTGTAAACTCACACAAATCAATTATCTAATCATAAAGAAAATTTTTGCAATGAGAAAACTTAAAACAATAGTTCAAAAAAACAATTTACATATCATCTTGTTTTGATTAGTGTGTTCAACTTTTAAGACTAAAAGCTTGTAGCCATGTAAGCTTTCATCCATTCTTGTTTTCCTTCTTTTGAACTTTTAAGAAGTGTTATACATTTTTGCAAATTTTGCTAGGAAAATTTGATGAAAACATATTTCAAGCCTTTGCACATTCTTTCTTAATCAATAGTTGCATATTGACAAGCCTTAAAGCAGGCATGTCTAAAACATGTGCCTTGAAAAATTTTATCCACACCCAAAGTTTCACAATTGATTACCAAACTTGAAAGCAACTATCATGGTATTTAGATTTGACCTTTCATCCTTCACATAAGCAATGTTGTTCTTTGTTAATCTAGCCTTTTTTTAAAGATCTTATAGATTTCTTGCCAATGTTTGACCTAAAATTTTAGAAACTTTAAACAAACCAATTGTGATATGTTTTAGCACCCAATTTTTTTTTTAAAGAACACAACCAATGCAAAAACATTAAGCACAAGCCTTTGGACATCCAAAGATCAAAACTTGCCATAACAAAAACATAATTTGTCAAAACTAATAAGACATATGTTTATTTTCTCTTTTCAACTAAATTTGGTAACGCTTTTTGACTAAAGGTTTTTTTGGAAGGGAAAACACACAATAGCATAATTGCATTACCAAATGTTTTATCCAAATATTTTCAACAAATTGAATGGGGAAATGGTTCTTAATGACAAAAAAATCCCAAGTTTTCCAAAAATGCTTTTTGGTGCACATTTTTTAAGAAGGATCCATGGCCCCAAAAATTATTAGAAATTGCACTCCCACTTATTGAGGCTTTTTCTTTGCAATCTTTTTTTCCATTGGAATTTTCATGTTATTGTTCACTTCTTCTTCAATGGTTTGCATCCACATGTTTTTTCAATGGAATTATACCATTAGTTTTAAAATAAAACATTATACTTTTTCTCAAGCTTGTCCTTTGGTTAAGAGTTACAGAAAACATTGGATTATTATAATAGATCACATAGTGCACCAATTGTGAGACATTCACATCCACTTTTGACCCAATGTCATTAACATAATAAAAGGACCAGCATAAAAAAAAATTGCCATGAGGTTTTCAACTAATTCTTTATTCACACAATTTTTTCATGGTTAAATGCAATGTTTCATCATTTTTTTATTACAAAGTTGGCAATGTTTCAAATCTTTTAAACCTTTCTTCAATTTTCTCAACCAATGCAATTTCATTTTCATTCATAAATATCTCAAAAGTCCCCTCCACGTGTTTTCAAAATTTGTTAATAGACTAGAGTTTAGAAAGCAAAAACATTTAATTTTTTTTAGTTTTGTCATTTGTAATTACTTATTTCAATAAACCAAAGCCATGCAAATAATGTAAACAATTACAAGCATTTACAAATTCATCACTCACTCTTTTCAAGATGATGCATAATGAAGAAAAAACATGTTGACAAAGATATGCAAGTGCAAATGAAGGTTAAATGATGTCCTTGTTTATAAACATGGGCTTAAAGAATGTAAGTGAAAATGACTCCCTTTCACTTCAAATTAAAGTGTAATTTGCAATAAATGATTTTAAATAAACAAATCACAACAAAAACTCAACAAACCTTGATTTATCCAAAATCCAAAACCTAAACAACCACATAAACAAACCCTTGCAAACAAGAAAAAAACCATACATGAGAAGAAAAAAAAAAACACAACAAACAAACCCAAAGGAAAAAAAACTCACCTTTTTCACATGCAAAGGTTGTTATTATTGCAACCTACACATCAAAAGCAAGGAGGAATACCATTGTGACTTGATAGGAAAAGAATTGGATAATATTTTCATGTGAACATAACAAGTTTTTTGGGTTTTAATTTTTGTTTTCAATGGCCGTCAACTTTTTGCATTTTAATAGTGGAAATTATTCCGGCACAATTTGTTTATCTAAGATAGCCACAATAATAATTGTTTCAAGATGGGTAGAAAATCTTGTTTGTTTGTGTATTATGTAAAATTGATCGGCACTGAGCTATGGATGGTTGAGGAGGCTGTGGCATTGAATGGAGTTTTGGAGAATAGGACAGTGGAAGGCAAGATAAGAAAGAGAATTTGGAAGCAATGTAAGAAGATTTTTTTTCTTTCATCATCAATTTCGGGATATGGTAGGTTTGACATATCGTGATTAGTTGTTGTATTTGATTTCTGTTGTGTTAGTGATTACATTATGGCAAACAATATATCTTTGGTAGGAATAAATTCTATAAGGGGTTGATGTTAAGGATTGATGACAAAAAGGAGGAAGTTCAATCTATAGAGAAAGGGGCATGTAGAGGATCATTATGCATTTTGAATGGGGATATTTGTTGAGTCTCTCAATAATCCATGTTGTAGGTCAGGTATTTGAGTGAACATTAGAAGCTTAGTTGGGGAATCCTTGGGTTGGGTAGAATGATAAAAGTGAAAATAGAAGTGGAAAATTAATAGAGATATATATGTAGCCCATACCTACACAAAAATTTGTTTATCTTAAGTGGTTCTAAGTCAACTTGGTATATGTCATTCATATTTGGGTTTGGACATTGAAATCAAGATGTTTATGAAATTAAGGTTTATCAATCAGGGAACTTAATGTTTCTTTGCATTGTTGCATTTGTTGGAGATGGGTTAGTAACTCACATGGATTGACCAAACACTAAGGGTTCTGGCCTCAAACTATACCTTAATAGATTTTAGATTTTTAATGTATGGTTTTATACATGGTCCAAAGTGTTTGCTACCATTATGACAAGTTAGTGAGAGACCACCATGTATGTACCAATTAGCAATTCACACATAGAACATTGAACCTTGTTCTGACAGATTAGTAGCACCAGTGGAATTTTTGATAGCACAAGATTTGTAATCTCGACAATGTAAGTTGTTGGAATTAATGGTGTTTTAAATTTCCAAAAGTTTGTGTTTATACTATGAGTTACTTATGCACAAGAGATTCTTTTTTCTACTCCCTTCTTTTGGTTACACCATCACCACAAAAAGGTCGAAGTAAAACAAGTAGCAACAAGGTGATAGGTAGGGGTAGTGTCACTACTTAAACTATTAATCTACAACTACAAAGCAAATATAGCACAAGGCAATGATGAGTAATGTAAGGCAACAATGAGCAACAAAAGGCAATGGTAGTGTTGAAAGGTGATGACAAGCAATAGCAAGGTGATGACACTCAACAAAAATAAACACAAGAAAACAAACAAAAATAAAAAAAACAATGAACATTGTGGGCTGTGAGGAGTTGGGTTTTTATACAAATATTTCTCATCCCTCTCCCCATTGCACAATGTGGTGGGAACCACCTCAAACCCTAAAACTAACCTAACTAACACTAATTAATCTATTAACTAGGTAAAAACTAAACCTCGGGTTCTATTAGACCTACCCAAGGTTCATGTTTTGAATTGAACTCAAGATAATCTAGTGCTTATTAAATCAGTTCTCTAAACATATATACCCTACTGAATAGGTATCAGTTCAGTTGATATCAACTAGCCTAGTTGATATTAGAGTTGGTTCTTTTGGAAAAAACTGAGTTGAAAACCAGACCAGTTCTGAATTTTTATTCAATACCTGGCCAACATTAGCGCATACCAATGTTAGGCAGTTCTCAAATGCCCACTCGGTTTTTGACCCAATTCTTAGCTCAATTCTCAAATTGAGAATCGATTGACACTTTTACATGTGAGAATCGGATTAAGAATCAACCTGAGGTTTTCACATGAATGAGAACCAGCCATGAGAACTGGTTCAACTTTATATATATATATAATTGAAAAACTGAACAGGTTCTCTGGTAAAACTTAGATCCAGTTCTCAAAGTTGCTGTATCAGTTGTTGGCTTTTCTCCTTTTACTACTATTACTCATCTCCCATTACTCTTATTCGTTTTCTGTTGTTGCTATTCTTTTAGCATGGTGCTGCTTTTTTAGCATGATGAAGTACTTAAAATTAAAATTATTAATTATTAAATTTTATTTTAATAAATATAATAATAATAATAATCATCAAGTTGTGAAAATTGGATGTGAAAACCAATTGTTATTGTGTATGTGAGAACCACCCAACACTGGTGTTTACCATTGTGTGGGAGGAGGAAGGGGAGGGGAGGATGGGGTGAAGGAGGGTACTAGGCTAGAAACTTAGTATATGGACTGACACTGGTCATGGTATCAAAGAACCAACTAGATTGATATGAGCTGAGGCTTGAACACGAATACCAGCTGGTATGAAGGTTTTAAAAAGGACTTCATTACAGTACCAGGCTGGTATGAAATTTTCAGAAAAGTACTTGCTGAAATGTTCAAATTCAATACCTGCCCAACATTGGTGTATGCCAATGTTGGCCGGCTATTGAGTTTTGACCTAATTATCAAGCCGATTAATAATAACCTACTATTTGGTTATTGATAAATTAAAAAAAGAAAAAGCAAATAACCGACCAACACTGGTGTATATAATGTAAACCAGCCTCTGAAGACAAGGTGCATGGATCCTTGCTAATGACAAACTGTCAATATGTATTCTGCTCAGTAATAATATTAAGGCACCATTTACATACATACATACA
>Ga0116230_10005221_pt1 | contig 12746 bp, 4 predicted proteins | sample S1TSphfallax_3_FD_88678 | JGI IMG/M metagenome (GOLD analysis project Ga0116230, IMG submission 88678) | Host-associated microbial communities from peat moss isolated from Minnesota, USA - S1T2_Fd - Sphagnum fallax MG | ecosystem: Host-associated > Plants > Peat moss > Unclassified | place: USA...
ACTCACCGCGCGAGGTCGCAGCCCCGGTCGCGGAGGTCTCGCCGGGAATGGTCACGACATCGGGCATGGAAGGGCTCGCGATTTGGGATCGAACTCGGCCGGCGCCTGGAAGCCAGGAAGGAGCAGAACGCCTCCAGTCTCTCACCGGACCGGTCCGCGCTCCTATGACCGCTTGGTGGGATCGGACTATACTGTGAATGGACTGTGAACGGTTACTTTCGTTCCATCAATCACAACGATCACCCATCTCCGGCGTCTGGAGTGTGGTACCGGACGGTCGCAAAGCAGACGCAATCGGCCCCGCATCGAAGACTCTCCTCGAAAGCAGCTTGTCGTTGAATTCAATTACTCCCCATCGTTTGCTGCTGGTCGACGCGGCCGCAGCACTTGGGATCGCATCCCTTGCGTTCCTCTGGACTGCGGCGCCTTTGGTCGAACCCAAGCATCTGGCGCTCTATCACTGGAGCGGATCGCCCGCTGACCTCTTTCTCCCGGTCATCCTGAATCTTCTCGCGTTCACGGCAATCTTCACCGGGTTGCTTCGCAGCGCGCGCAGGCCGGGACGCTGGCAGCTGGCGGTGTGGAGCGGATTTCTGCTGTTCCTTCCGTTTATCGTCCTGAAGAACTGGGAGTTGATCGACGTGACGGTTCCTACCTACGGCGTCGGCATCCTGCTCTTCGGCGGAGCCTGCGCCGCCTGGGCGCTGCTCCTGCTGCTCTGGCGCCCCCGGTTCGCTCCGGCGCTCGCGCACCTCGTGCAGTTCAGCAAGACCTTGTTCGTCTTCCTGGGAATCAGCGGTCTTTGCCTGCTCGTTGAGCTCGCGTGGTTCGGCTGGGAGGCGCGCGGCATCTCGCACCACGAGACGGTTCACCGGGAGCAGTCTGTCCCAGTCACTGCCAAGGGCCGAATCCTCTGGATTGTCTTTGACGAACTGTCCTTTCAGCAGGTCTACGAAACGCGCTTTCCTGGCGTGCAACTGCCCGCCTTTGATGCGCTTGCCCAGGAGTCGACGCTATTCACCCGCGTGGTGCCGGCCGGCATGCAGACTGAGGAAGTGTTGCCCAGCCTCATGATCGGGCGCAGAGTGGATGCGCTGAGGTCGTCGAGCGCGGGCCTGCCGGTCCTCGCGTTCGCCGGTAGCCCGTCCTATCGGCCATGGAATCAGTACGACACCGTCTTTGCCGACGCCCAGCGGGACGGATACCGCACCGCCGTCGCCGGCTGGTACAACCCCTATTGCCGGCTCATGCCGCAGGTCGTCGATGACTGCTTCTGGAGCTTCGATACCGTCCTGGTCGGCGGCACGACGCCGGCCAACGGCATCTGGTCGAACCTGTTCGGTCCGGCCAGCTACCTGCTGGAACTGGGAAGCGCATATCGCCTGGCGAGCCGCTACCTTCCGCTCGAGGATCAAAGCGCTCGATTCACCGATCTGCATCAGGAAGACTTCGTCGCGCTCGACGCAGCGGCGGATCGGATCCTGCGCGATCCGTCCGATACGTTTGCCCTGTTGCATCTGCCGGTCCCGCATCCCGGCGGCATCTACGATCGTCACACGGGGAAGCTGTCCTCCACGAGTGCAGGCTACGAAGACAACCTGGTGCTCGCGGATCGCTGCCTGGCGTCAATCCGTTCGATGGAGCAGCAGGGAACCTGGGATTCCTCCACCATTGTGGTCATGGGCGATCACTCCTGGCGGACGCTCGGATGGCGCACGAACACCATCTGGACTCGCGAAGAAGAGCAGGCAAGCTTCGGCGGTAAGTTCGACGATCGGCCGGCGTATATCGTGAAGCTTCCCCTGCAGCACGTCTCCGCCACAATCGACGTTCCATTTCCCGCGACTGCAACCCGCGCGCTGCTGGACGAGCTGCTCGCTCACCGAATCCAGACCAGCGCCGAACTGAAGCAATGGGTGGAATACCAGGCACCGGCGGCGAACGATTCGGCCCCGCAGAGCCAGACGCTCCGTTCGTCGCAACGCTAGCGCAGCGAGTACCGAAGATCATGCAGTGAGTTACGGAGGAGTAGTTCGCCGTCCGAACCGGACTTGGCGGCTGGCAAGAATGTAAGCGGACGGCAAGCCAACCCGCGGTTTCTGCATTGAGCGCAAAGATGATGAGTGCAACCATCGTTGTGCGTCGCCACGTTGAGGAAGGCGGAATCACGCGGAAAGACGCGAGGAATAAACAGCGGCTTCGTCTAGCCGTTTTTTCTTGTGCTCTTGCGCGCGTGTGGTAGTCTCTGGACCGCAACGAACAAAAACAATTCCGTTCGGCGAGGTCGATCCCACCTTCGCCATAACGAAGGCTCGTCTGTCTTTTTGCGGTTTCGTAGACAGACTCTTGTCTCGTTTTTCTGGAGTCCGTGTGATTCTTTCCACCCGTCGTGTCCAAGGCCGCGTTTTTTCCTCTTCCTGCCTCCCTCTCCGAGTGCTTTCTTTCCTCTGGCGGTCTTGCGGTCTTGCCGCGCTGGTTCTTTCCCTGCTTCTTGGGGGAAAAACGATCCTCGCGCAGCAGGTACTGCAGCATCACGTCCGGCCGGCGGTCACGCAGGGAAAGGCGGCCCTGGTGGGCCAGATGCCGACGGATCAGCAGTTGCATCTCTCGATCGTGTTGCCGCTGCGCGACCCGGCTGGGCTGACCGCACTGCTCAGCCGTTTATATGACCCCTCCAGCCCGGACTATCGCAAATTTCTGACGGTGCAGCAGTTTACCGATCAGTTCGGACCGAGCGCGGAGGACTACGCGCAGGTGGTCGCCTTCGCCAAGGCGAACGGGTTCACGGTGACCGATACCCCGGCCAACCGCCTGATCGTTCCGATCAGGGGCAGCGTGGCGCAGATCAATCAAGCTTTCAACGTGCAGATGAATGTGTACCAGCATCCGACGGAGAAACGCACGTTCTTCTCGCCGGATCGCGAGCCCTCACTGAACCTGAGCGTGCCGGTTTCGGCCATTGCGGGGATGGACAGCTACTCGCTGCCGCGTCCGCTGTCGTCGCGGCTGCCCAGTGGAGCGCAGCCCCTGGCGGTCAACGGCTCCGGACCGGGAGGGTCTTACCTGGGCAGCGACATGCGCGCGGCTTACTATGGCGGTTCCACGCTCACCGGGCTCGGTCAGACGGTGGGTCTTCTCGAGTTCGGCGGTTACTTTTTAAGCGACGTCAATCTGACCTTCAGCAATGCGGGCCAAAGCTACTCGGTGCCGATCAACAACGTCCTCATCGATGACGCAACTGGCGCTCCGAACGTCGATGATGGCGAGCAGGTTCTCGATATCGTGCAGGCAATCGGCATGGCGCCGGGCTTGAGCCAGGTTCGGGTCTACATCGGCAGTACGGACGAACTCGACGACGCCAACGTTCTCAACAAGATGGTGTCCGAAGACATCGCACAACAGCTGAGCAATTCCTGGGCCTGGCAGCCCGCCGACCCGACCACGGACGATGTTTTCTTTGAGGAGATGGCCGCCCAGGGGCAGAGTTTTTTTGTCGCATCCGGGGACTTAGGCGCGTATGACGCCGCAATCAGCCCCTTTTTCTATCCGGCGGAAGATGCGAACGTGACGGCCGTCGGCGGAACATCGCTCACGACGGCTGCCGCAGGCGGAAGCTGGGCTTCCGAAGTGGCGTGGAATTTTCCGCCCGACGGCAGCGGCGGCGGGATCAGCCCGGACAACATAGCGATTCCCGGCTGGCAGTCCGGAGTGGCCAACTCGGCCAACGGCGGATCGGCTACGATCCGCAACATTCCCGATGTTGCCGCGGAAGGGAACTTCGATAACTACAGCTGCGATCTTGGAGAATGCTCCGGAGATTGGGGCGGCACCAGCTTTGCGGCGCCGCGCTGGGCGGCGTTTATGGCGCTCGTCAACCAGCAGGCGGTGGAAGCGGGGAATGCGCCGAACGGCGGCGTCGGCTTCCTCAACCCGCCGCTTTACCTGCTCGCGGAAGGGGCCAACTACGGCACGGATCTGCACGACATCGTCAGCGGCAACAACGAGACGGACTATCAGCCGGTTTATTTCAATGCCGTCACCGGGTACGACCTGGTCACGGGATGGGGCAGCCCGGCCGGGCAGAGCCTGATCAACGACCTGGCTGGTCCGGCGGTGCCCGGGTTCTTTCTTTCCCCCGCACAACCCACCGTGGCGCTGAATCCCGGCGGGAATGCCTCGGTGAACCTTACCATCACCGACGTGGGTGGATTTACAGGCAGCGTCAACTTCGCAGTCACTTCCACCTTGCCGAGCGGCGTCACCGCGGCATTCTCCCCCAATCCCTCGACCGGCACGACCGCGCTGACGTTGACCGCAACCAGCAATGCCGCCACGACCACAGCGTCAGTCACCGTGACCGGAACTTCGGGGATGATCACGGGCAGCACCACCTTGACCCTGAATGTCCATCCACCTGCGTTCGGGCTGACGGCCGCCCCGAACTTCCTGGGCATCAACCAGGGTGCCTCCGGATCGGCGACGGTTTCCGTGGTTCCGCAATATGGGTTCACCGGATCGGTCAGCCTCTCCGTCTCCGGTCTGCCGACTGGCGTCACCGCTTCGCTCTCGCCGGTGAGCACGACCGGAACCAGCACGCTCACCTTCAACGTCAGCAACTCGGCGGTCGCGGGCACCAGCCCGATTACGATCAACGGAACCTCCGGCGACCTGAACGCCAGCACGACACTGTCGCTGTCGATTGAGGCGCCAAGCTTCTCGCTCACCAACTACGGCACTGTGTCACTCGGCCAGGGAAGCACGGCCACCACCACGATCTACGTCGCCGATCTCTACGGGTTCACCGGCAACGTCACTCTCGCTGCTTCTGGTTTGCCCAGCGGCGTTACCGCGTCGTTTTCCCCCAACCCGACGACCGGCTCCGCGATCATGACGCTGGTGGCCACGAGTTCCGCGACCCTGGGACAGAGCATGGTGACGGTCACCGGAACCTCAGGCCCCTTGACCGCGACCACCACCGTGGCTTTGGGGGTGTACGCTCCCAGCTTCACCCTGGGCAGTTCCAGCTCGGTAAGCATCGGCCAGGGTAGTTCCGGCAGCTCGTATGTGGACGTCATCCCGCAGTACGGCTTCAGCGGCAACGTCAGCCTCTCTGTCTCCGGATTGCCTGCTGGCGTCACCGCGCTGTTCAGTCCGAATCCGACCAACGAATACAGCTCGCTTTCGCTCGCGGCCAGCAGCACGGCACCAGTGGGCCAGTACACCGTCACCATCAAGGGAGTGTCGGGCTCGCTGTCGGCAACCACGACCCTCACCCTCGGAATCTACGCGCCGAGCTTCACCGTGGGAACATACTCCACCGTCACCCTGGGACAAGGCACCTCCAGCACCACCTATGTGTATGTCACGCCGCAGTATGGATTTAGCGGAAGCGTGAATCTTTCTATTGCGAATCTTCCAGCCGGCGTAACCGGCAGCTTCTCACCCAATCCGACGACCGGCTACAGCAGCCTCACGCTGCAGGCCTCGGCCAGCGCGTCGCTGGGCCAGTACACGGCGACCATCACCGGAACCTCCGGAAACCAGACGGCGTCCACTCCGATTTCGATCGGGGTTTTCACGCCCACGTTTACGCTTTCAAACTCTGGCAGCATCGCAATCGGCCAGGGAACGTCCACCACGGAATACCTTTACATCGATTCGCAGTACGGGTTCGCGGGGAACGTCAATTTCACGGTCTCCGGACTGCCGGCCGGCGTCACCGCCTCCTTCTCGCCGAACCCAAGCTCGTACAGCACAATCCTCACCCTGACTGCGAGCGGCACGGCGGCGGTGGGTGCGTCGAACCTGACGATCACCGGAACCTCCGGCGGTCAGACGGCCACCACAGTTGTCAGCCTGGGTGTCTATACTCCCACGTTTACGTTGTATGACTACGGCAATGTGACCCTCGGGCAAGGCGGCTCGAACACCACCCCTGTCTTCATCAACCCGCTGTATGGGTTCAGCGGGAACGTCAGCCTGAGCGTGTCCGGCCTTCCGACCGGGGTAACGGCTTCGTTCACTTCCAATGGCACAGGCGGCTCGACCCTGGCACTGACGGCGAGCAGCACCGCTGCGGTTGGATCGTACAACCTGACCATCACCGGAACCTCCGGAACGCAGACCGCGACGGCGCAGATCACCCTGAGTGTCTATGCTCCTTCCTTCACCATCGGAAGCTACGGAGGAATCTTGCTGGGGCAGGGCAGCTCCGGGGCCACGACCATCTACGTCAGTGATCAATACGGCTTTAGCGGAAATGTGACTTTATCCGTATCCGGGCTTCCCAGCGGAGTGACCGCGAGCTTTAGTCTCAATCCGACCACGCAATCCAGCTTGTTGACGCTGACGGCGTCCAGTTCCGCCAGCGTGGGTTCCACGACGCTGACGATCACTGGCGTCTCGGGCTCTGAAACCCAGACCACGACGATCCCGCTGAGTATTTATGCGCCCACGTTCACGCTGTCCGGGCCGTACAACATCAGCATGAATGAGGGCACGTCAACCTCCCAGTCTATTAATGTCTACGACCAGTACGGGTTCACGGGAGCAGTCACGCTCACGCTATCGGGTCTTCCGAGCGGCGTTACGGCAACCGTCTCGCCCAATTCGACGACCTCGAACAGCGTGCTTACCCTGAGCGCAAGCAACAACGCGACTCCCGGGCAGACGACGGTGACCCTCACCGGCACGTCGGGCGCGATCACAGTTTCCACCAGCTTCCTGCTCACCATCAACTCACCGAGTTTTGCGTTGACCGCTGCGCCCAGCCGCATCGCCGTCATGCCGGGAACGGCCGCGACTTCGACGATCAGCGTGGTGCCGGCCAACAACTTCACGGGCAGCGTAACGCTCGCTGCGAGCGGACTGCCCAGCGGGGTGACCGCGGCATTCAGCCCAAGTGCCGCGACGACCGACAGCGTGCTGACCCTGACGGCGAGCAGCACTGCCGTCGCGGGGATCACTCCCATCACCATCACCGGGACCTCCGGTGGGGAAAGCTCCAGCATCCCGGTGAATCTTGTCGTGCTGGGTGCGGCTTCAACCACCTCGACCACCCTGGCGCTCACCGCCTCGGGAACCGCCGCAACCTCGGTTTCGGCCGGCACGATGGTGACCGCCACTGCGACGGTGGCCGCGGGATCCACCCCGCTGACCGTTGGACTGGTCAACTTCTGCGACGCGACCGCGACCACCTGCGATCCGCTCCACCAGATTGGCAGTGCTCAATTGACCAGCGCAGGCACGGCGGTGCTGCGCTTTATTCCTGGACCGGGCAGCCGAAGCTTCAAGGCGATCTTCGCTGGCACCACCGCGGATGCAAGCAGCACGTCCGCGGTCTCGAGCCTGACCATTACGGCCGCACAGCCCACTACCACCACCATCGCGAAGAGCGGATCGGCAGGGAATTACACCCTCACCGGCACGGTCACCGGCGAAGGCCCGTTTGCGCCCAGCGGGAATCTCTCGTTCCTGGATACCAGCGCCGACAACAACTCGCTGGGGCAGCCGGCGCTGGTCGCCGGGACCCCGGTCGTCAGTTTCGCCAACTCGCAGTCGCCCAACGTGGGAAGCCAGCCGCAATGGACGGCGACCGGCGACTTCAACGGCGATGGGATTCCAGATCTGGCCGTGGCCAACGAGGACGGGACCACGGTCTCGATCCTGCTCGGCAACGGGGATGGCACCTTCACGGCAACCTCCGGTGGATTGGCCATCGGATCGACTCCTTCCTTCGTCGCCGCAGGTGATTTCAACGGCGACGGCAAGGCCGACCTCGCGGTCCTCTCCTTCTCCGCTGGCAGCGTCAGCATCTTCTTAGGAAATGGCGACGGTACCTTTACCGCCTCGCCACTCAGTCCCCAGTCGGGCGGGTCTCCGAACGCGATGGTGGTGGCGGATTTCAACGGCGACGGCATCGAGGATCTCGCGATCACCAATCAGTACAGCGGCACGGTGACGGTTCAACTCGGCAACGGGGATGGAACGTTCACGCCGGCCTCGTCGATGTTTGTTGGCAACTCCCCGCAAGCCTTGGTGACGGCAGACTTCAATGGCGACGGAATTCCGGATCTCGCGGTCCCGAACAGCTATGCCGGCACCGTGTCCATCCTGTTGGGCAACGGAGACGGAACCTTCACGATCGCTTCGACCCCCGCAGCCGGCAACAGTCCGAGCGCCATCGCTGCGGCCGACGTCAACGGCGACGGAAAGCCCGACCTGATTGTGGTGACGGGGTCCTACTTTGCCGCAGGAGCGACCGTGCTCCTGGGGAATGGAGATGGTACTTTCACCGCCGGAACCACCCTGGGGACCAGCACCAACAGTGGAGGAGTCCCCTCGTTGGCAGTCGCCGACTTCAATCGGGATGGCAAGGTGGATGTGGTCCTGGGCAACTACTACAACTCGTCGGTCAGCCTCTACCTGGGCAACGGAGACGGCACCTTCGGCTCGGCCAGCAGCACGGGCACCGGAATCTATCCCACGGCCATCGCTACCGGAGACTGGAACGGCGATGGCATTCCGGACCTGGCGGTCGCAAACAGTGAAAGCAATACCCTGACGATCCTGACCTTGTCCCTGGCACAGACGGCTACGGCAACGATCACGGGTGTCTCGCCGCTGGGACAAGGTCAGCATATCGTCGAGGCAAGCTATCCGGGCGACGGCACGTTCCGCTCGAGCGTGTCTCCGACGACAACACTTGCGGGTGCCGACGGAACCCCTGCGGTTTCGCTGGTACTTTCCGCCCCGACCATCAATACGCTGCAGCCGCTCACCGTCACCGTCTCGGTGGGAGACGGAACAGGCGCACCCGCGGCGACCGGTTCGGTCGTGCTCACCAGCGGAAGCTATACCTCCGCGGCCGTCACTCTGCATGGCGGCTCGGCGGCGATCACCCTTCCGGCCGGGTCCCTGCCGGCCGGTGCCGATACTCTATCGGCGGCCTACACGCCCGATACCGCGGGCTCCCTCATCTACAACGCAGCCACTGGAACGGGTTCGGTGACGGTCACGAAGGTCACACCGATCGCCTCGGTCACGCTTTCGGCCAGCAGCATTGATGTTGCGCAGTCTTTGACGGCGAGCATCGCGGTCAGCGGCGGAACCGGAGATCCGACACCGACTGGTTCCGTTGTACTCAGCAGCGGCAGCTATACCTCGGCGTCCACTGCACTGGCCAGCGGCAGTGCGAGCATCGTCCTTCCTGCGAACTCGTTGGCGGTGGGCAGCGACAGCATCCACGTCGCATACACGCCGGACCCTGCATCCACGCCCATCTACAACGCTGCAACGGGCGCGGCGTCAGTTACCGTGGCGGCTCTCGGCAGCGCCGCGCCTACCCTCACGGTCACACCGTCAGCGACGGCAATCACCAATCTGCAGACCGAGACCATCGCGGTCGCGGTCGCTGGGGTGAGCGGCCAACCCACGCCGACCGGCACGGTGACGCTGAGCAGCGGCTCGTACAGCGCGCAGCTGGCGCTTGCGTCCGGCGCGGCGAGCTTCACCATTCCCGCCGGCACCTTGGCGAATGGAGCGGACACGCTCACCGCCGCCTACTCCGGCGACACGGTTTATGCGAGCGCGAGCAATAACAGCGTGGTCGTCACCGTGGAGCAGGTGGTGCCGACAGCAACCTCGATTGCCGCGCTTTCTCCGGGCGCCAATGCGACGAGCACGGTGACGCTCACCGCCGGCAGCAACTACTCCGGCACCATGAACCTGAGCTGCGCGTTGACGGCATCGCCCACCGGCGCGCAAAGCCTTCCCACCTGCAGCCTGAGCGCGTCCAGCCTCGCGCTGACCGCGGGAGGCAATGCGACGGCGACGCTGACGGTCGCCACCACGGCGGGTTCAACCGCGGCCCTCGACCTGCGGGACGGACTGCGGCGCCGCCTCTTCGGCTTCGGCGGGTCGCTCGCGGCGGTTCTGGTGCTGTGCTGGTTGCCGTCGAAGCGGCGGCGCCTGCCGGGGCTTCTGATTGCGCTTGCCTTCGCCCTGCTCACGCTGGGAATCTCCGGTTGCGGCGGAGGCGGTGGTGGCTCAAGCTCGCCGCCCCCCACCTCGACCCCAGCTACGACCGCGGGAAGCTACACCTTCACGGTCACGGCGGCGGACAGCACTTCCTCGGTGAAAGCCACGACGAATGTGACGTTTACCGTGCAGTAGACCACTTTCCCTGTCGACGGGATTTCGCGAAATGGGAGTGCGGTGGCGTTTTCCCTGGGGAAAACGCCACTGGAGGTCAGTCCGTCGCACGACACCCATAGGGAAAATGGTCACAAAACGGGGATGCGGGGTCGTGTTGCCGTCTCCCCGTGTTCTCTGTGCTTGGTTACGGGATGAGTTCAGGGCGAGTGTCCTGCAACTGGGCGAGGGCTAGCCTAATTTCGCGTTGGCGCGGAAGCGGCGCATACGGGTCTGGCTCTCGGGCGAGCCAGGCGTATGCAGATGGTAGGCTTCAGCGAGCGCTTCATCCGAGAGCCCCGCCTGTTTGACCAGTTCCTGCGCCGCTGCGATCGCCTCGGCATAGCGACGGGCCATCTGTGCGATCTCCTCGCTTGTTGTTTCTGGTCTAACCCAGTCTGTCGTTGGCAACCTCGGACGATCGGGTCAAAGCGTCCCAGATATCCGAGAATTTCGGTTCTATTTTGAACGTTTCCTGCTTCGCTGGTGCATTATCAAACTACCCCCACCGTTGCTCCGGTCACCAGAAGAACCAAGATCGGCCCAATGGCATGATCTGGAAAGCACCTAAACAGAAGCAACGCCATGCATGAGCATGCGAACACACTGAGGAGGACCATCGTCAGCAACTTGGCATCGAAGTCTTTTTCACCCGACTTATCACTCGACACTGTTTTCAAAAGTTTGACCTTTCGTGCTCTCGTCCAGGCCCAAGGGGCTTGGCATCCAGCGACAGAACCGCGAACGCAACGGCAAGTCCGACCGTAACGACCCCGTAAATCCCCGCAATGAGGAGCGCTGACAGCTTACTGCTACCCGACATACGGCGTAAAGCAATGTGAAGATAGCTCAACCAGAGTGCTTCGAAGACATTGATCGAGTGCAGTAGTGTGACTAGGGGAAGGCCGGCAGCGCCAGCAGCCCGGAGGCTTCGCGGGTCCATCGCTCGATGTCTTCGGGCGGGAGATCCCGGGCGTCGGCGAAGGCCAGGCCGACCACGGCTTCCACCGGGCTATCGGGCTTGCATAACGGAATGGCGACGGCAGCCGCCGCATCGACAGCGCGAGCTCCCGGCCGCACCGCGGCCGAGGGATCGTCCTTGAGGTTGCAGGTGGAGACCGGCTGGCGCGTGAGCATCGCCTGCCCGGCCATGCCCTTGCCCTCCGGCACCCAGGCCACGACTGCCTGCACCGGCGGCGGAATGCGACATGCCGCGGTCAGCCGCAGACCCCCGGGCGCGGCGCGATGGACCGTTCCCGCCACCGCGCCGGCGGCGGCGAGATACTGCTCCAGCCAGCGTTGATCGGCGTCGGAGAGCGTCGCCGAAGGCGCGGGGAGAGGTTCTGCTGCTTCGAGATTTGTCATCGCGTGGTCTCCTTGGCTGTTTCGTGTGGGGGGCGGGATGACGCGGCCGCGCAGGGGTTGGTTTCACCCCGCCGAGCCGCGTCGCGCGTCTCCGTCTTGACTTTCTCGGCTTCACCCTTGCGGCCGTCCGCCTGGTGATTGAAGTAGCCGACCGCCTCCGTCATCTGGCTGGAAGGAAGCAGACCCTGCCAGGGCGTGCGTGTCAGCATGACCTGGTACAGCGTGCCGACGGCCAGCGTGCCGTGGCTCGGCTGGCAAGGCAGAGGGAACTGCGCCTCGATGCCTCCGTACACATAGCCGATCAGCTCCTGCTGGCCCGGCTGGAAGGACTGCAGCGAGACCACCGAGCCTTCGATCCCGGTAAATAGATTCGTCACCCCCTGGTTGGCAATGAACGCCACAGAGGCGCCGTCCAGGTTGCCGTTGGGCACGGTTTGCGGAGCCACGAACTCCTGGTACTGGTGCGCGTTGTTCTGATAAGACTCCACCAGGGTGCCGATGTCCTCGACAAAGGGCATGCCGTCGTTGCGGCCCTGCTGCGTCACCAGTTGATAGACCGCGCTCTGGTCCGGGGTCTGGTGCAGGAAGTAGTGGCCGATTCCACCAAAGAAGGTGTAGTACGTCTGCGTCCCATCCCAGACGGCGATCACCGGCTGTTCATAGAAGCCGAAGTGCTGCTTCACGGTGCGATCCGGCCCGATGGAGACGCCTCCGGTGGAGGTCTGCTCGATGCGCACCGGGTAGTCGTAGGCGGCGATCGCGCCGGGCTTGAAGACGCCGCCGAAGATGGTGAAGCGATCGCTGCCGGTCGCCGGGTCGATGTCGTAGAGCGAGGCAAAGTCGCGGCGATTGTAGGGGTGGTCCGGGTCGCTCGAGGTGCTGGTTCCCAGGATGTTGACGGCCAGCGGGCACGGGCTGCTGCTGCCGGCGCTGCAGGGACTGATGGTGAACTCCACCACCCGCTCCGTGTAGGTTTGCGAGAACCCCGGGTTGCCGCTGAACGGGTTGTAGGAACCGGTGAACACCTGGCCAAACGAGAGCAGGCGCATGCCATTCGCCAGGCGCGAGAGCGCGCCCCCGGTGACCTGCAAGGACTGGTTCGTGATCTGGCTGGTGGGATCGTTGAGCAGGGCCTCGACCGCTGCCTGCATGTGCTCAACCGTCATCGAGGTGTCGTTGACGATCGCCAG
>Ga0116230_10005223_pt1 | contig 12745 bp, 11 predicted proteins | sample S1TSphfallax_3_FD_88678 | JGI IMG/M metagenome (GOLD analysis project Ga0116230, IMG submission 88678) | Host-associated microbial communities from peat moss isolated from Minnesota, USA - S1T2_Fd - Sphagnum fallax MG | ecosystem: Host-associated > Plants > Peat moss > Unclassified | place...
CTTTTAACCGCATTCTGAACAACTTGTGGAAATTCTATTATTGCAGGCATAAATCCCTCCACACAAAGAACCCATACCACTATTTTAACAAATTTTTGAATTTTTAAATTTGCAAAACTTCAGCTATCGAATCTTGAATTGTGATAATATCTTTGAAAAAAGTCACGGAAATCGTTTGGTCTCCCTGACCGACTTTTATTGTGCCTGGTTCTTTAAAAAAAAATTTAAGTTCATCAAATAACATTTTCATATGTTCTTGTTATGTCAGCTCTCCAGATATTCCCTTTTGTTGAAGATCGAGTTTTTGGGTCGCAATATTCTGGAAAATAGCGTCTTTTCGTTGTAAAAATTTAATCTCTGTTAATATTTGTAAAACTTCAATTGGTTTAAAATAATATAAATTGGATTCTAATTGTTTTTCATTAGGAAGACTATTTAATAGAATGTAATCATTTTCTTCCTCTTTATTGTAAAAAAATGGCACATATTCATTTAAAACTCTAAACGTATCTTTAAAACCATTTTCGTTAATCCATGTCTGAAATGGCTGATCATCATTTCTTATTCCTTGAACATTCCATTCCTCTGCTAACGAAAGCGCAAAATTCAACATAGATGTCGTTAATTTAACATTTAATTTTTCTTTCAATATTTCAATTTGTTCATCATCAATGTTTGGTCGATGATTGTCTAATTTGGCATGTTCAACATTTTGCAAGCCAAATTCCTCGCCTAGCTTAACCAAGTAATTGCTTTTTATATGAGCAAATTGTAAACTAGGAGTGCTGTCATCAGCCTTTACACATGAGGGATGCATTTCAAAAATGACTTCATCAAAGCATTTTTCCTTAAAAGAGGCAAGTTGATCGGCTATTCGGTCTTGAAAGGTTAATTCCACAGCCACTAATTCGGCAAACAGGTCGGCAATCGTACGTTGTTGTTCCGCTTGACAATGTGTAAATCCCTCTGCCAATTTAATTAATAATGATTTAACTTCTTCTTGATTTTCGGAATTTTTACAATACGCTAAAATATGAGATAACTGACTTTTTAATTCATTGTTTAATAAGTCCTTAGATGTCAAGATTGGTAAGCCTTTTTCATAAGTTTTCTTAATCAAGTAATCTACCGTTCTGTTCCCATTAAGTTCTTTAAATTGATCAAAAATATTTTTGTGATTATTTAGTAATTCTTTTACTTGTTCCAAATCTATATTGAGTATTTTTTCTGCTTTTGGAACGCGTTTTCTTTTTAAATTCTCTATATTAAACATAAAAAGTTTTTCTAAATTTTCTTTGCATTTTTTAGCTTCTAACGTACCTGTACCTGTAGAACTAATAGAATGAAGCGTTTCTCCGACAATTTGCATATGTACTCCAGTTTTAGCTGCCGCGTCTAATTGATTAGTGAATTTATTTTTTATTTCTTTAAAAATATTTAATTCTTCAGATGTATCCTTTGAAAAATCCAACTGTTTTTTGTTTTTTCTAATACTAAATTGATCTTCTATAGAACAACTAAAATGTATTCCATGCCAGCCTCTACTTTTCCAACCTATTGCATTTTGAATTGTGATAATATTTTCTTTTGACAAAGTTACGGAAATAGTTTTTTCTCCATCACCAACTTTTATTGTGCCTGGTTCTTTAAAAAAATTTTTAATTTCACCAAATAACACTTTCATCTCCTCTTTTTGTTCGAATTTTTTTTGGATTAAACTTTTTTTGTAAGTCGATTGTGATGAGTTGATAATAGACTGGCTAGCCATTGATGCAATTACACTCTTATTTGATAATTTTTCTAAAATTAGCAGATTTAATTTATTAACTTGAATAGATAATTCTTTGTCTTTATTCTTTTCTAGTTCAATTTCACTAATTCCTAGCCGTTTTTTTAAGCTGTTTTTGTTGACCTTATACCAGATATTGGTACCAGGACGTTGCAATAAAACATAATATTTTTTTTCCAGCCATCCTAGAGCGGGAGGAGTAGAGGTCGTCATTTTTAGTTGCTTGGCAGCTATAGCGTAAGGATCTTTTCCAAGGGTATACTTGTTAGTTAAATGAAGTCGGCTTGTTTTACTTCCCAGACTGTCTGGGATTTTAAGAGCAGTTTCTGATGCACTGAAACGACAAGCAAGGTTTTCCATAAATTAACCTCGTTAAATTGTCTAGATTTTTACACAACTTTTGCAACATCACTTGAATTTATACAACCTCAAGGGAGGCTATCACTTGAGTTTGTTTTCTGTGTTTTCTTATAATCTCCTGAATAGCCCAACTGACAGTGATGCGAAGAGTCTCTTTTAGTACAAATCGACAAGCTTTACCCCTCGTATACTATCAGATTTCTTTTTTTTTGCATGCTCGCAGAGTCAACGCACATTTTCAATAAGGTGACCATCATGGTTAATGAATACATCATCTGCTCTTTGTTGAATTGCTGGATACCCTATATCCAGCCATTTAAACAAGGTGGATCCCTTGTCTCTGCAAACTCGGCATTTATGCCATGCACTGTCTTTTTCTGTGCCAATCACAAACCCGTTAAATACCTTCTCGCTCATTAAAGATGTGTCCAAATTTTTTAACTCCATCCTGAACAACAGGCATAAATCCCTCGACACAAAGAATCCATACCATTATTTTAACAGATTTTTAAATTTGCAAAAGTCCAGTTATTATTTTACTCTTCTTTAAGATTTTATTATTTTCACGACATCGCAATATGCATAAAAATTTAAATTGATTTTTAATTTTTCATGATATACCATTCTCTTTCGAATCCTCATCTTCACTCAGGCGCATGTCATGAGTCAGCAACGTTTAAGTAAAGTTTTAGCAGCCGCGGGAGTTGCTTCTCGGCGCGCCTGTGAAGAGTTGATTTTCGAGGGACTTGTGAAGGTCAATGAAAAGGTTGTCAAGGTTCCACAAACCTTAGTAGATCACACTTTTGACCAGATTACACTCCGAGATCAACCCATTCAGCTATCGACTGGAGAGAAAGTCTATTATCTGCTCAATAAGCCGGCAGGGTACATTTGCTCCAAGCGACGTAGCAGTGGATCCAGACTCGTCCTCGATCTTTTTGTTGAGGATAAGGGACACCGCCTTTTCACTGTCGGACGTCTAGACAAGGAGACAAGTGGCCTGTTAATTGTGACCAATGATGGACACTTTGCCAACCAAGTGATTCATCCTTCGAATCATATCCATAAAGAATATCTAGTTAAAACCGATCAAGAACTAACGCATGATCATCTTGTGGCTATTGGCCATGGAACGTTGGTAGAGGGCTCTTTTGTCAAACCCATTCGTGTAAAAAAAATCAGACGTGGAACATTAAAAATTGTCATCGGCGAGGGAAAAAAACGAGAGGTTCGCCTTCTTCTCGATGCTGCAGGTTTAAAAGTGAAGTCATTAACAAGAATTCGCTTGGGACGCCTACTATTGGGAAACCTGCCGGTAGGTTGTTGGCGTTCACTGAAAGATAAAGAAAAAACGCTTATTTTTCGCGAGTAAATTCATGAAGTCACGGCGAACACCTCCTTTGGATCTCGACAACATCATGCCCCTCCTCATCGGAGTTTGGCGACGCTTTCACAAACTTAGCGGGCCGGCAGATCTCTTGCAAACGGGCGAATTTCGTGCCGTAGTTCATGCAGTGCGACAATTACAACAGCGATTGGAAATGGGAAAGGGGTTGATGAGTCAAGAGAATGACATGGAACAGGACGTGTTGGGAGCCTATCTCCTTTACTACTGGGTATTGCATTACCAACAAGGATTACTCTTGATGAGCGAGCTTCCTGTCACGCCTCGGCGCGTTCTTGATGTCGCAAGCGGTCCAGGCGCGTTTGCTTTTGCTGCTTTGCGTCATGGGGCCGGCGAAGTTCTTGCTATTGACCCTCGTCCCATGGCTTTGAAACTGGCTGCTGAAATTTGCGGTCGCTATGGCTTTCCCCTCATCGCTCGTCCCCATCCTCTTTTGAGGCTGCCCTACCCGATAGAAGGGACGTTTGATTTAATCGTCATCAGTTATTGTCTCGAAGCCTTATTTCCTGATGCTCAAAAAGGGTGGAATGAGAAGCAAAAGGAGTGGATTGAGCGCCTCGCGCGCTCTCTTTCTCCTCAAGGGAACATGTTATTTGTTGAAAGTTCCTTACCACAGGCCAATGGCCGTTTATTGGCCTTGCGCGATGGACTCGTGAAAGAGGGTTTTCCCATTCAAGCGCCTTGTGTATGGAAAGGGGAGTGTCCTGCCTTGCGCACCCAGCACCTTTGTTATACCCAACGTGAGCTTGAAAAACCCTACTTGATTAAGGAAATTCAGCGAGCTGCTCAAATTCATCTCAACTCCCTAAAAATGTCTTATCTGATTGTGAGACATCCAGAGGCGGGTTGGCCTTTGCTTCCTGAGCGCGCTCTTTATCGCGTCATCACTCCTCCCATTGAAACGCACACAGGAAAAAGGCTTCATTTATGCGGAACAGACGGGAAAAGAGATCTCGGGTCGCCTCTCAAAAAGGGGACGATTGAATCGCGTCCGCTTGATCACTTAAAACGAGGAGAGCTCATCTCGATCGAAGGGGCGCTCGTCAAACAAGAGCATTTTGACATTGTCTTGGGAACACGACTCAACATCGAAGCCCCTCTTAACAAACCCCTTCCCTTCCCCTAAGGAGGGAGGGATATTTGATAAAACAAAGGATCATGATCATGTCCGTTCGCGTTCGCATTGCTCCCTCCCCCACGGGTGATCCCCACGTGGGAACCGCCTACATGGCTCTCTTTAACATGGTTTTTGCCCGCCATCATCAAGGGCAATTCATTTTGCGCATCGAGGACACAGATCGCACCCGAAGTCGTCCTGAATATGAACAAACCATTTATACGGCTCTTGGTTGGTGCGGGATTCAATGGGATGAAGGTCCCGATATTGGAGGGCCTTATGCCCCTTATCGTCAATCTGAGCGGTTTCCTATTTATAAGCAATATGCAGAATCTTTACGGGAAAATGGGAAAGCTTACAAGTGCTTTTGCACCGAAAAGGAACTTGATGAGATGCGCGAGCTAACAGCGAAACAGGGGGGGCGTCAAGGCTATGACCGACGCTGCCGCCATTTGACCTCCGAGGAAGTTGAAGAACGAGATCGCGCTGGATCGCCCTATGTCATTCGTCTCAAAGTCCCTTTGACAGGAGAATGTGTGTATGAAGATGCGATTAAGGGAAGGATGGCGTTTCCTTGGGCCGATGTGGACGATCAAGTCTTGCTCAAATCGGATGGTTTTCCTACTTACCACTTGGCTAATGTCGTTGATGACTATCTTATGCGCATCACTCATGTGATTCGAGGGGACGAATGGATGAGTTCCACTCCTAAGCACGTTCTTCTCTACGAATCATTTGGATGGCCTCTTCCTGTATTCATGCACATGCCTCTGTTATTGGGGCGCGATGGGAAAAAACTGTCGAAACGAAAGAATCCCACTTCTATCTTTTTTTACCGCGATAGCGGATACTTGCCCGAGGCATTCGTGAACTTTTTAACATTGATGGGTTATAGCATGGTCGGGGATCGAGAGATTTATACAATTGAAGAAATCATCAAGGAATTCGATGATCGGCGGATCGGAGTTTCAGGAGCCATTTTCGATGTGAAAAAGCTCGATTGGATCAATCAGCAATATCTCATGAAGACGATTCCTGTGGATCAGCTATGGAATCGCCTAAAAGCGTGGAGCTTTAACGATGCGTTTATGGAGCGCCTCATGCCTTTGTGTCATGCGCGCATGAAAACATTTGGCGATTTCATGGATTTGTTTGATTTCCTTTTTATCAACCACATTCGCTATCACAATGCTCTTTTTGAGATCAAAGAATTATCCAAAGAGCACTGTTGCTATCTATTGCAAGCCATCATTTGGTGTTTAGATGAATTAGAAGATTGGGGCAACTCTGGCATAAACCAAGCCTCAAGAGAGGTCGCTCAGGTCTTTGGCGTTCATCATAAAAAAGAGGTCATGCCTCTTCTTTTTGGGAGCTTGATGGGTAAAACGGAGGGTCCTCCTCTATTTGATTCGGTTCCGATGTTAGGGAAAGATCGGACCAGAGCCCGTTTGCTCAAGGCCATAGAATTTTTGGGGGGCATTTCCAGCAAACGGATGCGTCTGCTCGAAAAAGCATGGAAGGAACGTCAAGGCAAAGAAATGATGGCAAAAGAGTGGGGAACCGGAGGGTAAAATCATGAGGACACCTTTCCTTCCTTGGTATCATCAGAGATTTTTCGGATATGCGACGGGAACGTTGCTCGTCTTGATTGCCCTTTTTATGTTTCATCAAGTGGCCTTATTGCTAAGCCCTTTTTTTGATTTTACTTCGGCACTATTTACTCCTCTTATCGCCTCTTTTCTTTTTTACTACTTGTTGCGTCCCGCTATTTATTTCTGTGAAAGATTTCATATTCCGCGAATGGTTGCCATTCTGGCCATTTATCTCTTCCTTACCATTGGGTTCATTTTTTTCGTCGCTTATATGGGACCTGTGTTGAGCAAGCAAATTGCAGCGCTTGCCAATATTTCGGTAGAGGCCTTAGAGCAAGCGAGAGAAAGCTCCCGCTCGATACTCTTTCGTCTTTTCAATGTGAATCTTGACTATGAAGTGGAACAAAGGCTGTTCAGTGTGGCCCAACAAGTGACCTCGGTTGTCAGTAAAAATTTAGTCAGTTTCATCACTTTCTTGACTCGACTGGCGGCTGTTTTGGCTGTCATTCCCTTTGTTGTCTTCTATCTTCTAAAAGAGGGTGAGGACTTTTCCTCCGCTTTTTTAGATTACGCCCCAGAGGATTATCGCCTTGAAATACGAAAGACCTTGCATAACATTGATACCACTCTTTCCAATTACATTACCGGTCTTCTCTTCGTCTCTTGCAGCGCCGGACTATTGCTTTTCATAGGTTATTTGATGATTGGCTTGAACTACGCTCTGATTCTTTCCATGATCGCCCTAATCTTTATGACGATCCCATTCCTGGGTCCTTTTTTAGCAATTTCGCCCGCTATTCTTGTCGGATTATCTCACAGTCCTTTCATGGTTCTAAAAGTGGTCATTGTTTTTGTGATTGTGCAGCAATGCGAATCAAATTTTATCTCCCCTCAAATTATTGGGCAGCGTCTTAATATTCACCCTCTCACTCTTATCTTGCTTTTATTAGCTGCAGGGACCTTTTACGGTTTGGCTGGCTTAATCCTTGCCACTCCCTTTTATGCCGTTGGTAAATTACTCATTGACAATGGGTATAACATGTATCGTTGGCATTACGTTCATTCAAAAAATCACTTTCACGTCGACAATAATGGAGCAGAAGGAGGGATCTAAATGGAGCGTTTGATGTGCAAGTGGCATTGGCTTAACCCATTCTACTTCAAAAATTGGGTTTTTTCATAGTCATCCCTCCGAACATTTTTCTTGACAAAGTGGTAAGTGTCACGATAAAATCTCGCAAGCATAGGCGACAACTGCTCCCCGTTCATAAAAGCCTTCTGACAGAAGATGCTCTAAAAACCATTTCCCATAAGAAAAATAGTGACTCATTCCCTTAACGAGGACAACGTTGAGTTTAAGATTGAGCGCGTTAAGTAAAGCATGAGTGAAAACCACACACCGTTCGTTGTATTCAGCAGCCCAGACTCATGCGCGAATCAGATAAGCTATTTGCCAGTTCCCTTTCCTGCCTCAATGAGAGCAATGCAATCGTGGTCAGTGCGGGCCATCGCAGCAGAGCCTTAAGTCAAACTTAGAGCTCGCTTGTTTGCACAAGCCTCTCCCTTGAGCGAGGGGTCTTTGACACCGAAGAATTCACTCAGATTCAAGTAAATCCAGAAAAGCTTTGAGCTGTTTAGAGCGGATGGGGTGGCGCATTTTTCGTAATGCCTTCGCTTCAATTTGACGGATACGCTCCCGAGTGACGTTGAATTCGACGCCGACCTCTTCTAAGGTTTTGGGCTTTCCATCTAAAAGACCAAAGCGTTGAATCAATACCTTCCGTTCGCGATCGCTCAGCGTAGATAAGACCTCGCCCATTTTATCTTTGAGGATGGAATAGCCAGTTGCCTCGGCGGGAGAATCTGCACCCGTATCCTCCAAGAAGTCTCCAAACTGACTTTCTCCTCCATCGCCCACCTCTGCTTGCAGAGAAATGGGATGCTGGGCAATTTTGTAGATTTCACGAACCCGTTCAGGGGTCATTGCCACTTCTTTCGACAACTCTTCAGGAGTCGGTTCTCGTCCCGTTTCCATCATCAATTTTTTAGCTGCACGCAGAACTCTATTGATGGTTTCGATCATGTGGACAGGAATGCGAATGGTACGTGCCTGGTCTGCAATGGCACGAGTGATGGCTTGTCGAATCCACCAGGTCGCATAAGTGGAAAATTTATACCCGCGGCGATACTCGAATTTCTCGACTGCTTTCATTAAGCCCATATTCCCCTCTTGGATGAGATCCAAAAAGGAGAGGCCGCGGTTGGTGTATTTTTTTGCAATAGAAATGACTAAACGAAGATTGGATTCAACCATTTCGCGCTTCGCTTCCTGGCTTTTATCCATCCAGCGCTGGAGCATCTTCACATCTTTTTTGAAGTCCTCCAGAGATCGTCCAGCAGCGAGTTCTCGTTTTTTGAGCTTCCGCTTAGCGGCAGCTAACTTCGCAAAAGCAAATTTATTTTTTTCAGCGCGAGGAGTGAGTTCATTGATCTCTTTTTCCAGGAAAAGAAAGCGGTCGTAAGCTCTCAGAATCACCTCAATAAAATCGTCAATCACATTATGGCGCAAGTGGAGACGTCGAAGATACGCTTGGACCCGAATCCGGCACTTTTCAATCTCTTCCATCCCCTTGAGTCGTTCCGTCTTTTTAAGTTGAGGATTCTCTAATTGAATCAGAAGTTGCTCGAGATGACGATCCTCGTCCTTTAGAAGTTGGGCCAACTTAGGCAAATGGGCCCAAAATTCCTGTTTGTTGAGCACTTCTTTTTCGGTAATGGCTTTATCAAATCGCTCTTTATTTGAGAGTAAGTAAGCGGCAACGGCAATGGCCTCGGAACTCGCATAGCGAAAACGCATGATAATTCTTTCAATCTGTATTTGCGCTTTTTCAATTCGCTTTGAAATCTCCACTTCTTCTTCGCGGCTTAACAAAGGGACAGATCCCATTTCTTTTAAATACATTCGAACAGGATCGTCAGAAGCTCCTTCTGAACGTTTGGAAAGACCTTCAAGCTCCTTAGCCTCTTTTTTGCGCTCTTTTTGCCTGTCGACTTCAGATTGGTTAAGGACTTGAATATCCATTCCACTAAGGTAAATCAAGACTTGATCAATTTGGTCCGCTGAATCAAAAGACATCGGAAGAAGTTCATTGATTTCTTCATAGGTGATGAAACCCTGTTCTTTCGAAATCGCGACCAACTCGTCAATCTTTTGCTGATGTTGTTGAGAAAAATGATTTTTGAAATTTGATCTAGTCATCAAACTGACAGCGCAAAGATCCTCCCCTTCAGACGGGGGACAAAGCGCGGCTCCTGTTTTAGAAGTTGTTGGTTTTTAGGCATGGTTCACATTTGAGTCACAGTTAGGTCACAAGCCAGAGAGCTAAGACTGTTTGATTTGTGACAAGCCCATCGCCTCTAGCTATTAGCCGGGAACAAAGCAAACAAGATGGGCTATCGCAGCTGTGACCCAAATTTGAACCCTGTCTGTATACAAAAATTTGCTTTTACGGTAACCGGCACTCAGCTTAGCATGGGAAGGGTCTCATCGCCGATGTGATGGAGCGGTTTGTATGCAAGTGGCACTGGCTTAACGGGGACACCTCTTTACCCTCTTGTCTTAGAGGGTCGCACTGGAGAGGCATTTCACGGGATCTATCTATTCGCTAACGTAGCCCTCAGTTAAACTGACCGCTTAGGGGGATCAACTTGGAGTTTATTTGCATAAACCTCTCCCTTTAGGGAGAAGGGGCATGACATCCTACTGCGTAGGATTCAGGATTTGCAAAGTCAAGCGGATTTTGACATCCTCCCCTGCTTGAAAAGCAGGAGACTCCCTAAACTCACGCTAGGGGGTGTACTTCCTCACGGTTTCCAACAGGTTCCTGTTTGCGACCTTTTAAGAGGTTCGATCTACAGGCCGACACGATCTGCCCAACCGCCAAAATATTTGTTGCTACCACAAAATCGGCATCTTCTTGATAGCGACAAATCATACGGGCATGATAGGATTGGGTCGTGAAAAAGTCAAATCATTTGAGAGCAAGCAGACATAGTGTTTTTCTCCATTCGTGTCTACAAAATTGACCGTCCGGAAACCCTAGCCTTCAGGCCGAGGAGGAAGCACGGCTCCTGTTTTAAAGGTTATTTGTTTTTATCCCTTAATCAGTTGCCGCAGAGCACGGGGGGACCTATCTATTCGCTCCTAACGTTGCTGTCAGTTAAACTTCTCCCTTGCAGGGGGAGTTGACTGCAAGATGCACGTTTTCAGAAATCGTGGCTTTTTATGCAACTCTATGCTTTTGATCGCAATAAGCAGCTGATCAGCGTGCGCCAGGCCGTTAGGCATATCGATTACCACTGCCCTGAGTGCTCGGGCCTCCTCCGTTTGCGAGGGGGACCGCAAAGGCAATGCCATTTCTATCACTTAGAACTCCCTCTCTTTTGCCGTCAACATCAAAAAGGGGATCTTCATCTTCAGCTCCAGTCCTATTTTCTTCAGCAACTTCCCGTCGGCGATTCCCGTTTAGAGCATTCTTTTCCTGCGATCCGGCGGATTGCCGATGTGGCATGGATCTCCAAAAAGCTGGTCTTCGAAATCCAGTGCTCTCCCATTCCTTCACAAGAGGTCTTAGCACGCAATCGAGATTATCAACAACTCGGATGGAAAGTTGTCTGGATTTTGCATGATCAACGGTATAATCAGGTTCGCCTCTCTGCTGCTGAAGTGGCCTTGCGCTCTTCCCCTCATTTTTTTAGCAATATGGATCGTTCTGGAAGGGGAATCATTTACGACCAATTTGATCTCTGCGTGCATGGTGTTCGTCGGAAGCGACTTCCCCCTTTACCCATCGATGTCAAAGCACTTCAGCTCTATTCCCCTACTGAGGTCTCCTCTTATCCTTTGGCTATTCTTCAACAGCGCGCTCTGACTTGGGATCTCTCTTTAATGGGGGATTTAATGAGCCTATTTGTCCACACCGCTCGCTCTGATTATTTATCTCTGGCCATCGAAATAGAGAAACAGTTTTATGGCTCCCGCCTCCCTCTAAGCTGGCCTTATTGGCTTTTAAAAGGTTGGCGCATGGCAGTCGTTACCCCCTATCAGATTGTTTTTCGTTTTCTTCTTGAACGCATGTGTCGTTAAATATGACTCAACTTTGAACCACCCCTTAAATCGTTTGCCATTTTCTACGCCCACTCAGGGACATTTGGCAGGTTCCGATCAGGCACAATCCCCCTCCCATCAGAAGAACTGTTGTTGCACTTGTAAGGTTGCAAAGAAAACTGCCTAGGGGAGGGGCAATGCATCCCCTCAATCCAATTGAGATCAGATTCACTCCGGTGTATGTAGAGCTCTCTTCCTGTCTGGAGAAAATCGGTCCCGACAAATTCCAGCTCAATTCGCTGCCTGCCTGCATGATCCCATACAATAGGTAAGCGCCATACAGCCAAGCCAAATTCCATTGAGCGGCGATTAATCCCAAAGGGAAAAGAGAGGCAATGGCGGTGACCGCTCCACTAAATTTAAAAATATCCATTTGATTCATCATTCTCGTCCAAAGGGGAAGGGCTAATGTGTAGCCGAGGCTTTTGCATAGCGTGATTGCAATGGTGAGTTCTTTATAATTGAGCTGCAACGTCTCAAAGAAAAATTCAGGAAGAGCAGGCTGCCATAGCATCAATCCTCCTCCGCCGAAGAACATAAAGCCCAGTTGAAAGCGGGCAAAATCGGGACGGAGTGTGATGAGATTCCATGCCTCCTTCCAAGGTTTTTGGAGCTGTCTTTTAAAAGAGGAGGGAGCATCATCCGTCTCTGGAGAGGAGGAAGAGATGTTAACCGGTAAAGTCACTTGAAAAACAATGGCAAGACAAGAGGCTAGGGCAGTCAGGGGAAAAAGCCAACGCCAGACTTGAGCATAATCATCCAGCAGCCAACCGATCAAGATCGCTAAAGCAGCTCCTCCTGCATGATAGACTGCCGATCCATAAGCAAAGACTGTTTTTCGGGACTCTTCTGGGACATTGACCTTAAGGAGCTCCATCCAAGCTGGATGGACACCTCGATAGAATAACATATAGATGGCGGAAGCGAAGACAAAAAAACACGGATGAGAGATCCAGGGGACAAATAAAAAGGGGAGATGGCCCAAGACTCCTCCCCATACAATGTTAGATATCAACCGATCGCGACGTTGTGTGACCTGGGAACTCCAGTAAAGAGAAAAAATGGAAACAATTGGCTTAAGGCTAATGATGCAGGCAATCTGCCAGGGAGTGGCACCCAAATCTTTTCGCATGATAAAAGGCAAAAGAGTATACAGCGCCCAGAAGGGGGTGTTTAAAATGCGCGTCCATGTATACGCAAGACGTGTTTTGCTCAAATACATGTCAAACAAAGGAGGGGATATTGTCATCTCAGTATAAAAATGAGCCCTCGCTCGAGAATGAGTGGTGATAAGAGCGCTGAGACCAACCCCTTA
>Ga0116230_10005225_pt1 | contig 12739 bp, 13 predicted proteins | sample S1TSphfallax_3_FD_88678 | JGI IMG/M metagenome (GOLD analysis project Ga0116230, IMG submission 88678) | Host-associated microbial communities from peat moss isolated from Minnesota, USA - S1T2_Fd - Sphagnum fallax MG | ecosystem: Host-associated > Plants > Peat moss > Unclassified | place...
CCGCCCGAGTACACCTGGGCTATGGCGCGCGCCCTGAAGGGTCTGCCCGTGCAGGTGCATGCCTATGTGCGCGATTATCGGACTTGGCTGCCCTCGCTCTACGCCCAGGACGTCAAGCTCGGAGAGGAGGGGCGCGACTTCGAGTCGTTCGCAGACGCCATGTCGCCCAAGGTTTCCGCCTGGCCGATGCTCGAGACGTGGGGCGAGGCGGTCGGCTGGGCGGCCCTGCGCGTACGAACGCTGGACCCGCGGTCTCTTCACGGCGGGACGATCGTTTCCGATCTGATCCAGGCCTTAGGCGTCGATCTGCCCCAGACCCGTTTGGCGAGCGTCCCCAGGCGCAACACGTCGCCAGGCTGGATGGAGTTGGAGGTGATCCGCGCCGCGCGCGCGCGGTTCGATGACGCGACTTGGCGCGCGGTCGGCCTCCCGTCGGCCCAGACCTTGGCGACGCTGATGGCGGAGACCCATACGCTCGCGGGCGAACGGCCGGAGCCGCCGACGCGCTATATGCTCGTGGATCGCGCCGGCGCCTTAGGTGAGCTTTACAAGGGCGACCTCGCTCGGATTTCCGCGCACACCGGCCACGACTTGCCGCCCGTCGAACCCATGTCTCCGCCCCCTCACCTATCTGCGCCCGTGCTGAGCCAGGCGTCGCCCCAGCTGCTGCGGCTGTGGGCGGCGGCGACACGGACGCCTGCGTTCATCTCGCAACATCCTACAGCCGCCGCCCTGGCCGACGATCTTATTCAAGACCTTGCTAGGAGGGCTACGCCGTGAGCGGACGGGTGCTCGTCGTCGAGGACGATGTCGATACCGCCGACTATGTCGCCAAGGGTCTGCGCGAGGCGGGCTTTACGGTGGAGCATGTCGCCGATGGGCGCGACGGCCTGTATATGGCCTCCTCGTCAGCCTTCGACGCCATCGTCATGGACCGGATGCTGCCGGGCATGGACGGCCTGTCGGTCGTGCGGGCGCTGCGGGCGGCGGGGGTGGAGACGCCGATCCTGATCCTGTCAGCGCTAGGCCAGCTCGACGAGCGGGTCATGGGCCTTCGGGCCGGCGGCGACGACTACCTCACCAAGCCGTTCGGCTTTTCCGAACTGCACGCGCGGATCGAGAACCTGCTGCGCCGGCGTGGCGGTAGGGCGCCTGAGACGACGCTGCGCTGCGGCGATCTGGAGATGGATTTGCTCTCCCGCAAGGTGATGCGCGCCGGGCGGACCCTCGACCTCCTGCCGCGGGAGTTCAAGCTGTTGGAGTATTTCCTGCGCAACCGCGACCGGGTCGTCACCCGCACCATGCTGTTGGAGCAGGTCTGGGACTACCGCTTCGATCCCCATACCAGCATCATCGACACCCACATCAGCCGCCTCCGCAAGAAGCTGGACGAAGGCTTCCCCACGCCCTTGCTCCACACCCTGCGCGGCGTCGGGTACAGGCTGTCGGAAACGGCGTGACCTCGCCATTGCCGCAAACGGCGGCTGTCGGCGCCTACGCGAAGACCATCAGGAAGGCGTTGAATTCGTACGCGTACCGTATAACTATCGTATTGGACCCGCGGGAGAGGAGGTCGGCTATGGCTAAGATTCAAACGAGTTTCCAACTAGATGAAGGCACGGCCGACGCCATTGAAAAGCTCAAGGGGGTTTTTGGGGTCACCAGCAACACGGCCGTGATCCGCAAAGCTATCGCGCTCTCGCGCGTGGCGGCCCGCGCAGCAGATGGCGCCGATAATACAGTTACGATCGTCGATAGAGAGGGTGAGCGGTTCAAAATCCCCTTGAACGGATAGGCTAATGGCGGGCGAGTCGGAGATAAGCCTCAACGCGGAGGAGAAGACCTTCGTCTCCGCCGACGATCAAGTGGCGCTCGGTGATTTGGCCATCCGCAAGAGTTTCGCCCGGAATATCATTTGGCTCTTCACCGGGGTTAATGTGATCGTGCTTATCGGGGTTGGCTTGATCTTCAACGCTGACTGCCAGCAAATATCCGCCCGACAGATCGCACCGACCCAGCGCATCATCAGCAGCCACGTCGTTATGGCGCTGATCGGGGCGACAACCGTACAACTGGGCACGGTTGTGTTGACGATAGCCCAAGCTATCTTTCCCCGACGCATCAAAGAACACCTGGCAAGGTGAAGATCCAAAGCACGCGCCGCCTTAAATGGTGAAGCCCATCCACCGCTTCCGGCGGTTCGCGCCCTCCAGCTTCCTGATCTTCGCGGTGGCGCTGGTCTTGAGCGCCAGCGCGGCGTCGCTCGTGGTCGTCTATCGCACAGGCGAGCGGATCATCTCCGAGCGGGAACGGGCCGAGGCGCTGGACGAGCGGGACCTGTTGCAGGAGGTGGACCAGGAGCAGGGGCTGAACGCCGTCGCGTCGGCTGTGGCCCGGCGCACCCGCTTCGCCTCCAGCGGCGAGCACTATGGGCTGTTCACCCCGGCGGGCGAGCCGCTCGCAGGCGATATCGTCGCCTTTCAACCGGACTTCCGCAGCGCCGACTGGCGGGTGATCCACCTCGCCCACCCCTCGTCCATAACCCTGCATGTGGAGGGGGCGGTCTTGCCCGACGGCGCCGTTCTGGTGGTGGGGCGAAGCCTCGCGAACCTGCGCAGGTTCGAGCGTTCGATCCTCTACGGCTTCGTCGCCGCTGTCGCCATCGTCGCCGTGGCGGCGCTCGCGGCGGGCCTGGTGCTCAACTTCCTGATCTTGCAGCGGGTGGACGCCATCGCCGCCACGGCGGAGCGGATCGCCGGCGGCGACCTGTCGGCCCGCACCGCCATCGCCGATCGCCGCGACCCCTTCGGCCGCGTCGGCGCCTCCCTGAACGCCATGTTGGAGCGCATCGAGGAGCTTTTGACCGGCATGCGCACGGTCACAGACAGTATCGCCCATGATCTCCGCTCCCCCCTCACGCGGATGAAGGGCGCCCTGGCCCGAGCCTTGGAGCCAGGCGCCACGGAGGCGGAGCGGCTCGACGCTATCGACGCCGCCCATGACGAGGCCGACCGGGCGCTCGCCACCCTATCGGCGCTGTTGGATATCGCTCGGGCCGAAACCGGGCTCTCCCGCGAGATGATGCAGATGATCGACGTGGCCGCGCTGGTCGAGGAACTGGTGGACTTCTTCACCCCCGTCATCGAAGACGCGGGTCAGCACCTTGAGATCGTCGTCCCGCCGGCCCCGGTCGTGGTGCGCGCCCATCCCGCCCTTCTGCGCCAGGCCATCGGCAACCTGTTGCACAACGCCGCCCATTACGCCGGGGCCGGGGCCGTAGTGCGGGTGTCGGTGGAGGAGGACGATGACTCGGGCGTGCGCCTGACCGTGGCGGATACCGGCGTCGGCGTACCGGAGAACCAGCGTGGCCGCGTCCAGCAGCGGTTCGTGCGCCTGGACCCCGCCCGCGGCGTGGGCGGATCGGGTCTGGGCCTCGCGATCGTCGCCGCATGCGCCAAACTGCACGGTGGTGCGCTGCGCCTGGAAGACAATGCGCCTGGCTTGCGGGCGGTGCTGGAGATCAAAGGGACTTGAGCTGTTCTGGGCGGCTCTGAGGGCTTTGAGACGCGAGCGAACTCGCGTCTCAAAGCCCACAACGTCTACTTCACCTCGTCGCGCCGTTCATCGTCAGCGCTGTGCTCATGTTCGTGCTCATGCCGATGCTTCGGCGCGCCCGTCCCGCCGTCGGCGATACTGGCCAGCGTCGGGTTGGCGCCGTGGACCAGGTTGGGATCGCCAAGGCCGGAGGTCGGAGGCGGCGCGGTCGGAGTCGTCCGTTGATCGCGCCAGCCCTCGAAGGCTTGAGTGAAGGCGCTGTGGTGGGTGTTGCGCCAGGTCCGATACTCTTCGTCATAGCGGCGGGCCTGATCGTCGCGCCAGCGGGCGTAATCCTGATCATGGGCGGCGAGTTTGGCGTCGCGCCAATGGCGGTAGTGAGGCTCATGATGATCGTGGGCCGACCCGCTGAAATCGCGAGGCGCCCCAACCTGGCCATGAACGCCGTCCTTAGGCGAGCCGAACAGCGGGGTCGGCGAGGGCCGTTCAAATGCGCCGGCTCGGGCGGAGCCGGGTCCAGGTCCCGGCCGAGCGCTGGGGGACTGAGACCCCTCCGGATAGGGCGCAAAGCCGGCCGGGCCGAAGGATGCGCCGCCGGCGCTGTAGTTGGCGCCCTGGGTCAGGGGGCCAAAGCCGGCCTGCCCCCACTGGGAACCGCCGAGCCCTTGCTGCCCATAGCCCCCCACATTGGCCCCGCCAAAGCCCCCGCCGACCTGATCGGACGCCCCCTCGATCAGCTGGCCGTAGGGCGTCACGTCTGCGCCGCCAAAGTTCTGAGAACGCGCGGTCTCCTCGGCGCTTGCGGCCCAAGATCTCGTCTCCGCCTCCTCAGACCGGCCGCTGGCGCTGGCGTCGTCCGGCCCAAGGCGAGCGCCGGGCGTATATCTTCCCAAGCGATCCTCAGAAAGGTTCTGGTCGTGATCCCGATTAGACATGGTCTTGTCCTCTGTAGAGGTGATGAGGTCTCTAACCAGCGCCGCTTGCCCGAGGTTCCGATCCGTCGGCCGCGAACTCGCCTATTCGCCGAGCTAATAGGCTGGCCCGTACACGCGCGTGGGGAATAGGGGTTACTGAGGCTTTAAGCTTAGCCTCTTAGCTCTGGACGCCGGCTTTTGATATTGATACGAAAGAGTTACATACGTTCGAGGTTAGCTCGCCCTCCGAAAGGTTCGTCAGGAGATGCTGCAGTCTGGGGACGCCGAACGCTCATCGCGTGTTTGCGCCACACATCTGCCGGAGCAAGCTGTGGAGCTGGCCCTGGGGTCATGCTTGAAGAGCTTCTTCGACGGCGTCACGGCCAGTCCGATACCCGATCGCATTCAGCAGTTGGCCAAGGCGCTCGAAGACGCGCTGGACCGCGGCGATATCCGCCACCAAAACAAGCTGGGCTCTCGCCCGTCGCTCTAACGCGTCCCTAAGCCTGCGGGGGATCGATCGCGCCCGCCAGGGCGTCGCTCGCGTCGTCGGCGTCCATGATCTTGAGCAGGCGCGCGCGGGCGCGATTGACGCGGCTTTTGATCGTGCCCAAGGCGCAGCCGCAGATCTCCGCCGCTTCTTCGTAGGTCAGGCCGGCCGCGCCGACCAGGACCAGCGCCTCGCGATGCTCCGAGGGAAGCTGTTGCAGCGCCGCCTGCATCGCCGTCATGGCCACGCTCCAGTCCTGGGTTGGCGCAGCGCTGAGACGGGCGGCGTGCTTTCCGTCCTCGTCCGCCACCTCCCGCCGACGCTTGACCACCGCAGTGTAGTAGGTGTTGCGCAGGATCGTGAACAGCCACGCCCGCAGGTTGGTGCCCGGCTCGAACTTGTCCTTATTCGTCCAGGCCTTGATCAGGGTGTCTTGCACCAGATCGTCGGCGTCGGCGCTGTTGCGGCTGAGCGACCAGGCAAAGGCCCGCAGCGGCGGCAGGAGCGCGATCACAGCGTCGCGCCATTCCACGGTTGAGGGGTCGGGGGTCGCAGGGCCGGGAGGCTCAGGCGAGGACGGCGGCGGCGCGTCTGTCCCCGGGATCGCGCTCCCGTCCATCCCGCGTGAGCGAAACATCGACATACTCAAAAACGCCTCTCAGCGCGCCTTAGTCCGCCGCATTTCTCCTGGCGCCCGCAGCAAGCCGCTGACGCGCCGGCGCCGACCTAATCGGCGTCCGTATCCGAATCCGTCCGCCGACGCGCGCCTTGGGAGGCTTCGCCGCCCTTGCGTCCTGCCGCCGCCGCGAGCTGGCGGTCTTGTGAAAAGCTGCGCTTTTCGTTCGGCACGCTTTCGCCGCCCTTGCGCGCAATCTCGCGTTGTTTGGCTCGATCCATAGAGGCGAAGCCGCGGGTGGATTTTCCGACCGAGTTGGAGCTTGTGTCAGCCATGGTTTGACCTTTCACGGTGGCGTTGAAGACTGGAATTGTCCCGGTTGGCTAACCCGCCGCCGCGGGTTGAGTTCCCCAATCCCCATCCAGGGCGACGGACGCATAGGGTCGGCCATCGTCCGGAGTCGCCGGAGTAGTCGGCGCTTCGGCGGGGGAGGGGTCTGGAACGATCTCGGGATACGGCGCAGGGCCAGGTTCCGGATCGTAACCGGGCTCCATTGGGGTGGGGTCGGTCGGCGGCGGCGTTTCGCTGGGCATCTTGGGGCTGGGACTCTTAGGGGCTGGGAATCCGGGGGCTGGGAATCCGGGGCTCCGGATAAGGCGGGACGCCCCTCAACGCGAACAGCGGCCTTTAGGTTCTAGCCTGCTTTTCGAGCGCGCCGCCGAGCGGTGGAACACGCCGAGATCGGGGCCAAAAAATGTCATCGCTGCGGCGCTTTGCGCAGCGCGGACCGTGGGGGGCTAACCTATTGTGGCGATGGTGTTGAAGCCGGCGCTTAGACTTGCGCCGGGAACTTCGCATCGGTCGGCCCGTTACAGCCCCATTTGGGGCTGTGAGTTCGCGGAATCTTTCCAGTCTGTGTGCGAGGGTGGAAGAAGGGGTTATGCCAAAGCAGATTGTTCGCCAGGCGCCCTATCTCCGCCGTTACGCCAGAGCTTTGACTGGCGCGCAGACGGCGGGCGACGCCCTGGTGCAGGCGGCTATGGAGGGCATCCTCGCCGGCTCCCTGACGCTCGATCAGGCCTTGCCCTTGAGGACGGCCCTTTATCGCGCGCTGAGCCAGGTGTGGCGCGAGGGCGAGGCCCGCGCGGCCGACGAGTCGGATCGGTCTCCGCCAGATTACCGGCTTCAAGTATTGTCGCCAGTGCAGCGGGCCGTGCTCCTGCTGACGTCGATGGAAGGTTTCACCACCTCGGAAGCCGCCGATGTACTTGATCTCGACCTGGCGGAGCTGAAACTGCATCTGACGGCGGCCGAGGAGGCTTTGGAGCGTCAGTTGGCGACCGATGTGCTGATTATCGAGGACGAGCCCATCATAGGTCTCGATCTCACGCGCTTGACGCGGGAGCTCGGCCACCGCGTGACCGGGGTCGCTGCGACGCGGGACGAGGCGGTCGAGATGGCGCGCAAGCAGCGGCCTGGGCTGGTGCTGTCCGACATTCGCCTCGCCGATGGCTCAAGCGGGCTCGACGCCGCTACCGATATCTTGAAAAGCTTCGACATCCCGGTGATCTTCATTACCGCCTTCCCCGAGCGCCTGTTGACGGGCGAGCGGCCGGAGCCGGCGTTTTTGATCACCAAGCCCTTTCGAGAGGAAACCGTGAAGGCTCTGATCGGCCAAGCCCTGTTCTTCCACCGGCCGCAGCCCGAGCTGTCGTCGGCGCATTGACGCCCGGCTTTAATCCCGGAACCGGCGGCTCAGGAACCGACGGCGCAGCAGGTGAGTTGTTACGGCAAGGCTTCTGCGCCATCTTGCGATCTCAACACCTTTGTTCCTGACGCTTTGACGAAGCGACATCACCGTGAGGCGAACATGACCGACGCGACGACCCATATTGATAACGCCGCAGAGCACCTCGATGAAGCCGCCTCGGAAGCGGGCGAAGCCGTCAAGTCGCAGGCGAAGACTGTGACGGCCAAGGCCGACGAGCTCAGCAAGGCCGCCGCCGAAAGCGCCGCCGCCGCCCGCGATTGGGCGGCCGAGCGGGCGAGCGTCGCGCGCGAGTGGGCCCTGGATCAGTCGGACGTGCTGCGGGACAATGTGCAGTCCAAGCCCTTCATCGCTGTCGGCGTCTCCGCGGCCTCCGCCTTCGCCGCCGGACTCGTGCTCGGCGTGCTGCTCTCGACGCGGCGGTAGGGCGTTCGGCGAACGATCGAAATCGCGCCATTTAAACCCGCTCATTTCCGCGAAAGCGGGGACCCAGGTTTTGTATCAGCCCCGTCGACGGGAAGTCCGCGAACGGGCCTGAACCGTCGTGCCTGGAAAAGCCTGGTTCCCCGCTTTCGCGGGCATGAGCGGGTGGGATGGTGAGCACCTATCTCCTCAAAACTCCGGCTTATCGATGCCTCCGCGCTCGTTCTTCTCCGCGGCGCGTCGCTTGGCGGCCTTTTCGATCAAGTCTTGGAGTGGGGTCTTGGGCAGGCCCGCAAGCGTCAGATAGCCTTGCTGTTTGGTGTCCAGGATTTCGAAATGCCGATCCGCTGCAGCTTCGAATTCGGGCAATGTAACCTTGCCGTCAAAATCCGCGTCGGCGGCGGCGACCGGTTCCGGCTGGTTGATCAACGAATAGACGGCGGCGCCCTGGGCGCCCGTCTCGCCTTTGGCCTCGCGGGGCTGACTCATTTGAAACCCGCCCCGTCTTTGACCCGTTGGAACTTGCCGCTCGCTGTTGCGCTGGTCGGCGAGGTCCACATTGGGATCGAACCCTTCGCCGGCGCGAAGGTTTTCGATGTGGGGCAAGATTTCCGGCGCGACGGTCTGTTCGTAGGCCTGCACCTCGAACCCGTCGATCACCCCGTCATGGTTGGTGTCCAGCGTCCGGAAGAAGGCGTCGGCGTCGGCGCGCATCTCGTCGCGGGTCAACTTGCCGTCATGGTTGGCGTCGGCGTCGGCGAACCACTGCCTGACGGGGTAGGGCTCGCCCGGCCGCGCGCGATACGGCTTGCCTGCGGGGCTGATGAAGATGTTGGGCAGGCGGCCGATATGGCCGCCGCCCTCTCCCTCGCCTCTGTGGCCCATGGCTTCCGCGCTGGGGCGATCGCCATGATCGTCCGGCGGGGAGTCGGCGCAGGCCGTCAGCGCCAAGGTCGCCGCCGCCGCAGATATCATCACCGGGATGAGCCGGTAACGACCGGCCGTAATCTTCAACGTCATGGCATCCTCAGAGCGGAACCCGGCGCTCGGTCCGAGACCCGTCGCGCGACGACGCCTACAAAGGCAGATGCGCGCGGGCGCGCAAGCCGCCTTCCGAGCGATTTTGCAGATTGGCGTCGCCGCCGTGGGCGCGCGCCACCGATCTCACAACCGCCAGGCCCAGCCCGGCGCCGCCCGTTTCGCGCGATCGGGAGCGCTCACCGCGGTGAAAGGGTTCGAACACCCGCTCTCTCTCGGCTTCGGGAATGCCGGGACCATCGTCATCGACCTCGATGACCACAGTCGAGTCTTCGCGATAGACCCGGGCGCGGGCGGAGACGCCAAACTTCACCGCATTGTCGAGCAGATTGTTGACCAGCCGGCGCAGCGCCACGGGATCGCCGTCGATCACCACCGGCGGCCCGACCTCGGCGGTAACATCCAAACCGGTCTCGGCCATTTCGTCGGCGACGCTTTCGACCAGCGAGACCAGCTCTAAACGGTGACGTTCGGCGAGGTAGTTGGAGTCGCGGACAAACGCCATGGTGGCGGAAATCATAGCCTCCATCTGGTCGATGTCGGCGATCATCTTGGTCTGAAGCCCCTCGGGCGCGCTTTCGATCCGAAAGCGAAGCCGGGTCAGGGGCGTGCGCAGATCGTGGGCGACGGCGGCGACCATGTCGGTACGATCCTCGACATAGCGGCGTAGCCGACCCTGCATCTCGTTGAAAGCGATGGCGGCGCGCTCGACTTCCGCCGGCCCGTCCAGTTCTAAGGGGGGCGCCTTGGGATCGCGGCCCAGCCGCTCCGCCGCCGCGGCGAAGGCGGAAATCGGCGCCGCCAGCCGTCGGGCGAACCACAGCGCCGCCGGCGCAAGGGCGACGGCGCTCACCACGAACCAGAGCAGAATTCGCTTCTGCCAGGCGGTGGGAAACACGTCCTCAGGCCGTACGATCTTCCAGTCGCCATTCGCCTGATGGATCGCGACCTTGAAAGGGGCGATCAGCATGGGGCTGTCGCGGCCGCCCGCGTTGCGCATCAGCCGTTGCCGCGCCAGCACCACATCGTGATACCCTAACCAACGCGGCGGTTCGCTCGCCACAACGACGTCGTTGGGGGAAACCTTAAGCTGTTGCGCCAATTCGGCGATCAACTTTCGGGTATAGATGCTTATGTAGCCGGCTTCGGGGGGCGCGTGGGCGACGGAGATCAGGAGCGGCGGCGTCCCGTCCCGATGAGCGACGGGCCGACCGTCGATCGCTTCGACGATCTCGGTGACGCGGTAGAAATCCGGCACCTGGGGCGGCAGGCTGAAGATGATGAGGATGTTCACCACCTGCGCGCACACCAGACTCAGCAACACCAGCGACAACACCTGCAGAAACAGGGGCGCTTGGGGGAGGGCCAATTTTCTGGAGATGAAGCGGGCGGGTATGGCGATCACCTGAGCGTTTCAGCTGCCAGAGTTAAACAGGCGTCTAAGCCAAATTCAATGACCTAACGCGATGTCGCTATCGGGACCGCACTCTAGCGGCGCACAACCTTGGCCATGAACATATAGCCTTCATTGCGCACGGTGCGAATGAGCTCTGCGCCCGCGCCGCCATCGTCCAGCTTGCGCCGCAGACGGCTGATCTGCACGTCGATCGCCCGGTCGTAGGCGTCGCTGTCTGGGCCGCGCGCCAAGTCTAGCAGCTGGTCGCGGGTCAGCACGCGCTGGGGCCGCTCCACGAACGAGCGTATCAGCGAAAACTCGCCCCCCGACAGGTTCACGATCACGCCATCGGGCGTGCGCAATTCGCGCCGGACCAGATCGAGCCGCCAGCCGGCGAACTCGCACTGGGCGCCCAACTCGCCGTCCTGGGGCCGAGGCTCGCCTCGACGGCGCAGCACGGCGCGGATGCGGGCCAGGAGCTCGCGGGGATTGCAGGGCTTGGGCAGGTAGTCGTCGGCGCCGAGCTCCAGACCCACGATCCGGTCGGTCTCCTCGCCCATGGCGCTCAGCATGATCACCGCCGGCCCATCAGCGCCGGACAGCCGCCGGCAAATCTGCAGGCCGTCTTCGCCGGGCAACATGACGTCCAGCACCACAAGATCGGCCGCCTTGGTCGCCAGCGCCCGGGCCAGACCGGCGGCGTCCGCCGCGCCCTCCACATCGAAGCCGTGGCGCGACAGGAACTCTGTCACCACGTCGCGAATGCCGGGATCGTCATCGACAACGACGATGCGGTTTTGCGAAGGCGCCGCCTCGACCGGTGCGGCGCTGACGCCAGGAAGCGTGTCTGTCAAGATTGTCATAGTCATAGATTACACTATGTGGACGGTTTTTATTTTGCAGTCTCGCAACAGCGTTGGGGGATGCTCCCTGGGCAAAAGAGCAACCGTCAAGTCCCTTGGCCTTGCGGACCTTATAGAAGCTTGTCCAAAGTCAGCGGCAGATCGCGTAGGCGCTTGCCGGTGGCGTTGAAGATGGCGTTGGCGACCGCCGCAGCGACGCCGGTGATGCCGATCTCGCCGATGCCGCGTGCGCCCATCGGCGCGTGAGGGTCGGGGATGTCCGTCCAGATCACATCGATCTCCGGCACGTCCATATGCACGGGCACGTGATATTCGGCGAGGCTTGGGTTCATGATCCGCCCTGTGCGCTCGTCAAATTGCGTCTCCTCCATCAGCGCCAAGCCTAAGCCCATGATAACGCCGCCCTTGAACTGGCTGCTGGCCGTCTTGGCGTTGAGGATTCGGCCGCAATCGAACGACCCCAGGAAGCGGCTGACACGGACCTCGCCGGTCACGGAATTCACCCGGACCTCGCAGAACATCGCGGCCCAGGAGTGCATAGACCAGGTCTGAGCCTCCGAAGGCGGCGGCGCGATCGCTTCGGCCGTCACCTCGTCGCGCTGGGCCCGGGCCAGGATGGCGGCGTAGCCCTCCCACCGCGTGGGGTCGTCGAGACAGGCCAAGCCGCCGTCTAGCCCACCGACCTCATCGGGCGTCAACCCCGCCAGAGGCGAGTCGTTGCCGGCGAGTTGCAGCAGGTTGGACACCAAGGCGCGCTGGGCCGCCGCCACCGCCGCCCCGATCGACGCCGTCTGTTGCGAGCCGCCGGCCATGACCACGCCCGGCATGGCGGAGTCGGCGTAGGCGAACGTGACCTGGTCCATATCGAGCCCCAGCCGCTCGGCGGCGACCTGCGTCTGGGCGGTGGACGTGCCCATGCCCATCTCGTGCGCCGCGATCTCGACCCTGGCCCGGCCGTCTCGGGTCAGGATGATCCGCGCCGCGCCGCCGGGCATCCGGTTGTAGGGATAGGTGCCGGTCGCGCAGCCCATGCCGATCAGCCACTCGCCGTCGCGCGTCGCCCCAGGCGTCGGGCTGCGCTTCAACCAGCCGAACCGCTCGGCGCCGGCGCGCCAGGCCTCGACAATATGGCGGGCCGAGAAGGGCTTGCCGCTCGTTGGATCCTTGTCGGGTTCGTTACGGATCCGCAGATCGATCGGATCGACGCCGAGCTTAACGGCCAATTCGTCCACCGCGCATTCGAGACCGAACGTCCCCACCGCCTCGCCGGGCGCCCGCATGAAGGTATTGGCGAGCATGTCCAGGCGGACCAAGTTCACGCAGAGCTTGAAGCTGCCGGCCGCATAGGCGCTCCGCGTCTGCGCGATGAACGGCTCGGGCAAGGCGTTGTGGGGGGTCATCGCCACCGTGCCCGTGTGGACGATGGCCTCAAAGCGCCCGTCCGCCGCGGCGCCGATGGCGACCCTCTGTTCGGTCAGGGTGCGGCCGCCGACCAAACGGTAAACGCCCTCGCGCGACAGCGTCAGGCGAACGGGCCGACCCGACAGCCTCGACGCGGCCGCGCCCAGCACCTGATGCTGCCAAAGCGTCTTGGAGCCAAAGCCGCCGCCGACATAGGGCGAGGTGACGTGGACTTGGCTCTCGTCCAAGCCGAAAATCTTGGCGAGCGACCAGGC
>Ga0116230_10005226_pt1 | contig 12738 bp, 12 predicted proteins | sample S1TSphfallax_3_FD_88678 | JGI IMG/M metagenome (GOLD analysis project Ga0116230, IMG submission 88678) | Host-associated microbial communities from peat moss isolated from Minnesota, USA - S1T2_Fd - Sphagnum fallax MG | ecosystem: Host-associated > Plants > Peat moss > Unclassified | place...
ATGCGGTCAGCGTCGAGCAGATCGAGAAGGCCATCCGCCTGCCCATCGCGATCCGCCTGCCGAACAGTTACACCGAGCTGGTGCGCTCAGTCAATCTTGGTGAGCCGGTCTCGCCTAAGATCAAGTCGGAGTTCGCGGCACAGATCATCAAGTGGTCGAACACCCTCGTCACCGCAGCGCCGGCGGCCACGCAGTCCCTCTTGCAGCAGAAGAAGAGCAGCTTCGTGGCGATGTGGATGTAGCTTGTGGAAACGCAGTGTCAACCGATGAGGGAAAGCAGTAAGGGAATGCTATGGCTGAGTTCCAAGTCTTAGAGAACAACTCGATCCGCGCGGTTGCACCTCAGTCCCAGCGGTTCTCCCGCGGAGTTCCTGAAGCGCTGCAGCAGCAGCTGAAATCCGCGGTTCACAAGGAGCTGATCAAGCGCCTCGACCTGGATCGGCTGGCGGACTTCAGCTCGACGCGCTCGGGGCAGCAGCAGCTCTTCGGGGTCATCCAGCAGCTCTTCGGCGAGCAAGGTGTGCCGCTAAGCGGCACCGAGCGCGACAAGCTCTCGCAAGAAGTCGTGGATGAAGTCTTTGGACTCGGCCCACTCGAGCCCCTGCTGAAGGATGAGTCCATCTCCGACATCCTGGTCAACACGTATAAGAACGTGTACATCGAGCGTCGCGGTGTGCTCGAAAAGACCAGCATCTCCTTCAATGATGATCGGCATTTGATGCACACCATCGACAAGATCGTCTCCGCGGTTGGCAGGCGCGTCGATGAATCGTCGCCCATGGTGGATGCACGGCTGCTCGATGGATCGCGCGTCAACGTCATCATTCCGCCGCTCGCCGTCGACGGGCCGATCCTGTCAATCCGCCGTTTCGGCACCTCACCGCTGCAGCCGGACGATCTCATCCGCAACCTGATGCTGACCGAGCCCATGATGGAAGTGCTGCGTGGTGCGGTGAAGGCACGACTCAACATTGTTGTCTCGGGAGGCACGGGCGCCGGCAAGACGACGCTGCTCAACTGTCTTTCGAGCTTCATCAGCGAACAGGAGCGCATCGTCACCATCGAAGACTCGGCAGAGCTTCAGCTTCGCCAGGACCACGTGGTACGTCTGGAGACACGCCCGCCGAACGTTGAAGGCAACGGCGCGATCAAGCAGCGGGAGCTGGTGATCAACGCCCTGCGCATGCGCCCTGACCGCATCATCCTGGGCGAGGTCCGCGGCGAAGAGACGCTCGACATGCTGCAGGCCATGAACACAGGCCACGATGGATCGATCACGACCATTCACGCCAACACGCCGCGCGATGCGCTGTCGCGTCTCGAAACCATGGCAATGATGGGATCGCTGCGTCTCCCGGAGAAAGCGATTCGCGCCCAGATTGCATCCGCCGTTCACGTGATCGTCCAGGTTTCGCGCCAAGCCGATGGAACGCGCCGCGTCACGCACATTACGGAGCTGACAGGCGCCTTCGAAGAGGTCATCAGCATGAACGACATCTTCCTCTTTGAAAAGCGGGGTCTTGGCCAGAACGGCAAGGTTCGCGGACGTTTTCATGCGACGGGCATCATGCCACGCTTCTCGGAGAAGCTGCTCGCGGCGGGCATTCCGCTTCCCCTCAGCCTCACTGGCCATTCGATGGAGATCAGCTAAGGAACTCTTATGTCACTGCTCATCATCGCGTTTCTCTTCATGGGAAGCTTGACGTTCGCGCTTCTGCTCTTCGCGATGCGGCCCACCGCTGAGCAGAAGGCGATTGAGAAGAGGTTTGCTCAGCTTAAGGCTGCGTCGGTTCAAACCAGTGGCGAGGGTGCGGGCCTGTTTCTCACGGGGACAGATGCTGGATCCTTTGCCTGGATTGAAGCAATCGCACGCCACCTGAAGCTGGCCAATCGCCTGCAGGCTCTGATCGTTCACGCCGATGTGACACTTACCATAGGCAAGCTGCTCTTCTACTGCGCCCTTACGGGGGTAGCTGTGGGTCTGGCAGTCTACGTCTTCAGCACATTGCTCTTTCTGGCAATCCCGCTGGGAGTCGCAGCGGTCTCTCTCCCCGTCTTCGTGCTGCGCTTCCTGCGCAATCGCCGGCTGGATGCCTTCAACAAGGGATTGGCCGATGCCATCGACATGATGGCGCGATCGCTGCGAGCCGGACACTCGGTTGTGGCCGCCGTCGGCATTGTGGCGGAGCAAGCGGTGGAGCCGGTCAAAACGGAGTTCGGCGAAGTCTTCAAGAAGCAGAACTACGGTCTGCCACTGCGCGAAGCCCTGATGCAGTTGCTTGATCGCATCCCCTCACACGACCTTCGAGTGCTGGTCACCGGCATGCTGGTGCAGAAAGAGACGGGCGGCAATCTGGCCGACATTCTCGACCGCATCACCTTCGTGATCCGCGAACGCCTTCGGATTCGCGGAGAAATCCGCACGCATACGGCTCAGGGGAGGTTGACCGGCTGGATCCTCTGCCTGCTCCCCATTGTCATGCTTGTACTCATCAACTGGATCAATCCCGGTTACTCGAAAGTGTTGTTCGATACGCAGTTTGGACAACGCCTGTTAGGCGGCGGCGCTGTGCTGCTCTGCCTCGGCGGCCTGGCAATTCGCGGCATCATCAATGGAATCGAGATCTAGCCATGCAGATCATCCTTTACATCGCGGTCGCGATCATGACGTTCTCCATCATTGGGCTGATTGCTGCGCCCGTGATCCTCAGGCCCACGCCCGAGGCAGAGAGAATGCTGCAGGTGATCCAGAGCAATCGGCCTGACCAGCGCCGCGTCAAGGCGAAAGAAGTAGTGCAGGAGGGTATCCTCAAAGTTGCGCGGGATCTCAGGTCGAGACTCGGACTGGCGCAGAACAACAAGCTCAAAGATCGCCTTTTCACCGCCGGCCTGCGCGAACCTGGCATCTATGACATCTTCTTCGTCGGCCAGATCATCCTGCCGCTTCTGGGAGCCTTCGCGGGAAGCTTCGCACCTGCAAACACCGCCTTCTGCGTCTTTGCAGGATTGGTCTTCGGGTACATGGTTCCCGACTTCTGGCTGAGTTGGAAGACCGCACAGAGAAAAAAGAAGATCCGCCGCAGCATGCCGGATGCCATCGATCTTCTGGTCATCTCTGTCGACGCCGGGCTCGGGCTCGATCAGGCTTTGTTGCGCATTGGCGAAGAACTCGCCATCAGCCATAAGGAGATCAACGAAGAATTCACCCAGGTGCATCTGGAGCAACGCGCGGGTAAGATGCGGCTGGACGCGTGGCAGAGCCTGGCGGCACGCACGAAGATCGATGAGTTCGCCTCGTTCGTCAGCATGCTGGTGCAGTCGGATCGTTTCGGCACACCCATCATCAAAGCGCTCAGCCGTTTCTCCGACGATCTGCGGACTCAGCGCAGGCAGCGCGCCGAAGAGCAGGCTGCGAAGACCAAGATCAAGATCATCTTCCCCCTCGTCCTGTTCATCTTCCCCTGCATCTTCATCGTCCTGCTTGCCCCGGCCATTATCAGCATCTCCAGCGGCTTGACCAAGATCAGCAATTAAGACGATGCGATGCATCGAAAGTTGGATGGAAGGCTGAATGCCAGAGTGCTAGCCTCCATTCAGAATAGAAGGTTCCGCAGCGCAGCCGTTGTTCACAGCGACGTTGCAGCGCGGAGAATCTATTCACCGGTTTAGGGTCGTTGTCGAAAACCTTGGAAAGGAGGCGTAACCATGGATGCCAGCCTGGTCCTTCGCGTCGTTTGCGGCGTACTTGCTCTTGTCGTTCTGTCGGTCATTGTTTACCGCAGAAAGCAGGCCAACTCGTAACTTGCTTCTAGATGTGGAACCCACTCGATGCGCTCCGTCACCGTCGTCAACACAAGCCGCCAAAGCATTTTGGGCGACCAGGTCGAAGTCGCTGACACGTCTCTGCAGCGATTGTTCGGCCTGCTGGGCAAACGCGGCCTGAATGCCGGAAGAGGGCTTTGGATCAAACCTTCTTCCGGTGTTCACACTATGGGCATGCGCTTTCCCATCGACGTGATCGGATTGGATAAGCGACTGCGCGTCCTGCGCGTGTGGCGCGAGATGCCTCCCTATCGGCTTACCAGCCTCAACTTCAGGCTGCACAGCGTCCTTGAACTGCCTGCCGGCCGCGCGGCGGAGTGCCGGACCGAAGTCGGCGACCAACTCAGCATCTGCTAAGAATGCGGGGGAGTCTCTCCCTGCTCGCGCGAGATACGATGCCCTCTGCAAAGAAGCTTCTGCTCCCTGGATTCTCTGCATGGCTCTTCGTCCTGCTGATAAGCGTTACCTTCCTGCGTTGTGTCCATGTGCCCCTGCTGTCCGATCCTGACCTTGGATGGCACCTGCGCAACGCGCAGCTGCTGCTGCAGCAGCATGCGTTCCCCCGCTGCGATTCGTATACTTTCTCCCTGCGCGGACATCCCTGGATCGATCCGGAGTGGCTGGCCGAAGTGCTTTTCTTCGCCGCCTGGCATCTCGGCGGGCGCGTGGGACTGGAGCTGATCACGATCTTTGCCATCGAGGGCATGACCCTTGGCGTCTGTCTGTTGGCTTGGCAGCGAACGCGCGAGTCCCGTACCGCGGTGTTGGCCGGCTTTCTCTTCCTTCTCTTCTCGGGCGTCTCCAATGGCCCACGTACGCAACTGTTCGGATGGCTCTGCTTCCTCCTGCTGCTGGCGGTACTGGAACACTTCCGCACCGCACCTGTAGGCCGAGATTACCTCTGGATTCTGCCTCCGCTGTTCGCGCTTTGGATCAATCTTCATGGCTCATGGCCCATCGGCATCGTCTTCCTGTTGCTCTTCGTGGCATGCGGACTCTGGTCCTTGGACGAGGGTTTGCTACAAGCTACCGCTTGGACAAGCGGCCAACGCACGCGGCTGCTCGTGGTTGCCGCACTTTGCTTCGTCGCGCTCTTCCTGAACCCTTACGGCTGGCGGCTGGTCCGGTATCCCTTCGTCATCGGCGGACAGCACCCGCTCACTCTGCAATATGTTCAGGAGTGGCAGACGCTCGATTTGCATGCAGTGCGCGGACGCCTGATCTTCCTGCTGGTCGCAGTCCTGCTCGCGACACGCGCGTACAAGGCTCGCAGATGGACGCTTTACGAGGTGCTTAGCCTCGCCCTCGCGGTGTTCGCGGGCTTCTCCTACTCGCGATTCCTGCTCCTGACAGGAATCATGGTCGCACCGATGCTGGCGGCCGAGGCCACGTGGGTGGGACGGGACAAGCCCGATGCGGAGAAACCGTTGCTCAACCTCGCGCTCATCGCGGCCGTCTGCTGGTTTACGTTGGCTCACTTCCCCTCGCCTCAACAACTGGATCGCGAAGCCAACCGGGGATGGCCGGAGCAGGCTATCGGATACCTGCGTCAGCATCCTCCGCAAGGCAAGGTCTTCAACGACTTCAACTGGGGGGGCTACCTGATCTGGAATCTGCCTTCGCAGCCTGTCTTCATCGACACGCGCACCGATGTCTTTGAGGAGACCGGCCTGTTCCAGGACTACATTGACTTGGTGAACCTCAGGATGCCGTTGAAGTCCTATAAGGGCGGAGAGCTGCGTTATGTGCTCTTTCCCAAGGATGCGCTTCTCGTCGCCGCGCTGCGCGACTCACCCGACTGGACAGTCGAGTACGAGGATGATGTTGCCGTTCTCCTGCGATGCACGCGCTAGACCATTTTCCCTGTTGGCGTGGCCTTGGGTGATTCTTGCGATAGCCGTTTTCCTTGAAAGCAACCGGCGTTGCTTATGGTGCCATCTGGTTACGCCGAGTCAGCGGTTCGAGTGGCGTCGCGGCTGAAACACAGAAACTCCGTCAGGGCATAGGCGCCGAGAAGCGTCAGCACAGGATCGATCACCAGGCGATAGCGAAACTCCGCATGCGTGAGGTAGTACGGCAGCGGAAACAGCAACAACGGTGCCGCGCACAGCAGAGCCAACCGCGTTCTGCGGCCGCGCATGAGAAGCAGCAAGCCGCATAACCCAAAACCACTCGATACGATCGCGTGCAGGGCGAAGAAGAGAGATCCAATCCGCGAGCCGGTACCCATCCAGAAGCGCGCGATGCGATGCGCTGTGAGCGCAGAGAAACGCCATGGATGTGCCCTAATCCAATGAAGGGCCAGTGCAGTCTTGCCGTCGGTGTAGGCGATCTCGCCCTGCTGCCGGTAGAGACTCAACTCATGCGCGTTGAACATCGGAAAGAGCGACTCGTCAAGAAAGCCGTTCGAGCCGAAATGATTTCCCATCCAAAGCTCGAACCCCACCGTGGTGCGCAGGGGCACGAACGCGTGGAAGACCAGGGCGTTGCGGATTGGCCAGGCGCAGAAGACCAGGAGAAAGGCCGCTCCGCCAAGTGCCGCGTTGCGTAGGCTCACGCGGCGCCAGCAAGCGACTGCGCCGATCGCACAGACGGACAACAGCAACGCAGGATTGACCAACCCACACAGTCCGCAGGATGCCCCCAGGAGAGACACTCTGCCTGCGCTCGGACGAGCAACGACCTGGAGTGCGAGCGCGATCGAACCGAGCAGCAGGAAGATCGAGAACGAAGTCTCCCAGAAGATCGTAGGGACAAAGAGCAGAGGTGGCGATACGGCCCAGAACAATCCCGCAACGATCGCGACGGGTTCGGCGAAGCACTCGAGCGCGACCTGCATCAGCAGCCAGACGGTTGCCACGCCGATTACAATCTGCAAGCCCATGATGACGCATGCCGATGCGCTGGTCGCGATGCCGAAGACACGAAAGACTGCCGCAACCAGCATCGGATAGGCCGGCGCAAGGAACGCCGTTGGTCCCGTAGACCCTCCGAAGGGCGATGCCAATCCGTGGCCGTTCAGCAGCGAGCGCGCGAGCAGGTCCATCTCGATGCCGCGCTGGAAAAGCTGCATCGCCCCATGTCGTCTGGCCCACACCACCACGACGACCGTGCGCAGCAGCAGCGCCAGTGCCAGCACTCCTGCCGTGTGGATTGATCCTCGGCGCGCGGACGGAGTGGCCGGGGACGCGACGATGGGCATGGTATTCGGCACGCTCTCCCTCGAAAGACGGAAGTCCACTGGCAGGCTATCGCTCGGCTGGCTGCGCTGCCATCCCACTTCCGCTCATCCAATTCGCCCTTGCTAACAGCCAACCCGCCGCCGCGGTCCCAGCAGCTTGACCATCCTGCCCTGAGGAGCTTCCGCGCACTGTCCCGGAGCAGGCAGCCACGGCTGACACTCCGGACACCAGTAGGTCGATCTCGCCTGCTCGCCTTGCTTTCTCATCTGGACCAGAGCGCCGCAGCGACGGCACTCCTGACCTTGCCGTCCATACACCCAGAGCCGATCATCCCGGCTGCTAGCGCCCGTGGTTCGGCGGTTTCCGCTATACGTGACAATACTGTCCCCTGCGCCATCCAGGACGTTTACCTTCATCCACCTGCCCGCAACCTCGGCCATCACGGCCATCTCGCGTTCGGTAATGGTCGACATCGCACGAAAGGGGTTGACGCCCGCAGCGAAGGCGACCTCACTCTTGTAGACATTGCCCAGCCCAGCCAGAACCCGCTGGTTCAGAAGCACGACGGCGATCTCCGCGGCAGGATGCTCCATGGCGTATGCTTTGAGACGCGCGATGCCGCCGTCCACGCTATAGGTTTCGCCGAGCACATCCAGTCCCAGCTTCGGCACCTGCGTGGATCGCTCGAGCGATCGTGCGGTATGAAACTCGGCCACGGGGACGTTGAAGGCAACCGCCTGCCAGTCCGCGGTGTAAAAGACAACGCGCATGCGATCTTTGCCCATGAACCACGTCTCGCCGGTTCGATACAGATGCCAACTGCCGCTCATCAACATGTGCGTCAGCAGAATCAAGTCACCGGAAAAATGCACCAGCAACCACTTGCCGCGCGCCTCAACCTTCTCAATCGTTCGGCCAGCGATCGGCGTGTCGTCGTTTACGCGCGCGAGCTTTGCCAGCCCGGTCTCGAACCCGGTGCACACTTTGCCTCCAAGCGCCCGCTGCATTGCCCGCGCCGATCGAAAGATGGTATCGCCTTCCGGCATGTCTCCCCCTGCAAAGCAACGGCGGATGAGCCGCTGCCCACCCGCCTTGCCGTGCCTGCTTTCCGCTGCTGCTGACTAAACCGTCACCACGATCTTACCGATTTGCGCGTTCGACTCCATGTACCGCTGCGCTTCGGCAATCTCGCGCAAGGGAAAAATCTTATCGATCTTCGGTTCGAAGTCGCCCTTCTCCAGATGATCGAAGACGTAGTGCTTGGCCTTCGAGAACTCGGCGGGATCGGACAGCACTTCAAACAACGTGTATCCCTTGATCGTCAGATGCTTGCTCAACGCGGCGAACAAAGGATAGGGCGTCGGCTCCGCGGAAAGCGCGCCATACTCGAAGATGAAGCCGCTGCTCGCGCTTGCCGCGGCAAGCTGCTCGAGCGCCGGTCCGCCGACCGGGTCGAAGACGATGCGCGCGCCCTTGCCGCCGGTGATCTCCATGACGCGCTCCACCAGGTCTTCTTCCTCAGTCGCAATGACGTGGTCTGCCCCAAGCGACAGCAGTTCCTGTTTTTTCCTGGAGGTGCGCGTGGTCGCGATCGAGATGGCGCCTTCTGCCTTGGCAATTTCGATCGCGGCGATGCCCACGCTGCTGCTGGCGGCCGTGATCAGGACGAAATCGCCTTTGCCGAGCCGGCCCTGCATGATCAGCGCGCCGTAGGCGGTGAGGTACTGCATCCAGATGCTGGTTCCTTCCTCCGCCGAGAGAGCGGCTGGGTACTTCGCCAGCGCGTGCGCGGGGACGATGGCGACCTCACCGTAGACGCCATATGCGTCCGCCGGAAATGCCGGCACGGTGCTCGCCGTCTGTCCCAGCCAACTGGGATCCACCCCTTTGCCGATCGCCTCGACCGTGCCGGACGCCTCGTAGCCAAGCTTTGAGGGAAGCTTCGGCTGCACCAGGTACCGGCCCATGCGAAACATCACTTCCGCGCGATTCAGGCCGATCGCCTTCACGCGCAGCCGAACCTCACCCTCGGCGGGTTCCGGCAGCGGCAGTTCGTCCAGTTTCAGGACATCCGCGCCTCCGATCTCATGGAAGCGCACAATGGTTACCGTATCTTTTGTCATTGGGAGACTCCTTCGTCTGCATCATTCGATGCAGCGAAGGGCAAGAAGCATCAGATGGTTTTAGGCCGCCTCCTGCTCTTCTCCCAAGAACACATCGCTGCGCTGACCCCTGCTGCCGCCAATCACCGTGGTCAGGTTGACGACAATTGTGTTCAGCAATTCGGATTGGTTTTGCAGTTCGGATGCGGCTGCCGCGCTCTGCTGCGCGCTGGCTGCGGAAGATTGCGTCAGCCTCTCCATCGAGGAAATGGCCTTTGCAATCTCTTCGATTCCGCGGGTCTGCTCGCTGCTCGCCGTATCGATCTGATCGACCAGTCCTTTCACCTTCTCCGATTCACTGGTCACAGCGCGAATAGACGATGCGACTTCATCCAGCTTTGCCTTGCCGGTATGGGTCTTGGCAATCGACTCCTCAACAATGTGCGCCGAGTCTTTGGCCGCTGCGGCGGCGCGGTGAGCCAGATTGCGAACCTCATCGGCCACCACCGCGAAGCCATGTCCGGCCTCACCGGCGCGCGCCGCCTCGACTGCCGCGTTGAGCGCAAGAATATTCGTTTGGAACGCGATCTCATCAATGGTCTTGATAATCTTCGACACCATGCCGCTCGAAGCATTGATCTCATCCATGGCCTGGATCAGTTCGCCAAGCGATCGGTTGGCCGCCACGAAACTGGTCTGTGACCTGCTCACCAACTCTGCCGTCGAACGGCAGTCGGAGGCGCTGCGCTGGGCCATGGAGTTAACCTCCTCCGAGGATGCCGACGTCTCTTCGAGCGAAGCCGCCTGACTCGAAGCTCCCTCGGCAAGCGATTGACTCGCAGTACTAATCTGGGTTGCCGAAACCGCCACCTGGCGCGCGCCGTCGGCCAGCCGATCGGCCATCGCCCGCAGCGGGTTCGAGACCAACTTTTCCATCATCAGGAGGGTTCCGGCAGCGAGCGAAATTCCCATGACAAGCAGCATGACCGTGACATTGCGCTGCATCGTGTCACTCCGAACCATCGCATCGAGCTCGCCGTCAAAGGCTTTCTTGCCGATATCGTCATCCAGCTCTCGCAGATCTGTCTCAACCTGCTTGGAGCGCGCCGCGGCGTCTTGCAGTGAGTCTTGTGTACGGTCGTTCACCACGTCCGTCGAGTTGACCAGCGTGCCGTAAAGCTGTTTGGCTACCGCCTGAAAGCGCTGAAACTCTTCGATGACCTTCTGCGCCTGGGCCTTCAGCGAACTGCTGTACGCCACGTCGTCACTCACCTTCTTCAGATCGACGCTCAGCCGGTCCCCTTCCCCGTCGGCGCTGGCGAGTGAGTCTTTGTTCTGCAGAAGCACCGCGTCCTTGTAATCCTTCAGCATGTTCTCGAATTCGGTTTGCGCCTGCACGACGGTCAGCGTGGCCGGATAGATCGATTGCGAAATGCGCGACAGATGCTGCTGGATGGACGATTCCGTCATTGCACCAGGCCAAAGAAAACCAGGTATCCAAAAGTAAGCATGCCGATGCTGATCAGCAGTTTTCCTCGTATTCCAGTCATTTCATTCTTCCTCGCAGGTCACAATCCTTCGTCAGTCCGCCGGAAACGGCTCCAGCTGGCGCGAGTCCGGGGCACTCCCATAGTTGTCGGGCTATGGAGAAGGCGGCATTCTCGTTATCGACCCTGGCGCGCGCAAGGTGAGGCGCTCTCCATCAAGAAAGTGCAGAAATGAGAACACGCGGGAAAAAAGTATCCCGCGCGCGGGGAAGGACTCATGCTCTTTCGGTTCGCGCCGATAACTGCCTTAGCGTACGTTTGCGCAGCATTGGTACTCCTGGGTGGAAAGATCGACATTCCCCACAATTTCACCTGAAAGGCGAAATTACTTGAGAAAGCAAATTTTCCTGTCACTCGCACTCCTCGCCGCAGCCATCGCCGGCTCTCGAGCGCAGGCGCAGGTCGCGGTTGTCGCCAACCCCAGCATCAAAGCGACGCAAGTTAACAAGGCCGATCTCCGCGACGTGTTCACCGGTGCCTCCTCCAGCCTGGCGGGAACGCACGCCACTCCCGTACTCCTCAAGTCCGGACCCGCCACCTCAGCCTTTCTCTCCGCCTACGTTGGCAAGACCGACGCAGCGTTTCTTGCCTCGTGGCGCAGCCTTGTCTTCTCGGGACAGGCTTCCATGCCGAGATCGGTTGATAGCGACGCCACCGTGGTCCAGTTCGTCTCATCGCACCCGGGTGCCGTCGGGTATATCGCGGAAAATGCGCCGCATGAAGGCGTAAAGGTGCTGGCCGTCAAGTAGCTGCGTCCACTCCTTACGCCGCCCGCAGCGCTCAGGCTGCGCTGCCAACGCGAAAGGAAGAATTGATGAGAAGGATCTTCGTTCCCCTCTTTGCGTTGCTTCTGGCAGCGCCCGCCATCAGCTTCGCTCAAGGGCTTGACAGTCTGGACATTCAATTTCACGGCTATGCCACACAGAGCTTTCTCTACACAAACGTAAATAACTGGAACACCACCGACTCCAGCAGCGGAAGCGCCGCGTGGACCGAAGCTGTAGTCAACCTCACGTCCGTCCCCTCACCCAAACTGCGAGTGGGCGTGCAGGGACGCTACCTGCTGCTGGGCAGCACCGGCAACACGATCTCGCTCGACTGGGCGCAGGCAGACTACAAGGTCAACGAGAAGTTCGGGTTTCGCGTCGGCAAAGTCAAGACGCCAACCGGCCTGCTGAACGAGACACAAGACATCGATCCAGCCCATGTGTGGTGTCTGCTCCCGTCGTCCATCTACGCAATCTCGAACCGCGGCTCCATCCTGGCGCACTTCGGCGGAGTAACCTACGGCGCCGTGCCGATCGGCGAGAAGGGAGGGCGGGTTGACTATCGCGGCTATGGCGGACAGCGCGTGCTCGCGGCCACTGAAGCGCTGTTTCTCTCGCTGAACGACCTTGGCATCGGAGTTCCGAACGGGCTCACCGGGCCCATGTACGGAGGCGCTCTCCGCTACCATACGCCGATCCCGGGATTGATGGTTGGAGCGTCAGAAGACTCCGAGCACGTGCAGGGTCCGATTACCCTGGCCACCTTTTCCGGGACACTCTACGGCAGCCACTTTTTACAACCATCGTTCTTCTCGCAGTACGATCGGAAGAGGCTCTTGGTCGCCGGGGAGTACACACGACAGGCGCTGAAGAATACCCTCGCCTTCACCAACGGTCCCACCATCATCGCGCCCCGCGACCAGCGGGACTGGTATGCGATGGCAACCTACAAGGTGGTCAACAAGCTCATGGCGGGTACTTACTACAGCTCGCTGATGGATCTTGCGGAGGCTCAGTCCACGTCACGATTCCAGAAGGACTGGGCGTTCTCTGGCCGGTTCGACGCAACACCCTATCTCTACCTGAAAGCGGAAGAGCACCTGATCGACGGAACCTACATCGGCTTCTATACCTCCAGCAACCCGGCGGGCCTGCAACCCAGAACCAAGATGACGCTGCTGAAGGCCGGAGTCAGCTTCTAGTGTCCTGAGTCATTAGTTCGTTGGCAATATTTTGCGAGCGCGATGAGGATGTCGTCTGCAGATTTGGTCCAGAGGAATGGTTTTGGGTCGGAGTTGTGGTGTTCCAGATACTCGCG
>Ga0116230_10005230_pt1 | contig 12731 bp, 6 predicted proteins | sample S1TSphfallax_3_FD_88678 | JGI IMG/M metagenome (GOLD analysis project Ga0116230, IMG submission 88678) | Host-associated microbial communities from peat moss isolated from Minnesota, USA - S1T2_Fd - Sphagnum fallax MG | ecosystem: Host-associated > Plants > Peat moss > Unclassified | place: USA...
AAAACCAATATCTTACCATTTTTATATTCCCTTGAGTATCATAAAATCAACAAAGCTAATAACATTCTCTTGATATAAAATGTAACAATTATATTTATACACCAAATAATGATGAAGAATTGTTCACCAAGCTCCATCACCAAGTGACTACTTGAGTTGACATTGTCATTATGAACTTACACATGTATTAACATCCAAGGTTGAAGTGATAACAACCATCATTTTTCTTTTAGGGTACACATTATATAATTGATTCAAAAATTCAATCTTCCCAAAAAAAATTTGAAGATGTTGTTTGATAGAGTTCACAAGAATGTCCACATGAAGAACTTTGTCCACACCATGCATATAAATGCAATAGACCGACCATAATTCTATAATCAAGGTTCAAGGTAGAAGCTTGATAAGATTTTTAAAAATAAACACTTGGTAACCAACTTGACTAAACACATAAAATAGCATGTGTTAATGTTCATAATGAGTAAAAGGCAAAATAAAGTTTCCCTACTTGTGACGTTTTTTCCAATTATATTATGTTCCATAGATGGTTTCTTACAACTACATTGCCATGGTAGCCATGCATACTTTTAGTGTTATTCAAGTTTTTTGTTGTTTAGTTGCAAACTAGCAAATAAAAAATTGGGCAACAAATATGTTGTTTTTTATAAAAAAATCAATTCAAAAGGAAATAACATTCATTTAAGAATTGAAAATATGACTATTAACATTTGCATCAAAGTAAAAATACAAGCCACAACATTCATGAGTTGAATAAATGGAATTCCATGGCATTACATCAAAGGAAAAAAAAACAAGTTCAATAGTACAAATCCCTTTGGGGAATTGAACCCTATTCAATAAGGATTGTACCTTTTATAGCAATGGATGGACATGGCAACACAAAACATAAGCAAACAATTGAATCAAAAGAAATCTCGAACAAAAGTTGAATGAGAATGAGGAAAAAGGTTTTAAAAAAGGTTTTGCTAGTTTGTTGAGGTTCTATGTTTATATTCCATACACTAGTATAAAAGCTATAATTTCCAACCAATTAGTTTGGAGCTACATGCACCTAGTTGTTGTTTGTGATTATGTTAGAAGTTCTTATTATTAAAAAGTTGCAATTATAAAATTTCCAATATATATATAACTATTTATGCAACATTTTGCAACTAATGGTGTGAAAAAGCAACAACATGGATGATTTTTTGTGATTTTCATCAAAGTAGTCCACTTTAGACCCTTTTAGTTGCATAGGTGACCACCTCATAGTTGTGTATGCAACAAATATGCAAGTAGTGCTCTATAGCAATATATAGGCTAGGCCAAACTACCTAAATTCCTAGCTAGGTGATGTAAAGTTATGTTAGGCTACCTACCTACCTACCTAGGACATTACATACCTATCTATTTCCTACCTTCTTACCTACCTAGGCTAAGGTAAGCTATGTACATACCTAAACTAAATTACCTACCTACTTACTTCATTAATATACCAACCTATGTACCTCCTTACTTTCCTAACCTATAAATGTTGTATGGGATATGGGAATATTGATTTTTTTGTTTTAGTACTTGAAGTTGTGAAAAGTGACGAGGATGCAACTTAACAAGGTAAGATTATATTAATTCACTCACTTACCTTCTAATTGAATATACTGATAATTATATATATATATAATTTATTTATTTATTGTTTTCCTACTTTTTTTAATACTTGGGATTAATTTATACCTTAGATATTAAATGCATCTTGATTTTTAGAATAAACATAACTTCATTATAAAACTAAATGATTTATGGGTTCTATTCAACAACCAATATATGGGACATTGTACTTTCACTCATGTATTTTATTTGCCAATATATGTCCCCCTAGCAATTAAGCAAACATCCAAAATGAAAAAAAGGTGTTTTGCAACTAACCTTGCAATTTAGTTTTTGAGTTGCAATGGCCACTTGCAATTCAACATATTTCTATGTTATAAGTGCTATTGTGCAAGTCACATGAGTTGCAAAAGTTGTGATTCACTATATATATGGTGCAACTCAATTCAACTCATTGCAACTCCATTACAACTATAACCATAACATCATGTTAATGTTACTAATATTCATACATCCATTAGAATTTGACACCTTGCACTATGAAGATTTTTAGATTTTTTTTTTGAAGTATTGATCTTCATCGTCTATTATGATTGTTAATGATGGTCCAAAATTATAACACATGGCACAATACAAATACATATTTTTTAATAGCTAGGTAGGTTTGTACATAGCCATAAGTAGGTAGGTTAGTAGGTTAGAAGACTTACATACCTACATACATAGGTAGAAAAATAGGACCTACTTATTTACACAAGTAGGCAAGTAAGTAGGAAAATACAAGACTAGGTGAATCAAAGAATTGTCATGTATTTTTTTTTTTAATTTTATGTTTTTCCTTTAGGGTTAAGCTTTTTTGAGCTCGTCCCAAAATGACACGTGTATTTTAATGTGAAAAAATAAGAAAAAACACCTTTTTTATATAGTTTGTAACATGGGATTCAAAAACAAAACATATGGATTAAATCCTATGGTTATTTTTTAATCACAAATTGAGTTGCAACTATAGAAAGATTTTCCCACATACTTTGTGTTTTTTTAAACTATGTAAATCATAAAATTAAATTGTTAATTATACAAGTTACATTTATTTATTCAAATTAATAGTGAATTATTTAATATAATTAATAATTTCACAATAATTAAATGTATTAAACATGGTTAATATTTAATAGTCAAATTATTGAAACAATAAGTTTTTATAGAATATTACATATGGATTTATATATTTATTAAGTTATAGGTTGTTGCAAATAGTCGCAACATAGTTGAACACTAGTAGTTCAATAATGGTGCACCAATGGCCCTACCAATTGTATAAATGGGAATCATAGTAAAAAAATAGCTACAAATGTATCCCATAATGGGCAATGGAAATGTGGACACGTGGCATGATCGCATGTATGTACATCGTACATTAGTTGTAACGTAGTCGTTGTGTTAAAATCACATTCACAATAATTTTTAAATAGTTGTCACATGTAACTATAGTTCAACTTTTCAAAAAATCAAATATGGTTGACTACAAATGTATGTAAAGTGTGTACAAATCACCATACATAATAGCCATTTTCAACTCACTTGCAACTATAATATAATTAACTAATTTTCTGATGTGGCAATTTATTTATTAATTCCCCATATTTCCAAGGGGATAGTTACATAGTAGTTGTAATACTAAAAGGATAGTTGCACAATAGTTATATACAAATTGCTTCTTAAACTCTAATTGTAAGGCAATGTGGTTTTGGTGGACGCAATTTTTTATAGTGATCAACAAATTTGAATGGGATTTCATGTTTTTAAATTCATTTAATCAATCCACCCATGATAAAACACATAGAGCACCAATTTGTGCATCCCGCTTATGGAAAATGTATTGTAGCCTATGAAATGAGATACCACATATTCAATGCCATTGTTTATGTGTCATTGTATATATTTTTTCGGGTGGTGAATTTTTGAACTTCAATAATGTCATTATCAACAAGGATTTTCAAAATGTTTTTGACTATGATGATATCCCACTACAAAAAAAATCAATTATTGAAGGAACTACATTTTTTGATTTCATATTATGTGATGAATTAAAGTTATTTGCTCAAAAAAAAACCTATAAAAATGTATTAATAAAAACATAAATATATTCCAAAAGAACTAAAATGATTTAATACATTTTATGAAAATTGAAGATCTATTGAACCATGTGATTCCATGAAGTTTGAACCATGTTTATGAACCATGTGAAGAATGTGAAGTTTTTCATATATAAAAAAAGGTTTTTCCAAGAGAGACAATAAGTGTGGTAAATTTAAATTTTGACAAACAATGTCATTCACATGGAAGGTGAGAAGCATGGAGGACATTAACACCCCTTCACAAGCATTGTCCAGTGCAAAAATTGGTTTACAATGTTCAATTACTTGGTTATTACTATTGCAAGATTTGGCATGTTTTGACCTTACACATATGTTAAATTAAAAAAAAGATTATTCCTTTCTAGTGTTCAAATGTATGCTATTGGTTGGTATTTTGGTGTTGCTTTCAAATTTGGCCTAGTATAGCATAACATGCAAAACAAATTAAATAATAATCTTTTTGCAAAACATGCAAAACGTGAAAATTGCCTAATGTGGTTTGGTGTAAAACCACACAAGGTGCAAAAGGACAAGCCTAAAAGTGCATCAAACAAAGTTCATTAGGGGGTATTCAGTGTTTTGTGACAAGCATAATTAGGGTGGCTTTGTTATTAAATCCATTACAAATGTTTATTTTGATTATTAATGAAAGCTTGATGTTACTGTAATTTGAAATGAGAAACTAGCCTTGTTATGCATACCATAAATATACCCATGGATTTTTGAATTTGAATTTATTTGAATTTGAATTTATTCAAAATTTCTTTTATAACATTAGTTTTGTAACAATAAAAAATATAAGGCCAAATACCAAATTTGATACTAACAATTAAATGCATTTCATTTTTGGAGCAATTATATTATACGTATTATAATTTAGACCCAAATGTGGCCAAAGGGGTCCCATGTAGTGTGTTATCATCCTCAAATATGTGACCCAACCCATATTCAAATGATTAATTGTGTTTAGGAAATTGTTGAAATGATTGATATCATATTTTTCCATCTAGGGCCCACAACATTTTATAAATATACCTTCACACACATGATATTAACAATGAAATCATATATGAAGATGTATCAATTTTTAACAACCTTTGATGAACTTTGCACAAATTCAAGCAAGGGTAGAATGCAAGTAAGACATAAGAAGGTTTCAATTTACAATGTGCCCTTGCTAGTAGCATTGGCCACCTACTCATTCAAACATAAAAATCATTTTTGGCTTTAATATTCAAATAAGATCTCTTTAAAGGGGGCAAATATGATTGGGTGATATCACAACGAACTTCCTTGTAAGGTTGAACCCAATTTAAAACTTTTTTTTAAGAAAAAATCCTTGCACCGTGTGGGTCTTGTCTTCCCCACCAATGCACACCCTTATGCATATTCATAAACACTTAGACAACTATATTATGTATTGGTAATTTCTTTTAAGAATTGTTTTTTGACCTCATTATTAATTTTTTAATCTTTAAGTGTCAAGTTGCACATACACAAAAGGTTTTTTTCATGTTTATCTACTACAAACCAAAGGGTATGGCCCCAAGTGATCATTATAAAATAAAATAAAATTGGACAATAATACAATTGTATTCCTGACATTTGCAACCCTCAAGAATCTTGTTCAAAACATTTAAATTGATAATTAGATTGTGACTACCCCAATCAAAATACCTATTGAAAAATTCAAATGGAGAAACATTTGAAATATTATTGAGTCAATTAAAATCTAAGAAAAAAAACCCAAAAACTACATTCCTTTTGTGTTCACAAGCAAAAGAACCTTTTTGTTGTTGCAACCTTAACATGGGTGCATGACCAACTTTTAGGAAGGACAACAAAATGTCCTCCTCATGGTGAAGGAAATTGCATGTTTTTAAGTGGACATGAGCTATGACTAAAAGTTAAATGATCACGACAATGGAAGCATGCTAAGAAAAAAACTAAAGTAGGAAAAAAAACCTAAACATATTGTGTGAGTCAAAGGGACTTTTGAGACTCTCAATATAAAGTCCCACTTTTGGAGTTGGGAGTCTTAAAGTGTTTTGAATTTTTGTGACAAAAATGAAGGTGGTAAAACATGTTCAAATTTAAAGTTCTTTGTACCATTGAAAATCTCTTTCAGTGTCGATATCGAAAGTGAGCTTGCATTCTTCATTTGGAACTATGAGTTAGGAGTTAGGGCCAAAAGTAAGGTCGAAAAAATGAAAAATCGGGTTCAAATGACCTCTAATTGAAATGTGCAATGCAAGATTGAAAAGCTCTTGATGAAAGCTACAATATAATGAGCGTAGGATGCTAATTTTTTTAAAAAGAGAGTTATGAAACTTCAAAAGTTTTGAAATGTTACTTGTCCTAATTTTGGGAGTCCATTTTGGGACTATTGAGAATTTTGGCCATTTCAATGTAGCCTTTCCAATTAATTATAAAGTATATTATAAAGGAGAAAGTGGTAGTTCCTCCCAAGTTTGAGCCATGTGATTCTATGTGAATTTGTAACCAAACTTGGTTCCAAATGCACAAACTGCCTTTTGTTTTTGTTTTTTTTTATTAGTGCATTTTCACATGTCCATGAATTCAATTGAAAACTCATACTAATCCTATCCAAAAGCCTTCACATGCCCCTTTAACCTCCAAGTGCAAAAAGCTAAAAAACATGCTAAAGGTTTTCAAGTTTCATGTAGCACATTATATTGGAAAGTTTACCATGATACCTTGTGGTAAGCCTTTAAGGGGACATCACATATCACATTTTTATAATGTTTTCCTTATGCATTCATTCTCCACATTAAATTAAATTTTTTTATTTAATTAAATTAAAAAACACTACAATACTTGAGGAACATATTCATATAAAAAAATTGGACGAAAAGTTTTTTAAAAATGTGTCTTTTATCGTCTTAAATTTTAATGGGTCTACCAAATTGAAGGTCTAACATTCTTGTCATACCACCCAATCATACTTGCCCATTAGAAGGCATGTGAACATTAAAATTCATATAATTTGAACATTGTGTATAAACTTGTCAATTTGATGCTAAAAGAATCTCATAATGTAAATATATCCAAATTTGATGTTTTGAATTAAATGGGAATAATAATAAATTACATATTGAAGCATGAACTTAATCTTGGATACCAATGATGATGCATTCCCAAACTCTTTAATGGACTCAAATGTGAGTCTAAATCGAAAACAACGAAAGAGCAAGGAGTCAGGGCACGCTCCTTGGTTCGTAGCACTTTGGGGGTAGAAGGGCGTGTTGGAGCTCCGAGATGGGACTAGGAAGAATGACAAACATCAATTACTCACATGGATTTGCACAAAACCAACACAAGGTGGTTAGTGCATAATTGTAGCACTTTTAGTGTTAGGACGAACCACGAGCAATTTGGACTCACAGGGGTCACAAGACTCACCACGGCCCAGACTTGGGGGAAGCCACGACCCTCCCCCTTATAGTATACTCTATGCCTCTCCAAAAGGCTCACATTCAAATGGCATTTTGTCTCGAGATTACCAAATGGGAATCTTGAAATTGCCAAAGTTGGGATTCCTGCGACTTTGGGGCTTCATAACTTTGCTTGCAGACCTTCAATTGGGATGAGGTCTACAGTAAATTTGTAGCCCTTGTCAAGAGGTTTCCAACGGTATGTCACACGCCACTTTCACGCAAGGAAATTGGGTCGATTCCCGACTTTTAGGGGGTCAAAAGTCAAATTGCCAATTTGACTTTCGGCCCTACTTTCGGCCATAACTTGTGTTTCAGATGTCCAAATGGGTCATGCAAGCCCATTTTAGACATCTATGTTTCAATAGCTTTCCAATCGTATAAAGAACTTCTCAATCCATTGAGTTTTGGCCCTTGCAATCGCTTTCTAAACATTCGATAGTGCATCAAGACTCCAACTCCCAAGGTGGAAGCTCCCTTGGAGTGTGAGGGTTCATTCCCTTACACTTTCGTTCACTCTTGGGCTTCCTTTGTTGGCCCGCAACCTTGCAAGCCCTTGCCTTGGTTGTGAGCCTAAGGCTAGGGTTACAACAAATGATAGTTTGCACAAGGTTTGGAATTAAAGATTCACATGGGCATTATAATTATTCAAAGAGCTTAGAAAGTAAAATAAGTTATACAAATTATGAATATGCATTTGATTCATAATTGTGTATTTGTTAACTGTACATCAATAATTTTATAAAAGTTGCTTACAAGTCCTTATTTGACAATGTTATACCATTTTTCATTGATTTAAAAACTCCACTTTAATTTTGTAGAATGATAAAACAAGATTTAACCCAACTATGTGGATCTTCGATGGAAGAACATTTTATAACCTAAAAAATCATAATCATCAACATATCATAACATAATGTATTAAAAAATTTGTTAGTATCATTTGATATGAACTTTGTGACTTCAAGACAAATAAAAACATATATTGGAAAAAATGTTTTTTATGATTTTTTCTTTATAAAAAAAACTTAATGGAAAAAAATGTTTTAATGATTGTGTTTTTAAAAACAAATCTTTATGGAAGAAAATCCTTTTTTTGTTTGTTTTATAATCTTGTTTTACAATTGCAATGTTGCAACAAAATTATCACAAACCAAAAATGTACTTCAATTGAGTTCCCCCATGTTGTTCCTTTGTAGTTACATTTTTTGTAAGTGTAAGTGATGGCATTGTGGTCATCTTGCAATTCCTAACATTGCTACAAGCTTCATTAGAGACGTTTCAAGTGTTTTTCACCCCTTTGCCATATTTCATTGTCTTGTTTTATTGTTAAATAAAACCATGATCATCAATGATACTAGAAACATAATATCCTCATTTTTTTTGCAAACCATAATTTTCCAAGGTAGTGGGAAGTGCAATACCCACATATGGTATAACTTTTAATTATTTGTTGAAAATAGATCACAATACCCTTTGCACATGCATATTCCATTTTCACTTTGTGTGCAATCTATTCAAATAATGTGCAATAGTTTGATTCTAGTTTACAAATGGTGTATTTTATAACAATGAACATGAAAGCAAAATTTCATGAGTCATGTCTTGGTTTTATATGTAGGCCTATGGCATGTGAGCAAGGGTATTCAAATTTTGAGGGTCTAAGCCCATTGCTAAATGAAGAGGACAATCTCAATTCCTCAAATGAAAAACTCTTTCCTATCCTCTTGTCTCCAAATAGTCTTACATTTAAAGGCATCCAAGCCTTCTCATCCACAAGTGTTGGTATAGACAATGAGACCTTTCGCACTTAAGAATCTCAATTGGTAGAAGCTTTATCAACTTTGCAAAGCCAAGATTGCATAAACCATGTAAAACATATGTATTTTACACAAAATGAAATGGCCATACAAAATTTTACACTTCCACTTACATGTCCAAAGTGTAAACTCAAACTTTAGAAGACACTGTCTTCTAACCTTTGTCATGTTCCAGAATCATGGTAGATCCACCAAACAATGAACAAAAAACAATGTGGGCATCTCGTTGAACACTCTCCAAGCTAAGTGCATGTGGCCTGCAAGTAACATACAGATGGACAAGGCTGGAGCTCACAAAGAGTTTTATAATAACTTGAAGAACTAATGATTTTATCACACCCGATTCTAAGCCCAAATACTCCAGACAGTCCAGAGAATATGCTATAAACTGGCATATCACCCACCCACCTTGTTAAATGTGCATCCAGAAGCTCAACCTTATTTCTCTTGTCGTTTTTCATGCTCATCTTCATCTTTTCATTGCTATTTGTAACAGTTGGCTATATTTCTGACAAGGCATTAACAGAGGCAACCAGTGTTGAAAAGCCCAAACCTTAGAAAACATCATCTAGCCTACTTCATGGAACCCACAAGTTCCAGATCATCTAGAATCAATGCAATCCCAGACTCCATGAGACATATTTCTTCATTTTGTTTTTTTCTGCTTCCGCTCAGTGATGATATGATAGAGTCTATAGATACATGATCTGAGTCCCCCAGGTTGATTTCTCCTGTGCCCTCTATCTCAAAATTATTTATTAGGCTCATGCACAATTGATGCAAAAGCAAACATGTGGCCGGCTGGCTCATTGGGTAATTTCTCTAGTCTCACTTATGGCAAGTTCAAACCAGCAATAGTTAAAAGAGGAAATGTTCCATGAAAGTTCGCCAAAAATTAACTCACAATTCACATTCCTCACAATTTGAACCCTAATACTTGAAAACTTTCCCTAACTACTTGGGGTATTAGGGACCAAATGAACTTAGAGGGCCATTATGCCATGAACAGCTTGTTCCAACATCCTGGAAAGGATTTTTCAAGAACTAACTCAAGTACTTTACCCTAGGGTCAGTTTTCACAAATTTTCATGAAAGTATGAAGCTAACATGTTGAAAACCATAAAAAAGTATTGCAACCTACAATCTGAATAATTTCACTCCTCATCTTGGATATCATAGTAGATCATGAAATACATATATGTATGCATATAAGCGAATTATTTTCTGAAAAAAAATAATTATTCAGTCTGACCATGTGGTAACTGACCCTAGGCTATGGTAGTCTTGAATTTCCAAAGAGGACATCAAAAGTGCAAATAAACCTCAAACAGCAGACCCTTCAAGGTTTTACAGTACCTTTCAAGTTCCTCCAGGCTACGAAGGGCAGCAACAGCAGCATGTGCAAACTGAATAGCCAGTTTGTACAGGTATGGCCAAGCAATTATGAAGCTGTCCCTAAAGGTGTTGGTTGTTGAGTGCAGTTATGGAGCCCCCTGTCTACTTTGGAGATTAGGGCAAAAGTTTTATGGATTCTACTGTCGGTATAATCTGTTATTACAATCTGTTTTTTCTTGTCCAGCCCACATGTCCATAACATTTGTTCCATATTTGGAAAATCCCTTTATAATCCTTTTCCAAAAAAAGGGTTTTGAAAGATTTGTAGTATTGTCTAATCCCCATGCTAGCTTTCTATCAATTAATTTACAGCATGTTCAATCAGCACTGCTGATAAGATGTTTAGCTGAGACGAAGGTATGTATGCTTGGCTGATGCCCTCAAGAGGTGATCTCTATTTTCTTCTCTGAAAAAAGACATGCTTTACAGACTTCATTTGCTACTGCAGCACAGGGAAATTCTTCAGAGATTGATGGAACCCAATGACCACATATACCTGCTGTTTATGAGCTGTAAGGCTTCACAGGTGGACCATTATTTCCAAACCCTAAATTCCAAGATGATGAACCATGATGGATCACAGTAATCAGGACAAACCTTAAGTGACAAAATATCGGTCAACCATATGCAAAAAGCAATGCACCTGTAAACTTATATATAATCCCAAAACTAAGACAAACTGCAAACTTTAAACAACTTAGTTAGTAAGCAACTCTTGAAGAAACCTTGCAAAGCGATCTGCAGGAAAACAGCTGCAGAGTGACAATGAATTCTCAAACTTGGAAGTCCAGGAGCAGACTTGAAAAGTATGTCATCTGGTTAATCATCAACCTTCAGCAAAACAAACCGTGTACAGGGGAAAGAAACAACTGTCTTCAAATGATGAATGAGGTACAAAAGATCTATCTTAAAAGAAGTGCTTGTTGGACAGATATAGCAGACAATCTGTCTTATAAACCTATAATAATGCTGAAGACATGAGGAACATTTAAAAGGCAAGCATGTTATTAGCATCATTTGATGACGATAACTGATACCCACCACTTTTAGGGCAAGCAAACATAAATCTATGAGAAATTGCAGAGGGAAAAAACTCCACAACAACACCTTTTGTAAGTAACACAGACAATGAATGAGGGTCATATAAACCTTATGAGTGTGTCAAGCTCGCCTTGTGTTGCTTTTTTAAGGCAAGCAAAACAAGTTCAATCCAAACCTAAAACCTACAGAAAAGAGACCTTGAAACAAAAAATCATCAACGATGGCGCAGAGATACAGTAAGTATGCTACTGAGGAATTCAGGGATCCTTTTTTGAAGTTGGAAAGATATAAAGACAATATGGGATGATTTTTCTGTTGAAGCTTGTCAGTCAGTTGACATGAGCCTTGTTCAATTCCACTCCAAATTTGTCCATAGCCGAGGAAGTGGGAAGTCCCAGGATCACAGTGGCACTTTTCCTGTCTTTCCCAGATGAGATGAAGAGAACCACTCCCTGATCAGGTAAGCTGGCTGGGCTCATGGCTACAGCTGGTCCCCACCCAAAATCAGCTTCGTGGAATGGGAGTCTTAACCAGCTGGTAACAACAAAAGAAGCCACAAGAGCTGGCCTTGCGCGAGTTGCTTCAAAGTGGTCAATTGCAGATCTCACATACTTGTCAGTGACAAAGGCAATGGCATCCTGTACCAATTTCACTGCGAACGACAAGGGCTTCTCACAGAGCTCCCCAACTGTGGTGGTGGCAAAAGTGAGCACAATACCATTGCCCATGAAGTGCTCAGGAAGAGGAGGAGACAACTTCTTGCGTACATCTACACTGAAGAAAACCCTTGTTTTCTGTGCAGGGGTTAGGTTTAGAGAGTTCATGCGAACTCGCCATGTGAATGCAGTGAGAGCCTCAAAAGTAGTAACCTTGCTCACCCCCTCTCCCTCATCCAAGATGCTCTTCTTCAAAGCATCCATGTCTCTGGGGTTCACCTCGAAGGAGCCATGTACTGGGTTGATGCTTAAGAAAGAGTCCTCCGTCGTCGACAAATCCTCCAGATCGTAGAACTCCTCATGAGAGAATTCTGGCTGGAGTGGCGATCGAGGCTTCAACATAGATCGATCAATGCTGAACGAGTGCGTAATCTCCAGCCCCCGTGCAAGTTTCCCCCATGAGCAAATGAATTCATGTGCGGCTAGCCCGTCCAGTGTACAGTGGTTATTGTTCAAACCCAATGCAAACCCACCGCACTTGAACTTGGTCACCTGCATGCAACCCAACAAGAACTCATGACATCCTCGTCAAGAAACGAACGTTTCTGCATCTGTCCT
>Ga0116230_10005233_pt1 | contig 12729 bp, 11 predicted proteins | sample S1TSphfallax_3_FD_88678 | JGI IMG/M metagenome (GOLD analysis project Ga0116230, IMG submission 88678) | Host-associated microbial communities from peat moss isolated from Minnesota, USA - S1T2_Fd - Sphagnum fallax MG | ecosystem: Host-associated > Plants > Peat moss > Unclassified | place...
GCTTGAACATTCGTCATTCATTCGGGGATTCGGGTTTCGGCATTTTTTCTTGCTTCGGATTTCGGTTTTCTGGTCTCGGATTTGGGTCTCTCCCCGATGAGTGATTTCAAAAACAAACGCATCACCGTCCTGGGCCTCGGTAACTTCGGCGGCGGCATCGCCGTCAGCCGATGGCTGGTTGAGCAGGGCGCAAAGGTGCTGGTGGCCGATCAATCTCCGGCAGAGAAGCTGGTTGATTCGGTGAAACAACTGGCCGATCTGCCCATCGAGTTCCGCCTCGGGCCCGAGCAACGCCAAGCCGATTTCACGACGGCAGATCTGATCGTCGCGTCCCCGGCGGTGCCGCCGAACAACCGGTATCTCCAGGCGGCACGATCGGCCGGGGTGCCCATCACCACCGAGGTCTGCCTGTTCGCCCAGCGCTGCAAAGCCCCCGTGATCGGCGTCACCGGCACCAAGGGAAAAAGCACCACCAGCACCCTGCTGTACCGCATGCTCAGCACGAAGCACACCACCTGGTTCGGCGGAAACATCGGCAAATCGCTGCTGTTCGATCTGCCCCGCATTGAACCGGATCATCTGGTGGTGCTGGAGTTGTCGAGTTTCATGCTCGAGCATCTGGGTGCGATTCAGTGGTCGCCGCATGTGGCGGTGGTGACGATGGTGACCGCCGATCACCTCGACTGGCATGGCTCGGAAGCCGATTACGTCTATGCCAAGCAGAACATCGTCCGGTTCCAGAAGCCCGGTGATTTCGCGGTGCTGAACTCTGAAAATCCCGCGGCCAGGTCATTCGGGCAGGCCACACGGGCACAAGTGAAATGGTTTTCGTCGACGACGCATCCGCGATTCAGCTTGAAATTGGCGGGTGAACATAATCAGCTCAACGCCCAGGCGGCGTTTACCGCCGCACAGATTTTCGACATCGACTGGCCTTTTGCGCAAGCCTCCATTGTCAATTTCAACGGTCTGCCCCACCGACTTCAGTTGGCCTGCGAATCCGGCGGTGTTCAATTTATCAACGATTCCATCTCCACCATCCCCGAGTCCGCCATCGCGGCGTTGAATTCATTCCCCGCCGGCAAAGTCATTCAGATCGTCGGCGGATCGGGCAAGAAGGATTTGCCGGTTGATGAGCTGTGTGCCGCGCTGTCAAAGCGGGCCAAGGCAGTGCTCTGCATTGGTGAAACCGCAGAAAAATTGATGGCTCGACTTCCGCCATTGATCGCGCGTCGCTGCGTGACGCTCGATGTTGCTGTCGCGTCGGCGAAAACGATCGCCGTCCCCGGTGACATTGTTCTTCTTAGCCCCGGGCATCCGAGTTATGACCAGTTCACTAATTTTGAAGTGCGCGGAGCGGAGTTTGAAAGACTTGTGAAGCAGTAAAAATCATGGGCGGGATGCCCATGCGACATCAACAATCAATTCAATTCAGATTTGGATTTTCCGGAAAACCGGCGTCGCCCAGCGAGGGCAGAATCTGCATCTGCTCCAGAATTCCCGCAACACGGTTTGCCCGCTTGCGCGGATCGGGCTCGGCGAGCAATTGCTGCTTCACCGGCACCTCGTCGATCAGATTGAACGCCACCAGATCCACAATGTCGCTGGTGGAGATATGGCTGCCCAGCATCTCCAGGAATTTTCGGCACAACGGCACGCTGCTGAATCGGCCGTTGCTGAAGATAGAAATCAGATGCCGACGCTGATTGGACAGATCCAGTTCCAGGCATGGCGGTTCAACCACCGGTTCCAATTCCGCCGTGCGATAGGGATGCAGCGTAACTTCGCGGACCACGCGGGCGCGGGCGATTCCCTGCAATAGAAAATTATATTTCCCATCGCTGAGCCGTTCGTGGGCCAGGATGGTGCCGACGCAGACAACCGGTTCGATGGCGGCCGCCCCGTCGTAATTTTTCTCCCAGCCGGGCTTGAGCAGCGCCATCGCGATCTGCTTCGTTCCGCCCAGCGCATCGGCGGTCATGGCCTTGTATCGCTCTTCAAAAATATGCAGCGGCAACACCGCTCGCGGGAACAGAACGACATTGGGCAGCGGAAACAACGGAACCGCAGTGGAGGCATTCCACTGCGGTTTATTGTCGTCCTGGTCGTCCGGCATGGACCATTGTAGCCCGCTTTAAGCGGCCTGGCGCAGCGCGCGCTCAGCGTCAAACCAGTTGTCCAGTTCCGACCCGCCCTGGCCGGACGCGAAAATCTCGAATGCCTTCCGGGCGATCAAGTCCGTGGTGATCTCCACCGGTTTGCGGGAAGCGACCGGGGTCAGTTTCGGAATCGCGCTGTTGCGAACCGGTGTGCTGACAGTGCCCTTGGCGGACTTTTTCACGGTTTCGATCTTCTTGGGTGTTTCGGCCTTGCGTGCCATGGTCATACTCCTTTGAACAAAATTGACTGCGGCGTCCGCCATCCATTGGCGAACGAGTGGTTCCATGGGATATATCGGCAATTCGTGGGTTATAGGACCAGAAAATTCCTGGAACCCATCGAAGAAATCCAGGCAGCCCCGGATGTGCATCCGGGGCTACGGATGGCGTTCAAATTCATCATCCAAATTTGTTGGCCTTAACCCATTCCAGCACTTCCGCATCGTGTCCTTCGGGTTTCACCTTCTCGAAAACATGGGCGATCTTGCCGTCCTTGCCGATGACGAAAGTCGTCCGGGCGACGCCCATGTATTTTTTGCCGTACATGCTTTTCTCGACCCAGACACCATATTTCTCGGCCACCGCGTGATCTTCATCCGCCAAGAGCGGGAAATTCAGCTCGAATTTCTTGGAAAATTTATCGACGTCCTTCACCGGGTCCGGGCTGATGCCCAGCACCGCTATCTTGGCCTTGTTGAAGTCAGCCAGGGCGTCGCGAAAGCCGCAGGATTCCTTGGTGCAGCCCGGCGTGTCAGCCTTGGGGTAAAAGTACAGAACGACCGATTGCTTGCCTTTGAAATCATCAAGGGCAATGTCCTTACCGGTCGAAGATGCAAGCTTGAATTTTGGGGCCGCTTTGCCCGCCGCTGGGATCGAATCTGCCATTGGATAGTTCCTCGAACTTAAAATTGTGTTTGAGCAGGTTACGCAAGAGCCGTTTATGTCGCGGCGAAGTATAGCAACCTCAGCGGGCACTGGATAATATGGTCCGGAAGAAAAAAACCCGCCACGGGATTGCTGAAGTTGAGGGCTTTATACCATGCGACCTTCCCCGCTAATTGCAATTCTTTGGACAGTCACCGCAACCATCTACGCTGGTGGATGGATCTGGCGAAGTCTGTCTCCCAATGGTGTGCCACCGGCTCTGACCATGCTAAATGCATTGTTAGCGTTTTTTGTTGCCAGCCTTTATTGGAGAAGGTACCGGCAAGCATTGGCGGCTTTTAAGCAAGAATCCAAAGTTGCGTAAAGCGCGCACTTCCGCCCTATACAGAAATTACGCGTACGGCCGCAAGCACCTAACATTCGCGTGGAAAAGCGCGAGTGCATCTATTACAGTGATCCGATGCACGCAGTTGATCTGAATCATCGGATTTACGACACGCCCTTCCGCCCTTTCAGGATTCACCTCAGCGATGGCTCGGCCATTGCTGTCAAAAATGCCGGCATGCTGCTGGTTGGGGAATCGTCGGTGATTCTTCCCGTTGAACTGGGGCATGACTCCGACGGTTACCCCCTGGTCAAGCGTTGGCGAACCGTCGCACTGTCGCACATGGTTCAATTCAGCGACATCGACGAACCCGTCTCCGGCAAGCGTCCCAAAAAACGCGGCTGACTCGGGGTCTTGACTTTCCCCGCATCTCGCTATGCTCCGCAGGTCCATGCGCCTGAACCTTCGTACCGTTAAACTCACCAGCAACACGCTCTCCGCGCCGGGCGGCCGCCTTCGCGTCCTGCTGACGCGCTCGCTCAACCGCTTCGGTTTCAATGACGATGCGTTTCTCCTGCTGATGTCCGTCGTCATCGGCACCATCACCGGCGGTGCTGCGGTCGCCTTCCACGAGCTGATCAACCTCATTCGCGACCAGATGTACGGCCGGTCCGGTGAAGAGGCATTTCTCTATCACGGGCACGGCAAATGGCTGCTCATGCTCCTCCCCGCGTTCGGGGGATTGGCGGTCGGTGTCATCAGCAAATACATCTTCCGAACCCGCGAAGGGCACGGCATCGTTGACGTGGTCGAGTCGGTCGTCCGCAGCAGTGGATTCCAAAAACCCACGGTCGCCATCGAGAAAATTCTCACCAGCGCGATCACCATCGGCAGCGGCGGGAGTGCCGGCGCCGAGGGGCCGATCGTCCAGATCGGCGCAGCGATCGCCTCGGGCGTGGGGCAGCTTTTCCGCGTTGCCCGCACGCAGATGCCCATCCTCACCGGTTGCGGTTGTGCCGCGGGAATCAGCGCGATTTTCAATGCCCCGTTTGGGGGAGTTCTTTTCACGCTGGAAGTCATCCTGCAGGATTTTTCGATCCGCTCGTTCACGCCGGTGGTACTCGCCAGTGTGATTGCGCAGGTGACGGTTCAGGAGACTTTTCAGCTTGCTCATCATGCCGAAGCGTATCGCGCGATCTTCGCCATGCCGCAGATCGATGTCGCCAGGCACACCCTGCTCAGCTGGGATCAGGTCGGTAATTTTCTCATCCTTGGCATCCTCTGTGGGATCATCGGTTCAATTTTCACCCGCTCGATGTACTGGTCGGAGCACGCGTTCAGTCGATTAAAAATCAACAAAGCCGTTCGCCCCGCCATCGGCGGATTGATCCTGGGCGCGATGGGATTTCTCTACATCTTCATCCCGGGTCATAAACCATTCGACTATGCCTACTACTCCATGCCCGCCTTCTATGGCGACGGGTACGGCATCATCCAGCACATGCTTCAGGCCGATTTTTATTCGGGAATGACCGGATCCATCACCGCCCTGCTGGTGCTGCTGGTTGCGATCAAAATCGTCGGCACCGCCGTCACGCTCGGCAGCGGGGGGAGCGGCGGGGTCATCGCCCCCAGCGTGTTCGTCGGCGCGACCGCCGGCGCGGTCGTCGGGCATCTTCTCCAGCGATCGCACTGGTTCATCGGGGTCCAACCCGAGCTCTATTCCCTCGTGGCGATGGGCGCGGTTCTCGCCGCGGTGGTTCACGCGCCCATGGCCAGCATCTTGATCTGCTTTGAGCTCACGCAGGACTACAAGGTGATGCTCCCCGCCATGCTGGCGTGCATCATCGCCGTTGCCGTCGCCCGGTCGATCTATCCCGACAGCGTCTACACCGCCAGCCTGCGCACGCGGGGCGTGCGGCAGGGAAACACCGGTGACTTTGTCCTGCTCCGCCGGATCACCGTCGAACAGATCCCCCTCGAACCCGTCTCGGTCGTCACCGACTCCGACCCCATCCAGCATGTGCTGGACCTGAGCGCGATGACCAGCACCTACGAGTTCGTCGTCGCCGACGCCCAAGGCCGGTACGAAGGGATGGTGCTCGCGTCAGCAATGAACCCGGTCCTGATGGACCGCGACGCCGTCCCCCTTCTGGTGGTCGGCGACGTCATGCGGATCGACATCCCGCCGGTGCGGACCACCGATGATCTCGCCGCCGTGTTCGACGCGTTCAGCGCCCATGATGTGAGCCATTTGCCGGTCTGTACACCCAGCAACTCGGACCACATCATCGGCTTAATCAGCCGATCGGCTCTGATACGGAAGTACCAGGAAGCGCTCAAGAGCGGATGATCGAATCATCAGAGATCTTCCGACGACAGCGGGACGAGAGTCATGATGACGACCGCTGCGGCATCTGATAAAAAAGTAAGAATGTTTCGACAGTTCAGCCTAACGGTTCTCGCTATCGCAGGCAGCGTGCTGCTTGCGGGGTGCGCTCGCCCTCAGGGCTGGGAAACAGCTGCGGCCCCCACGCCGGGGACAGCCGCCACTACGCAAGCGAATTTCATGCTGACGAACCGACTATCTCCAAGCTCCGGTTCCAGGGACGTCTGCGTGGATGCGCCGCTGCGCATCAGCTTCAATCAGCCGCCTGCTCCGGGTGTCGGCCGGATCACGGTGACGGATGCTTCGGACAACTCGGTCGTGCAGATCATTGATGTTGGAATCAGGACAGCCGAGCAGCCCATCGGGGGCGTGCCCCACTTCAAATACTTTCCGGTAATCATTTCGGGGAATGAGGCGACCATCCATCTTTCCAATGGGTCGCTGTCATACAACAAGACCTACTGCGTTACTCTCGATGCAGGCGCGTTTAAGAGTGACCTCGGAGCCTGCGCGGGGATCAGCAAGGATGCGGCCTGGCGCTTCACCACCAAAGCCGCACCACCTGCGGCGGGAACCTCAAGGCTGATCGTTTCGGCTGATGGCTCGGGTGATTTCTGCACGGTTCAGGGGGCGATTGACTCCTTGCCGGATGGCAACACGAACCGCACCACGCTCTTCATTCGTAAGGGCACCTATAATGAGCTGATTAATTTCCGTGCAAAGCATGGGCTCACCATCACCGGTGAAGACCGCAAGAAAACCGTCATTGCCTATGCAAACAACGCGGTGTTCAATCCCTCGTCCGAGCAAGGCTATCACCGCGGGGTCTTTCGGGCCACGGCCTGCGACGGCCTGGTCGTCAGCAATCTGACGATCCGCAATACCACACCCCGTGGCGGATTGCAGGCTGAAACCATCATTCTCAACGGCGACCTTCACAGCAAGGCGATCATTGCCAACGTGGATCTTTACAGTTTCCAGGACACCCTGCAGATCAACGGCCAAGCCTACGTCAGCAACTGTTACATCGAAGGCGATGTTGATTTCATGTGGGGCCGGGGTCCGTGCTTTTTTGAAAACTGCCACTGCCTTGCCACCCGGCGCAAGGCGTTTTACGCCCAGGTGCGAAACACAGCTGTCAATCACGGGTTTGTGTATCACCATTGCATTTTCGACGGGACCGAGGGCGTGGGCGGGGCGTACCTCAACCGCGTAGCTCCAGCGGTATACCCATGCAGCGAAATGGTGCTTTTGGAATGCGAACTGGGTAAGGCCGTCGCGCCGGCAGGCTGGCAGTTGGACGCCGCCAAGGGCGCGGCTACGGTGCCCGCAACCGCACCGGATCTTCACTTCTGGGAATACAACAGCCACGACAGCACCGGCAACCCTGTCGACACGACCAGGCGGCTCAGCGTCTCGCGCCAGCTCAAACTTCCCGGCGATGCCGAACTGATCACCAATTACAGCCGGCCAAGTTTTGTGCTGGGCGACAACTGGGAAGCACAGTCCGATCCGAATCTGGTCCGGCAGCTACAAAGTGATGCAGGCGGCGCTAAGTGAGGGCCGGTGATGCTTGGTTGCCTTCCGCCTTGCCAAGCGCCCGCCTGACTGCTTGATTCTTTCTGCGTTTTCGCAGCCAAGTTGCATCAGTCCGACTTTTCTCGCGATCCAGTCTGCCGTCTGGTGTATGATGACGCACCATGAGTCGTTTTCATCGTGTGCTATTTCTCTGGGCCCTGGGCTGCATGGCCGGTTGCATGGCGTCGTCGCCGCAGATGCCAGTTACCGCTCGCCCGGCGACATCTTCGCCCAGCAGCATCGCAGCATCCGCGCCGGCTCCGTTTCCGATTCCGGTCGTTCAGCTTTTCGGCTCAAGCCAGCAGCTTGGCGAGCAGCAGGGGCAGAAGGAAGACCTTTCCATCCATCAGCTGCACGACAACTATCTGATCAAATTCGTCGGCTCGGGCTACCGCCGAATTGCGGCTCTATACGCGGCCTCTCTCTTTGAAACCCAGCTTCGACCCGAGCACCGCGATGAGCTGCGTTCCCTCGCGACGGCCACCAACATCGCCGAGCAGGAAACCATGCTTGGCCAGTGCTTTCTCGATCTGGCCCAGCTGTCTGGATGCTCCACCGTCGCGCTGCCGGCCAGTGCCTCGCCGGATCACATCGGGCGCTTTGGCCGCAATCTCGATTTCTGGTCGCTGGATGTCGCGGACAAATACACCACGGTGTTTATCGTTCACCCGACCGATGGGCGGTATGCCTACGCGTCGATCGGATGGCCGGGCATGATCGGGGTTCTTTCCGGCATCAATGAGCACGGCCTCTGCCTGGCCAACATGGAGGTCCCCCGCCCGATGCGTCCCCCAACCGCCATGCCGTACACGCTGCTCTATCGCACGGTGCTCGAGCGTTGCAGAACCGTGCAGGAAGCGGTTGACCTGCTGAAGAAAACCCCCCGACAGACGGCCAATAATCTGATGCTAATGGATGCAGCCGGCTTTCGCGCCGTCGCCGAGATCACCCCCGAATCGGTCAACGTCCGCTGGGGCCAGCCCGACTCGGCCCTGATCAGCACCAATCACCAGCGAAACCAGGACACCCAAACGCCCGGTCTCTGTGACCGGTACGATTACCTGCGAGCCGCCAGCGCCATAAGCTTCGGGCAAATCGACCCGAACCGAATCGAGCAACTGCTGGCCCATGTGGGTCGCCGCGGCACCCTTCAATCGATGATCTTCGAACCGCAAACCCGAGTCCTGTACCTCTCCGCCGGGACCACCGCCGCCACCAAACCGTTCGCCCGGATTGATCTGCGGCCCCTGTTCGCATGTGGCGTTGCATCGACAAAGCCATAAGGCGTGTCTTCCTGCCGTCCGCGCTGCCCTCCCGCTCCTGCCCGTTGCAATTTCCGGCCAGTCTGTACAATCTGCCGCCTGAAGCAGGCCTGAACCCTTTTAGGAACTTACAGAATGGCTGAGAAAAGCGTATCGACCGAATCGTTTGCGGCGGAGAAGAGAGCGGAATTCAGCGGAAAGAAATTCCGGATTGCGTTCATCGGCTGCGGGGGAATTTCGCAGACGCATCTGGGCGCGTTTGCGACCATGCCGGATGTGGAGGTTGTGGCGGGAGCCGACATCGACCCGGCCCGGCTGAAGATCATGGAAGAAAAGTGGAATGTCACCCGCGTTTATTCCGACTGGAAGAAGATGCTGAAAGAGGGCGGGATTGATGCGGTGAGCGTCTGCACACCCAACGGCCTGCACTATCAGCCGACGGTCGATGCGCTGAATGCCGGTTGCCATGTGATGGTGGAAAAACCGATGGCGCTGGACCCCAGCCAGTGCAAGAAAATGATCGACACTGCGGCCAAGAACAAGAAGAAACTGTCGGTTGGATTTCAATATCGCTATCACCCCAACACCGATTTCATCGCCCGTGCACGGGATGAAGGCGAGTTTGGCAATGTGATGTTCGTCAAGTGCCAGGCCCTGCGGCGGCGCGGCATTCCCAACTGGGGCGTGTTCGGGCAGAAGGCTCTACAGGGCGGTGGGCCGATGATCGACATCGGCGTGCATGTCATCGAGATGGCGCACTATGTGATGGGGTCCCCCACTCCGATCGCTGCAAGCGGGAACATCTGGACCTACATGGGGAACAAAAAGAGCGACGTCGCCAGCATGTGGCCCAACTGGGATTACAAAACTTACACGGTGGAGGATCTGGCAATTGGTCAGATCCGCTTCGACAACGGAGCGATCCTTCAGATCGAAGCTGCATTCGCATCGCACATCGAAAAGGATATCTGGAGCTTTACGCTGATGGGCGAAAAAGGCGGCGCTCAGTGGGATCCGCCCATGATCTTCACCGATCGCGCGGGCACCATGATCAACAGCACGCCGTCGTTCCTCAGCAGCAAGACCGATTTCCATAACCTGTTCATCAGCAAGCTGCGCAACTGGATCGATGGCTGCACGAAAGGCACGCCGCTCAAAGCGTCCGGGGACGCTGGACTTGCGGTGCAGAAGATGCTGGACGGCGTGTATCGTTCGGCCGCGGCGGGTAAAGAAGTGAAGATCGATTAGCAAAAGTGGATGGGTGTCCCGCGTGTCCCGCCCATGTGCAGTCGAAGAAATCGCCCACGAAGGAGCACGAAGGCACACGAATAATTTTTGGATCCCTTCGTGACCCCCGGGGTGTTCTTTCAGTTGGAAATCTTTTTTGCATGGGCGGGCCGCCCATGCCAATGGCGATTGGAGTATCAACATGCCCGGCACTCTCAGCGGCAATGCCGTCATCGGTCAAAGCGGTGGTCCCACTTCCGTCATCAACCAGTCGCTGGTCGGTGTGGTCCAGGAAGCAAAAAAGGCCGGGCACATCAAGGAACTGTTCGGCTCGCGCCATGGTGTGCGCGGGATCGTCAATGAAGACTTCATCGCGCTGAAAAACGCGCCGGATGATCTGCTTGAACGCATAGCGCAGACCCCCGCCGCCGCCCTGGGCTCCACCCGCGACAAACCGGACAAAGCTTACTGCGAAAAAATCTTCGAGGTCTTCAAGAAAAACGATGTCCGCTATTTCTTCTACATCGGCGGAAACGACTCAGCCGACACCGCGCGAATCGTAAACGAACTGGCAAAAACCGAGGGGTACGAGCTGCGGACCTTTCACGTTCCCAAGACGATCGACAACGATCTGCGGGTTCACGACCACACCCCGGGTTTTGGCTCGGCCGCCAAGTTCGTCGCCGCGGCCATCATGGGTGACAACTACGACAACCGCAGCCTGCCGGGCATCAAGGTGGACGTCATCATGGGTCGGCACGCGGGGTTCCTGACCGCCGCATCGGTGCTGGCGCGCCAGCATGAAGAGGACGGCCCTCATTTGATTTATGTGCCTGAGTCACCGTTATCCGAAGAACAGTTTCTTTCCGATGTCGACAAGATGTACGGCAAGCATGGCCGGTGCCTGATCGCCGTCAGCGAAGGAGTAAGCCAGGCCGATGGAAAAACCTGGGCCGAGCACATGGCGTCCAACATCGAGAAGGATTCGCACGGCAATATCCAACTCTCGGGCACCGGCGCACTGGGCGATTATCTCGCCAATCTGATCACCAAAAAAATCACCCCCGCTGGCGGAAAAAAGCTCCGCGTGCGGGCCGACACATTTGGGTATCTGCAGCGCAGCTTTCCCGGTTTTGTCAGCGAGTCCGACGCGACCGAAGCCCGCCTGGTTGGCAAGATGGCGGTGCAATACAGCGCAGATCAGAACAACGCCGAAGGGAGCGTCGCCATGCGGCGGGCACCGGGGCTGGACTACAAGATGGAAACATTCCTCACGCCCCTGAGCACCGTCGCCCGCGAAACCAAGCACATGGACCCGTCGTACCTGATCGGCGGAAACAACATCACCGAGACCTTCCAGGCCTACGTCCGCCCGCTTGTCGGTCCGCTGCCCAAGGTCGGGACCTTCGATGAGCTGAAGCAGCGGTGAGAACCAAGCCGCAGCCCCGGAGGTTCATCCGGAGCCTTTTTTTGTCGGCGTGATTATCCCTGCAAACGCAAATCGCGATTTGCGGTATAATTCCAGCATGGCAACGACTATCCCCGCCGCGTCGCCGTTAGATTACCAATCCACGACGGATAAAAGATCCCGTCCCAACTGGTTGCTGCGAATCGTTGTTGCTGCTGTTTTGTTGATCGGAGCCGCCAGCGTGTTGCTGCCATCAATGTGCAAAGCGGGGGAAACCGCCAACCGCGCGAAATGTGCGTCGAACCTGCATCAGATCGGGCTGGCGATTTCGCTTTATGCCAGGGAAAACGGCGGCATCTATCCCGATTCGTTTGCGACGATGATGATCGCCGAAGGGCTGACCCCGGCGGTTTTTGTCTGCCCTTCTTCAAATGACGAAGCTGCGGGCGGCGACTCCCCCGCGCAGATGGCTGGCAACCTGACAGGCAAACCGCACCATCTTTCTTATGTTTATCTCGGCAAAACATTAACCAGTGCAACGGTTCGCGACGACACGGTCGTCGCGTATGAACATCCGGAAAATCATCAGGATGGTGGAATGAACATCCTCTTCGGCGACGGTCACGCCGAGTGGTACCCCATGGCAAATGCAAAATTACTGATCGCCAAATCGACCGCCGCGACCCAGCAGGCTGCACCGCATCAATGAAATCACGAAATCCATGGCATGCATGATCCCTGAAAATCCGGCCAACCGCCGGCACTCAGGCAAGCTTTGCCACTGACCCTCGCGGCAAGTACGATCCCCCGATTGATGAGTTGGATGTTCTCAAATGTTTCGTACTCCACCGGCCGGGCGATGAGCCGGACGCTCAGCTGGTACATTTTCAAGGATCTGGTCAAAATTTTTCTGATGGCTGCGGGTGCGCTCGCCGGCATCATGAGCTTTGGCGCGCTGCTTCGACCGCTTACGCAGAATGGCTTGGATGGGTACCAGGTTCTGCTGCTGCTGCGGTATTTCACGCCGGCGATGAGCACGTATTCACTGCCGGTGGCGGCGTTGTTCGCCACCACGGTGGTTTACGGGCGAATGTCGGCCGACAATGAGATCACCGCCTGCCGGGCCAGCGGGATGAGCTCCGTGTGGTTGACGCTCCCGGCGATCGTGCTGGGTCTGCTGGTTGCATCTGCTTCTCTTTACCTGCTCATGTTCACGGTCCCCAACGCAACCATGAAAGGCGAGGGGGTCGTCTATTCCAATCTCGCCAAGCTGATCGCGCATCAGATTGAAGAAACCCATCAGACCGGGCTGGGTGATTTTACGGTGTACGCTCAGGACGCGACGCTGCCCCCCAGCAATGCGGATCATCCCGACGACCAGGCCGTGGTGCTGCGCGGCCCGCTGATATTCAACTATGAAACCCCGCCGGGGCAGAAGCTGTTTTACCACGTCATTAAATCGGTCTGGTCCGCCAGCAAGGCGACCGCCCACATCC
>Ga0116230_10005235_pt1 | contig 12726 bp, 13 predicted proteins | sample S1TSphfallax_3_FD_88678 | JGI IMG/M metagenome (GOLD analysis project Ga0116230, IMG submission 88678) | Host-associated microbial communities from peat moss isolated from Minnesota, USA - S1T2_Fd - Sphagnum fallax MG | ecosystem: Host-associated > Plants > Peat moss > Unclassified | place...
GCTTGCGCGGGCTTCAATCGCAGGGGTCGACGCTGAGCGAATCCACCTCGCCGTCCTCGGCCGTATAAGCAATCAGCAGCGGTTTACAACACACGGGACAGTCTTCGATATACGACTGCTCCGGAACGGACAGATCCAACGTCAGGTTGATGGTTTCCCAGCAATGCGGGCAGGTGGCGTCATGGCCTTCGAGGAGATTCATGGTTGCAGGCGCGTCGCCGTCCAGACATTGGAATCCGGCTGTCGTGTCCAGCGGGCGCGATCGTGAATACGGTACTTGTCTTCGACCCAGAGCTCAGCAGCATCAATCTTGAGACGAAATCCACCCCAATGGGCGGGCCGTGGTATTTCGGGGTTCGCGATTTCAGGTTCCGGCGTGCCCGGCCCGCCGTAGGGAATACCGAAGCGCTGCGCAGCCGTTGCTACCGCCTTCTTGAGCTCATCTCGTCCGCTCACCGGTTCGCTCTGGCGACTGGCCCAGGCCCCCACTCGACTCTGCCAGGGGCGGCTGTGGAAATAGGCGTCGTTCTCCGCGTCCGACAACCGCTCGACCCGGCCCTCAGCGCGCACTTGCCGGTGGCGATGATCCCAGTGGAACACCACGGCGGCGCGAGGATTCGCCATGAGTTCCCGGCCCTTGCGGGAGTCATAGTTCGTGTAAAAGGTGATGCCGGCGGCTTCGGGGGCGATATCCTTGCACAGGACGACACGGGCTGATGGTTGACCGCGATCATCGACCGTGGCGAGCACCATCGCATTCGGGTTCGGCTGAGCGGCATCGGCACGGGCTTCGGCCAACCACTGGGCCGCGATCTGCAGGGGATTGACCGGTAATGGATCGGGAAGAGTAGTCATGGGTGAATGGTAGCCGTGGCGACGAGCTTGCGATAGCGGTGATCCGTCCGTAAAAGGGTCGCGGAACTTCAATGAGCCACGAGGACAGCCATGACACTGGATGAACTGCGCACCGCTTTGACCGAATTGGATGAAGACCTGATTCGCCTGGTGGCGCGCCGTCAGGCGCTCTCCGAGCAGGTGGCCGCCGTGAAACGCGCCACGGGCCGAGCCACCCGCGACTTCGGCCGCGAACGCGAGGTCATTCTCCGGGGTCGGACCGCGGCCGAAAGTTTGGGTGTGTCCGCCGATCTCGCTGAGTCGCTGTTGCGACAACTCATCCAATCCTCGTTGACGACCCAAGAGCATGCACGCGTCGTCGCGCATGCGCAGGGCAGCGGCAAACGGGCATTGGTGATCGGTGGCTGCGGCAAGATGGGGGGGTGGTTCGCCGAGTTTCTGGCCTCACAGGGTTTCCGCGTGGCGATCGCCGATCCGCTCGGCTGCCCGCCGGATTTCGAGCGTCTGGATGACTGGCAAAGCGATCCGCTCGACTTCGATCTCATCGTGCTGGCGACGCCCTTGAGCGCCACGACCAACCTGCTGTTGAAACTCGCCGAGCGCGCGCCGCGCGGTCTGATCTTCGATCTGGGATCATTGAAGACCCCGCTCCGCGCCGGGCTCACCGCGCTCGTTCAAGCCGGCTGCCGCGTCACGTCGTTGCATCCCATGTTCGGCCCGGACACGGAGTTGCTGTCCGGACGACATGTGATTTTCATCGATCTGGGCAATTCTCAGGCCTTGCACGAGGCGCAAATGCTGTTCGTCCCGACGATGGCGGAGCGGGTGGTGATGGGATTGGATGAACATGATCGGCTGATTGCCTATGTGCTCGGGCTTTCGCATGCGCTCAATATCGCGTTCTTCACGGCGCTTGCCGGCAGCGGCGAGGCCGCCTTGCGGCTGGGGCAACTCTCGAGCACGACGTTCGATTCGCAATTGGAGGTCGCCAGCCGGGTGGCGGCCGAGAGCCCCGAGCTGTACTTCGAGATTCAAAGCTTGAACGAGTACGGCGGCGAGTCTCTGCGGGCGTTGTCGACCGCGGTCGATCGGCTCGAGCGCTCGGTGAAAAACAAGGACGCCGCGCAGTTCAAGGAATTGATGCTGCAAGGCCGGGCATATCTCAGCGTTCGGGCAGCCGCCCGGGTTGTCGAGCGCCGATGACGGATGAAATTCTGCTGGAAAACGACAGCCTGAAAAAGCGACTGGCGGAGCTGACGGCCGAGGCAGCCAACAACGAAAGCATCTTGAAGCGCACCCAGACTCGTGAGCTCATCCTGCTGCGCGCGGATACACTGGCGCAATTGCTGCGCGCCTTGGTGGGGGGGTTGCGCGACTCCTACGGCCTCGATGCCATCAGCGTCGTATTGCTCGACCCGCAACACGAGATTCGTCATCTGCTGCTCGCGGCGGGCGAGCGACCGGACGAGTTCAAGCAGATCTCCTTCGTCGACTCATTGGTCGGGCTCGCGCCGCAACTCGCGGCATTGCACAAGCCGTGGTTGGGTCCGTTCGTCGGCGCCGATCATCATCTGTTGTTTCCGACCGGCACCGAGTTGCGCAGTGTCGCGCTCGTGCCGCTGCCGCGCGCCGGCCATGCCGTCGGCGCGTTGTGCTTTGGCAGCTGTGATGCCGCGCGTTTTACGCGGCACCACGGCACCGATTTCCTCTCCCACATGGGAGCGGTAGCCGCGGTGTGCATCGAAAATGCGGTGAATCGGGCCCGCCTGCTCCGTGCCGGGATTACCGACTACCTTACCGGCTGGCACAACCGACGCTACCTACAGCAGCGTTTGAAGGAGGAACTGGCTCGAGCCCAACGGCGTGGCGGAACCATCGCCTGTTTGATGATCGACATCGATAACTTCAAGAGCATCAATGACGGCTATGGGCACCTGGCGGGCGACGCCGCGCTGCGGGAAATCGCGCAACGAGTGGAGGAACAGATTCGTACCATGGATACGGCGGCACGATTTGGCGGCGATGAACTCGCCATCATTTTGCCCGAGGCCAGCGCGGCGGACGCGGCGCCCTTGGCGGAACGGATCCGCAAAGCCATCGCCACGAAGGCTGTCGTGCTCTCGGCACAGGTCAAGCGCATGTTGACGGTGTCGGTGGGCGTTGCCGCCGTGACTCCGGGAAGGCACGAGACCGATCTGAAATCAGTTGCGGATCGGTTGCTGGCGGAGGCGGATGCGGCGTTGTACCGGGCCAAGGCGCTCGGTCGCAATCGAGTACAGATCGGCGCCGGCTAGCGGCTGGCGCGTACAAATCGGTGCCGGTCAGTTAGGCCTTTCCGGGTATTCCGATTGAGGGCGTGCCTTAGTCCCTGCACGATCGCCCGGGGTTGTGGAACAATCGGGTCATGTCTGTCTCGCCATCCACCGATTACATCGATCGCGACGGTTTTCGCGCCAATGTCGGCATCGTCCTCACCCGCGGTTCCGGACTCGTGTTTCTAGGCGGTCGAGTCGGCGGCCGTGGCTGGCAGTTCCCGCAAGGGGGCATCAACCGCGGTGAGCCGGTCGAGGCGGCTCTGTACCGCGAGTTGAAGGAGGAAATCGGCCTGGAGCGCCAGGACGTGGAACTGCTCGGCTCGACGCGCGGCTGGCTGCGGTATCGCCTGCCACGACAATTCGTGCGCGATCGCTGCATCGGCCAGAAACAGCGATGGTTTTTGCTGAAACTCCTCGCCGATGAGGACAGGTTGCGTTTCGACAGCACCAATCAGCCGGAATTCGACCGCTGGCGCTGGGCTGATTATTGGACACCCGTGCGTGAGGTGGTCTACTTCAAGAGACGGGTCTACATGCGTGCGCTGCATGATCTGGGCGGACATCTATTTCCGGATGGCTTGCCGCCCTACCCTGAATGGTGGTCCGAACTGAGCACCACGTCTTAGCGGGCGCTAAAACGGTTTGACGATGGCGAGGATGACTATGCCGATCAGCAGCACGGACGGCACTTCGTTGAAGGCGCGAAACCACTTCGCGCTGTGCGTGCGACGATCGTGCGCGAAATCACGCAGGAATTTGTAGCACAGCGCGTGATAGATGATGAGCAGCAGCACCAGCGTCAACTTGGCGTGCAGCCAACCCATCTTGAGATAACCCGGCGCGGCTATCACCATGGCGATGCCAAAAAGCAGCGTGAGCAGCCCGCCGATGGTCATGAGGATGAACAGCCGCCGTTCCATGACGCGGAACCGCTCGACGCTGATCCAGTCGCCCGCGTCCGCATGGTAGACATAAAGTCGGGGAAGGTAAAACAGCCCGGCGAACCAGGTCACCATCGCCACTACGTGAAAAGCCTTTAGCCAGAGCAAGTTACATCCTTCATCGTTACCCGCTGATCATACCGCGTGGACGCAGCCTTCGTGTAATGTCTCGCACCGACCCGAAAGTTAAGGCTTGAGTCACATTTCATGGCGGATTTGTTCGGCAAACTCGAGGTGCGGTTGGGTCAGACCAGGGGCCGCGCCTGGCTGATCGGCGGGCTTGTGGTCGGGCTCGTACTCCTTTATGGGATGTTCGAACTCGGCCGCTACGATGCGGGTTTCCGGGTGGTGGATTCCGTACGGGGCGCGTTGTCGGCGAGTTCGCGGATCCGCGAACTTGAGGACGAGGTGCAGCGAGAGCGCGAACAGTTGGCGGCCGCCGATGTCGCCCGGCGAGTGGACCGTGAGGGTTATAAGCAGGTGGAGCGCAGCCTTGGCGATATGCAGAGTCAAATCGCCCGCCTCAATCAGGACCTGTCGTTCTATCGGGGCCTGGTGCAGCCCGATGCGATGGTCCACGTCAAAGTGCAGCAGATGCAAATCGTGCCCGAGGCGGCAGGCGGGTTCCGATTGAAGTTCGTGCTGATGCAGACCGGCAAGCCCGATGGCAATGTGGCAGGCAGTTTGAGCCTCAGCGTCGACGGCTTGTTGCGCGGCAAGCCCTTGAGTTTGACGTTCCCGCAACTGGCGCGCAGCCATTTGAGCGGCCTGGTCTATTCATTCAAGTATTTCGAGGATTATGACGAGCCGATCATGCTGCCTGCGGGTTTCGAGCCGATCCGGATCGGCACTGAAATCCGCGCTGGTCGAGACGCCAACCATGGGTTTCGGCAGGCCTTCGTCTGGAAGGCGCAAGGCATGTCGATGGAGACGGACGCGGCCGGCCCGGGCGCGGCGGGAGCGGACTTGCCTGGCAACGGCGCTTCCGGCGTGGGGGTTCCGGGAGGCGGCGGGAGTAAGAGGGGGAATGATGTTCAAACGGAAACAGACTGACTTATCGCGGATCAAGAACCTAATCGGCGCCAACACGCAACGGCATAGTCAAGGGCGACATCGATGCGTCGGATCGGGTGGAATTGGGCGAGAAGGCCCGAGTGCATGGCAATGTGCGGTATTCGGTCATTGAAACCGCCGTGGGTGCCCAAATCAATGGTAAGTTGATACATCGGCAGGCGAGTTCCGACGCCGGGTGATTTCGCGCCCGGGAGGCTCTTTGATTTAGGCTACGACCGGCGAGTACACTATGGCTATGGATATCATTGCGAATTCTGAGGCAGACGTCGAACTCGCGCCGCCTCCCGACGTGTTGGTGTTCACCGACGCGGCGGCGGGTAAGGTCGGGGAGTTGATCCGCGAAGAGGCGAACCCCAATTTGAAGCTGCGGGTATTCGTCTCGGGCGGTGGTTGCTCGGGCTTTCAATATGGATTTACCTTCGACGAGAAGATCGAAGAGGGCGACTTCTGCGTCGAAAACGCCGGCGTGCAGTTGCTCGTCGACCCGATGAGTGCGCAATACCTCATGGGAGCGGAGATCGACTACAAGGAAGATCTGCAAGGCGCGCAATTCGTCATCCGTAATCCAAACGCCAAGACCACCTGCGGCTGCGGCTCGTCTTTCTCCGCCTGAATTGATGTCGGGGGGTAGCGGCAGCGGTGTCGTGCCCGAGGTCCTCGCGGCCGTCGACTTAGGCTCGAACAGCTTTCACATGGTGGTGGCCCGTCACTCTCACGGCCAACTCGTCATCATCGATCGTTTACGTGAAATGGTACGACTTGCCGGCGGCCTCTCGGACAGCGGCCGTCTCGATGATGCGGCGACCGATCGCGCACTGCGTTGCCTCGAGCGCTTTGGCCAGCGTTTGCGGGCCATGCAGGCGGACAGCGTCCGGGTGGTGGGCACCAATGCGCTGCGCCGAGCACGACGCAAACGCTGGTTTCTCGAGCGGGCTCGCGCCGCGCTCGGTCATCCCATCGAGATCATCTCCGGCCTTGAGGAGGCGCGGTTGATCTATTCGGGTGTGGCGCATACCAGTCCCTTGAGTCCGGACAAACGTTTGGTGATCGATATCGGTGGCGGTTCGACCGAGGTGGTGATCGGCGAGGGGTTCACGCCGCTATTGCTGCAGAGCCTCTCCGTCGGCTGCGTGGGCTTGTGTGCGAGCTGCTTCGAGGATGGCCGTATTTCGGAGAAGCGGTTCGAGCGCGCGCGAACCGCCGTGCGCTTGGAGCTCGAGCCGATTCAGGAGGCCTACAAGAAGCTGGGCTGGTTGCAGGCCTTCGGCAGTTCCGGAACGGTGCGTTTGATCGCCGACGTGATACGTCGCCTGAATCCGGATTCGCCGCGCATCACCGCCGACAACCTGCGGACTCTCGCCGAGCGGGTGATCGCTGCCGGCCATGTCGATGAATTGAAACTCGCTGAGGTCGATGGCGAGCGCGCGCCCGTATTCCCGAGTGGTCTCGCCATCCTGCTGGAAATCGTCGAATCATTGGGCATCGACCGCGTACGGGTGGCCGAGGGGGCAATGCGCGAGGGCCTGTTGTATGACCTCATGGGACGCTTTACCGATGAGGATGCCCGGGTGCGCAGCGTGCGCGCCATGGAAAAGCGTTACCACGTCGATGCGCTGCAGGCCGCGCGGGTCGAGGCCACGGCGGTCAGCTTGCTCGAACAGGTCGAGTCGGAATGGGGTCTCGAGGATCCGCTCGCCGAGTCGGTGCTGCGCTGGGCCGCCCGCTTGCATGAGACCGGACTCGATATAGCCCATTCCAAGTATCATCGGCACAGCGCTTACTTGTTGGGACATGCGGACATGCCCGGCTTTCCGCGCGAAGAACAGGCCCTATTGTCCGCTCTGGTGGGCGGCCACCGGCGGCAGCTGGCGTTGGAGCCGTTGGAGGACTTGTTGCCGCCCTGGGACCGGCATGCCGAATATCTGATCGTGCTGCTGCGGCTCGCGGTGTTGCTGCATCGGGGGCGCAGTCCGCAGCCTTTGCCGCCGGTAACGCTGCGCGTCAAGGGCCGCACGCTCACGCTCGAACTGCCGCAGCGCTGGATGAAGGAACATCCGCTGACACTCGAGGATTTGGAACAGGAACGGGTCTACTTGAGGGAGGCAGGTTTTCGGCTCACCACGGCCTGAATACGGCTCATTCCGTGAGTGCAGTCCGGTCATCATAGAGTGCGAGCAGCCGCGCCTGGGCGCTGACGTGGGCGGTGGCAACCGCGCGGGTATAGGAGCCGTCGGCCGACAAATTCCAGGCCAGTAAATCATCCGTCAGATAGAGTTCCAGGTCATCGCGGACCCGACGGCGCAATTCGTCAGAGACGGGGAACGCCACCTCGATCCGGCGGAACAGGTTCCGGTCCATCCAGTCAGCGCTGCCGCAGTAAATTTCCTGCTCGCCGGCGTTTTCGAAACAGTAGACGCGCGAGTGTTCGAGAAAGCGACCGACGATGGAGCGCACCCTGATGCGTTCGGAAATCCCGGGAATGCCGGGACGCAGGCAGCACACTCCGCGGACGATTAGATCGATGTTCACACCGGCCCGCGACGCACGATAGAGCGCCTGAATCACCGTGGGTTCGGTGACCGCGTTCAACTTGGCGATAATTCGCGCGGGCCTGCCCTCCAGGGCATGCTGCGCTTCGCGCTCGATCTTGGTGAGCAAGGTGCTATGCAGGCTGAACGGCGCCTGCAGCAGACGGCGCAGCCGGGGTACGCGAGTAAGACCGGTGAGCTGCAGGAAGATCTCGTGGATATCCTCACCGATCGATTCGTCCGCCGTCAGCAAGCCGTAATCGGTGTAGAGCCGCGCGGTCTTCGGGTGATAGTTCCCGGTGCCCAAATGACAGTAACGGCGGAGGCCCTTCTCTTCGCGACGCACCACCATCACCAATTTTGCATGGGTCTTAAAGCCGAACACCCCGTACATGACGTGTGCGCCGGCTTCCTGCAGTTTGTTGGCGAGTGCGATGTTAGCCTCCTCATCGAAGCGCGCGCGCAACTCGATGATGACGGTCACGTCCTTGCCCGCCTGCGCGGCCTCGGCCAAGGCGCCAACGATGGCCGAGTCGCTGCCGGCCCGGTAAAGGGTCTGCTTGATGGCCAGCACCTGGGGGTCGGCGGCCGCCTGTTTGATGAAGTCCATCACCGGACCAAAGCCTTGAAAGGGATGCTGCAGCAGGATGTCGCCCGCTCGCAAAGTCGCGAAGATGTCATTGCCGGTCTTCAAGCGCTCGGGAATGCTCGGCGTGAACGCCGCGTACTTCAGTTCGGTCCGGTCGACCAGATCGTAAAGCGCCATCAAGCGATTGAGGTTGACCGGTCCGGATACCTTGTAGAGGTCCTCGGCGGTGAGCCCGAACTGGTCGAGCAGGTAGGTCAGAATCTCGGTGGGACAGTCATGCGCGGTTTCGAGGCGGACGGCGTCGCCGTAGCGGCGCGATGCCAATTCACCTTGCACGGCGCGCAGCAGGTCGTCCACTTCCTCCTGTTCGACGAACAGATCGCTGTTACGGGTGACGCGGAACTGATAGCAGCCGCGGATGCGCATGCCGCCGAACAGTCGGGACACGAACGCCTCGACGATGGTGCCGAGAAAAACGAAATGCCGGCTGCCCAATTCATCGGGGAGACGGATCAGGCGGGGCAGCGACCGCGGCGCCTGGACCACCGCGAGCCCGCTGTTTCGGCCGAAGCCGTCTTCACCCTCGACGACGATGGCAAAATTCAAGCTCTTGTTGAGCACCTTCGGAAAAGGACGCGCCGGATCCAGGGCCAGCGGACTCAACACAGGCTCAACCTCGCGTTCGAAGTAGGCGGCCAACCAACGGGCTTGGGCTTCGGTCCACGTCTCAGGCGCGACGAACACCACCCCGTTCTTCGCCAGTTCCGGGAGGAGTTCGGCGTTTAGAAGTTCGTATTGCTCCTCCACCAAGCGTCCCGCGCGGGCGCGGATGGCGCGCAGCTGGTCGGCCACCGAAAGACCGTCGGGCGACGCCGCGACGGCCTCGGCATCGCGCAACTCGCGCAGGCCGGCGACGCGAATCTCGAAGAACTCATCGAGATTCGAGCAGGAAATACAGAGAAACTTGACGCGCTCGAGCAGCGGAATCGCAACGTCCTTGGCCTGTTCCAGCACCCGCTGGTTGAAGTCCAGGAAGGACAGCTCACGGTTGATGTAGAGCGCCGTCGACTGAAGATCAGGATCGTTTGGTTTTGGATGGTTCATTAGCCTCAAGTGTGCGGGCTGAACGATGTCAGTTTAATGAACCAATGAGCGGCCTCGCGCTACGCAGCGCGCTGCCGGCGGAGTCGATCCTAGGCGTAGCGGTAGATGCCACCGAGAACACGGGCGCTCCGGGCCCCCGTCACGCTGCCCGAACTCGACGGTCTGCCGTTGAGCGTACGTTGTGCGAACCAGGCGAAGGCGACCGCCTCCACGTAATCAGGGTCGAGGCCAAGAACAGCGGTAGTGGCCACCGGACTTGGCGCGACCAAGCGGCGCAACGCCTCGAGCAGACCGACGTTGCGGGCGCCACCGCCGCAAATGTACAGGGACGCGCCCGGTGCATGGTCGCGCACGGCCGAGGCAATGCTGGCGGCGGTGAACTGCAGCAAGGTGGCTTGCACATCCTCCGGGCGGCGCAGGGCCAGCCCCAGCTTGTGGCGCAGCCACGGTAGGTTGAACAACTCCCGGCCGGTGCTCTTCGGCGGACGCAGGGCGAAATAGGGTTCGTCCAACAGTTGTCTCAAGAGCTTGTCGTCGCACTGTCCGGAACTTGCCCAGATGCCGTCCTGGTCATACTCGAGGCCGCGGTGCAGGCAGATCCAGTCGTCGAGCAAGCGGTTGCCCGGCCCCGTATCGAAGCCGGTAACGCTGACGTCCCGCCTCAAGGTGGTCACGTTGGCAATGCCGCCGATGTTGACGATGGCGCGATCTTCCTCGTCACTGCGAAAGACATGATCATGGAACACGGGCAGCAGGGGCGCACCCTGGCCGCCGGCGGCCACATCGCGTCGCCGGAAATCGGCGACGACGGTGGCGCCCGTCAATTCGGCCAAGGTGTTTGGATCGCCAATCTGCCACGTGAATGGCAGCGCCAGGTCGGGTCTGTGACGCAAGGTCTGCCCATGACTGCCGATGGCGCTCACTTCTGACGCCGCAATACCGGAGCGTCGCATGAGATCGAGCGCCGCGTCCGCGAAGGCCCGGGCCAAGGCCACATCCACCTGTCCCACCTCATCGAGCGGAGCTTGCTCCGGGCGATCCATCAAAGCGGTTATCCGCTTCTTCAGCCCGGGGTCAAAGGGTGTGGCGCTCGTGGCAAGGACGCGAAGCGGGAGATCATCGAAATCAACGATGGCGGCGTCAATCGCATCCATGCTGGTTCCCGACATCAAGCCGACATACAAACCCATGCGCTAGCGCCGCGGCGGGTGCGTAAAGAGCGAAGCCATCAATCGACCGTCGTCCGCGATGAGGCTCGCGGCGAGCGCAAGTGCATGCCCTCGGCCGCGGCGAGGTGCATGCTCGAGTCCGCGCTCGCGCCCGCGGCCGCCGTTGTCGGCGTAACCGGCACCGTGGACGGCGCACCGGGTGTCGGTGCGAGGCTCGCGAACAAAGGCGCCGCAACGCTTTGAAACTTGGCGAGTGCCTCGCCTTGCAGCGGCTCGGCTCCCGGTAAATGTACGGTCTCCGGATTCAGATGGACGCCATCTTTGAGGTACTCATAGTGTAGGTGCGGACCGGTGGCAAGCCCGGTCATGCCGACATACCCGATGACCTGCCCTTGCAATACATGGACGCCGATGCGGACATCGCGGGCGAAGCGTGACATATGGCCATAGAGCGTCTCGATGCCCTTCCCGTGTGAGACTACGATCGCATTGCCATAGCCGCCGCGAACGCCCTCGAAGCTCACGTGACCATCACCGGCGGCATGTACTGGTGTGCCGATCGGCGCCGCGTAGTCCGTACCCATGTGGCCGCGAATGACGTTCAAGATGGGATGCAACCGGGCGGTGTTGAAGCCGGAGCTTATCCGGGTGAAGTCCACGGGAGCTCGCAGAAAAGCCTTGCGCAGCGGTTTGCCGTCGGGCGTGTAGTAGCCCACCGTTCCATCTGCGGCGGCGAACCGCACCGCCCGATAGGTCTTGCCGCCATTGACGAATTCAGCGGCCAGGACCTCGCCGTCGCGCAGGTACTTGCCGTCCTGATAGATTTGTTCATACACCGCCGTGAATCGGTCGCCTTCGCGGATATCGAGCACGAAGTCGATGTCCCAGGCGAAGACGTTCGCGAGCTTCAGAGCGACGGGGTCGGAGATGTCGGCGGCCTCGGCGGCCTGAAACAGCGAGGATTGAATCGTCGCCGTGGCGGTGCGAATCCGCATGTCGATTGGGTTGCTGATGATTTTCGCCGCGAAACCGTCTTGTTTGCGAACCACATCCAAGGTCTGCGTTTCGCTCACCTTGCGCGACAGCTCTTTGATCTCGCCATCTTTGAGGTGGGTCACCTTGATGGCGTCTCCCGGCCTCAGGAAGTCCAAGCTTTGCCGGATGCCCGGCAGGTCGCGGATAGCCGCGAGATCCGTCTTATCAAGTGCCATGCGGCGAAAGATCGCGTCCATGGTGTCATTGCGGCCCACGACCACTTCGATGGTGGACGCCACCATTGCCGGCGCCATCACCGCCGGTTGACTGTTCCGGGGCACCGACGGCGCCGGCTCTGGGCGGGCGGCCGGGTGCGGATACACCAGCGGCGCCGGCTCGCTGGCAATAGCCGCGGGCTTGTCGCGGGCGGCATGCCAGAGTAGCAATGCGGCGCTTGCGGCGGCCGCGAAGGGTGCCAGCCGGGCCGTGAGGATGGAAAAACGGGCGACGACGCGACGGGTTAGAGAGGTACTTATGAACATATCGCTGCACCCTACCTTGCCAAGCCCATCGGCGGCAAGGCTTCGCGACTCCATGCGTCTGCAAGTTGTGGGCCGCGCTCCGCAATGCTTGAGAAAACATTGAACAGGCGTATGAATTGCGCGACCTCGACAACGACGCTGCGATCCTCACCCCGAAGCGCGCTTAAGAAAAACCCTTAATTTCAAGGCTGCGGCGCGATGTCCAACGATCGGCTACCGCCGCGACGTAATTTCTCGCTGCCGTTCGGGAAGAATGGTTGACAGGCTCCAATGCAGGGCTATACTGCGCGCCCTTCCAAGTGAAAGGCGTTTTTCGAGATCTCCCGGACGTTGACGGGCACCGAAACTCAGCTATACTTGGAAGTCTTTCCCCGGGCCTTTGTCGCCACGGGTAATTCTTTAAAAATTTGAACAGGTAACTTGTGTGGGGACTCGCGTCATTTGCCTTTAGAGCAATTTGATATGAGTTTCCAAAACGACCAGTCGTTCATCCTTGCTTAACGGCAGGACATGAATGAGTGTGAGTGATGGATCTCGATTGCTTCAGTGACTAAGTGTTATTAACTGAAGAGTTTGATCCTGGCTCAGATTGAACGCTGGCGGCGTGCCTAACACATGCAAGTCGAGCGGTAAC
>Ga0116230_10005236_pt1 | contig 12725 bp, 14 predicted proteins | sample S1TSphfallax_3_FD_88678 | JGI IMG/M metagenome (GOLD analysis project Ga0116230, IMG submission 88678) | Host-associated microbial communities from peat moss isolated from Minnesota, USA - S1T2_Fd - Sphagnum fallax MG | ecosystem: Host-associated > Plants > Peat moss > Unclassified | place...
GAATGAATTCGGACTCACCCGGCACCGCGGGGAATTGCCGATTCTTCCAGCGTGACTTGGCCTCTTCGATCCGTGCCGACGACGACGCGACGAAATTCCAAAAGAGCTGCCGCGCCGTTGGAAAGCGCCCTCCGCCCAAGAGCATGACCCGCGTGAAACCCACGGGCCGCACGCGAATCGTGACCGGTTCGAGGATCCCCATCTGACCCACGGACAACCGGGTGTTGCCCATATCGACCGCACCTTCCACTACATAGAGGGCGCGCTCGGCATGTTCGACCGGCACTTCGAGCGTGCTCCCCGGCGGTAGTTGCGCATCCACGTACAAGGTGGGCCACGGGCTTGCGACCGGGGACCTAAGACCGAATCCCTGACCCGCAATCAGCGTCAGCAGGGCTTGACCCACCCGGATCTGCGGCAAGGTCGCGGCCGGGTGGTGGGCAAAGGCCGGATCCACGTCCTCCGCGCCATCGGGAAGGGCCACCCAACTCTGAATCCCATGAATGCCATGCGCGGTCGCACGCCGCGCGTGCGGCGTTCGTTCGGAATGGGTGATGCCGCGCCCGGCGGTCATCCAGTTGACGTCTCCCGGCCGGATCTCGATAACGTTGCCCAAGCTGTCGCGATGCTCCAGCGATCCGCCGAACAGGTAAGTCACGGTCGCGAGTCCGATATGCGGGTGCGGCCGCACGTCGATGCCGTGGCCAGCGGCGAAAGTGGCGGGGCCCAGATGATCGAAAAAAATGAACGGCCCGACCATGGCGTATCCCTCCGTGGGCAAGACCCGGCGCACCACAAAGCCACCCAGGTCACGTTCACGGCCGTCGATCACTTGTAGGATTGTCATATGAACATTATGGCATCGGCCACACGGCTCGCGTGCGCGCTCGCCACGCTGTCTCTTGCCGCCCACCCAGCGCGGGCGGCGGACGTGTTCGCGCCAAGCATTTATACGCCGATGCCGGGCGCCTACTCTCTGAGCTATGACCAAGACCGCTGGACCGAGGCCTTCTCCGTGTTCCACATGGCGGTCACGGATCAATTCGGTGTGGTCAGCGGCGGCTTCGCCACCTCCGATGATCCGCGGCTACGGCCGCTAACCAGACTCGACTCGTCTTGGAATTTGACGGCACCCATAATGGGACTGCCGCTGCGGGTGGGCGATGGCGTGAGCAGCGCCGGGTTCTGGGACCAACCGGCCCGGATCGGTGGCATCCAGATCGGTAGCTTCCAGCCGGTGCTTCCCGAGGTCGTGGTACCACCCAGCGTCGTGGCGCTCCCGCTCACCGCCAGCCGCTACATCGATCATCTTCGCTACCTGACGCAGTCGCAACAGCCGTCTTTCGAACCCGCCGGCGATGGCGACTTTTCGATCGAAGCGGGGCGGCTGCGCGAGAATTTCGAGCTGCGTAGCGACGACTACGGCCCATGGATTACCTCGGGCACGTACAGGTACGGGCTCAACACCGCCACCACGTTCGATGGGCAGGTCGCCCAAGTGTCGGGACAACAGAGCTTTCTGGGATTGGGCGTCGTGGAGGGCTTCGGCTCTCTGGGGCACGTTTCCGCCAAATTCGCGAGCAGCCGTGATCCCGACTCGACCGGGTGGCTCGCCCGCATGGGCTATGACTACAACTACGATCGGCTCGACATCGCGGTGCGCTCCGACATCCAGTCATCGGGCTTCCAGGAGGTGGGTGACACCTCGGTGGTCGAGTCACTGCGCCAGCGCACGCTCGCGAGCGCCGGACTCGATCTCGGATCCATGGGCAAGATTTCACTCGCGAGCGCCACCCAGACTTACACCGACGACAGCCGCCGGGACATCGTCGCGCTGAGCCATGCGATGTCGTTCGGCAGTGGCGGCATCATCTCCACCGCAGCGGCCTACTCACCCGGACAGTCGGGCAACACGGCGGTGTTGCTGTCGTTCACCTATCCTTTCGACTATCTCACCGCGCCGGCACACTCGGTCACGAGCGCGGTGAACGGCGCCCTCGATCGAACCATCGTCGATGCCTTCGGTCTGGCGCGCATACCCGCGGTGGGCGCAAGCCCCAGGGATAAGCTCACGCAGGAATGATCAGCTTTTCGTCGTGAGCTTCTTCAGGAATTCGTAATAGAACTCGACGCCCGCGTAGAAAGACTCGATCGGCACGCGTTCATCCTTGCCGTGCATGCGCACGTCGTCTCGGTCGATGGCGACGCCGCTGATGCCATAACTGGGAATGCCCGCCATCATCGTGTAAACGCTGTCGGATGCCCCCGTCATCATCATCGGAATCACCTTGACGCCGGGCCACAGCTTGAGACTCACGTCGTTGAGTGATGCCATCACGTCGGTACGCAGCGGCGGCGGCGCCATCGCCTTGCGATCGGAACCATGTTCGGTCACCTCGCCGGCATCGCTCATGTACTTCACCGACAGCTTCGAATCGCCAAACAGCTTGTCGAGTTCGACGCGAATGTCCTCCTGCGAATGCCCGGGAAAGATGCGGCAGTTGACGTTCGCCGACGCGCGTTGCGGCAGGGCGTTGGGTGCATGGCCGGCACTCATCATGGTGGGTACGCAGGTGGTACGCATGGTGGAATTGTAGCGGGCATCGGCCGACAAACGTTCGATCGCCGCCGGATCGGGCGTTGCAGTGAGAATCGATCGCAGATCGGCGGCGGTCTGACCCGTTTCTATGCCGGCCATCTGCGAGAAGTACTCGCGCGTGACCGTATTGATCTCGAAGGGAAACGGCGACTTCTGCAGCACGGCAAGCGCATCGATGACGTGATAGATCGCATTGTCCGGTTTCGGCAGCGAGCTGTGGCCGCCCGGATTGGTCGCGAGCAGCTGGTAATCGGCATACAGCTTTTCAGTGGCTTCGAACTCCATGGTGAGCGGTTTGCCGTGATCGGTGACCACGCCGCCGGAGTCCGGATTCAGCACGAATTCCGCGTCGATGAGATCGCGATGGTTTTTCAGCAGCCAATCGACGCCATTCGACTTGCCGCCCTCTTCGTCCGCAGTGAGCGCGAGGATGATGTCCCGGTCCGGCACGAAACCTTCCTTCTTCATGCGGATGAAGTCGGTGACCACGATGGCATCGCTGACCTTCATATCCTGGGTGCCACGACCGTAGTAATAGCCATCCTGCTCCACGAACTGGAACGGGTCGGTGGACCAATCTTCACGGCGCGCCTCGACCACGTCGAGGTGGCCGATGATGAGCAACGGCTTCAGCTTCGAACCCGATTTGCCGCGATAGCGGGCGACCATATTGCCTTTGCGCTCGTTCGGGCCCAGCACGGTCACGTCGGCCGCCGGAAATCCGGCGTCCAAGAGGCGCTGTGCCATCGCCTTCGCGGCGACCGTCGTACGTCCGCTAGAATCGGTGGTGTTGATCTCGATCAGTTGTTTGAATATGTCGTGTGCCATCGCCCGGGTGACTGCATCACTTTGCGGCGCAGCGGACCATGCGGAGGATGCGCTCTGCAAGAGCACGAAGGCCATCAACGGGAAACGGGCGGTCAAAACGAATCTCCGGCGCGGGGGTGGTGTCAGGCGAGGATGTCGGGAATGGACGAACGAGTCAATGCCACCAACCGCACGAATCCCAAATGTTATTCTCCACGAATACAGCTGAGCACATGTTCATTACGGGAATATCACTACCATGACGGTGAGAGACAAACCTGAGTCGCAGGCAGGCGAGACCGGGCCGGTGTCGCGCGAAGCGGCCGAGGAGGCCGTGCGTACGCTGCTGCGCTGGGCGGGCGACGATCCAACCCGGGAAGGACTGCTCGACACGCCCAAGCGCGTCGTGAAAGCCTATGCCGACTGGTTCTCGGGCTACGCCTCGGATCCGGGCGAGTATCTGCGCCGCACCTTCGAAGAGGTGGAAGGCTATGACGAGATGGTCATCCTGCGGGACATTTCATTCGAATCCTACTGTGAGCATCACATGGCACCGATCATCGGCCGGGCCCACGTCGGTTATCTGCCGACCGACCGCGTGGTCGGCATCAGCAAGCTGGCTCGAGTGGTCAACGGTTTCGCGCGCCGCTTCCAAGTCCAAGAAAAACTCACCGCCCAGATCGCCGGCTGTATCAACGATATTTTGCAGCCACGGGGCGTCGGCGTGGTCATCGACGGCGTGCATCAATGCATGACCACACGGGGCGTGCACAAGCGCGGCGTGTCGATGGTGACCAGCAAGATGCTGGGAACTTTCCGCGACGACCCGCGCACGCGCGCAGAGTTTTTGCGCTTCATCGAAATCGAGGGATCCCGGCAGCGCTGAAGGCTGCACGGACGTGCGTCCAACTCCCTAATTTCGTCTGCCCCCAGGGGCGCGTGCCGGCATCAAGTCCACGGAGAAAGTGTACTTGTGCCTCTCACCCGCCTGTAGTGCCCCGACGCCGACGACGTGGCGAGCGACTTTTTCGCCGCGTTCGTTGGTGATCGAGATCACCACGCAATACTCACATTGCTCGTTCGGCACCGAGTGATGAATCGAACCCTCGATCCGCATCGCCGAGACGCCCTTGCTCTCGGGTTCCGCCGCGCTGGCGGCATTGAACCGCAGATGATGCTGACATCCGGGACAAATGCTCGCGCTTTGCAAGACCGTCGCCTTGCAATGGGGACATACACGCGTGGCGCCCAGGGAACCTGGGCGAACGGCGCCAACCACTAGCTCTTGCCGACTGCCAAGCCCGCTGCCGTGGCAACTTTGAGCGATTTCTCGTCTTCCCAGCCGAACTCCACATGTCCACGCATGCGCGAACCGGCCGCCACGGTGATCGATCCGGCCTTGACGTCACCGACGATGATGCCGCCCTCCAGCACATCGACGCGTTTTGCGGACTCGATATTGCCCTGCAACTCACCGCCGACGACGACGATCCCGGCCAGCACCTGACCGGTCAGGTGGGCGCCCGGTTCGATGTTGAAATTACCGTCGATGCGTACGTCACCCTTGAACCGTCCGGCGATGCGCACATTGCCCGTACCCTCGATCTTGCCTTCGATCGACAGGTTGGCCGCGATGATGGACTCGCCGCCCTCGGGGCGGCTCGGCACCGGGGCAGGACGGCGAGGCGCCACCGCCAGCGCGGGGTCGGCGGCGCTGGCACGCGGTTCGGGCCGCTCGGCCGCGACTCGGTCCGGCGGCGGCGGTTGAGGGGCGGCGATGGGGCCCGCCGGGACGGGCGTGGGGGTTTCTTTCCAGAGTGCCATAACGATCTCCCGCATTAAAAGTGGCTAAAGCCTACACGCTAACGCTCGAATATGTCACCCAGGGGATTGTCTCAAAATGGCGACGTAATCGACAGTACCCACCCGCAGCACGGCGCTTCCGGCTTCGATTACAATGCACGGCATATTACGGGGGCTACGATACGTGTTCAAACAGCTGAATCGCTTGAATCCTGACGCCATCCTCGGCTTGATGGCTAAATTCCGTGCAGACCCTTCGCCCGCGAAAGTCGACTTGGGCGTCGGGGTGTTTCGCGACCTCGCCGGCAATACGCCCGTACTCGAGTGCGTTCGCCGGGCCGAACGAACCGTGCTCGCGGCGCAGACCACCAAGTCTTATGTCACCGCCGCCGGACGCGAGGAGTTCAATGCGGCGGTCGAAGCCCTGGTGCTTGGCGGCTCGCACCCGGCGCGCTCCGGGCGGCGGGTGCGCACCGTCCAGGCGCCGGGTGGCTGCGGCGCGCTGCGTGTGGGCGCCGAACTGATTCGTGCCGCCGCGCCGGCGACGACCGTGTACGTGAGCGATCCCACTTGGGGGAATCATATTCCGCTGCTCGGCAGTTCCGGACTGCGCCTGGAGCGCTATCCGTACTACGACCCCGTCACTCATGAGCTGCGCTTCGAGGCGATGCTGGAGCGGCTGGAAACGGCGGCCGCGGGCGACGTCGTACTCCTGCATGCCTGCTGTCACAACCCCTCGGGCGCCGACTTGGGCGCTCACCAGTGGGAGATCTTGATCGACTTGATGCAGCGGCGGCGGCTGGTGCCGTTTCTCGATCTTGCCTATCAGGGGTTCGGCGAGGACCTCGAGGCCGACGTGGCCGCCGTGCGTAGCGTGGCGGAGTCGCTCCCGGAGGTCCTGATCGCGACCTCGTATTCCAAGAACTTGGGCCTGTACCGCGAGCGGGTCGGCGCGCTGATCGTGGTCAGCGACAGCGAATCGCGGGCGGATGCGGTGCATAGCCACGTCTTGCAGATCGCCCGCAGCATCTATTCGATGCCGCCTGATCATGGCGCGGCGATCGCCGCCTGTATCTTTGCGGATCCGGAGTTGCGTGCCGCCTGGGTCGGCGAACTGGCCGTCATGCGTACCCGCATCCAAGACATGCGAGCACTGCTGGCGCGTCATCTCTGCATCGCGACCGGCGAGGATTCGTTCGCCTTCATCGAAGCACAACGCGGCATGTTCTCGCTGTTGGGTGTGTCACCCAGCGTCGTCGACCGGTTGCGCGATGAGCATCACATCTACATGACGAGCGACAGCCGCATGAACCTCGCGGGCATCATGCCGCACAATGTCGCCTACGTGGCCGACGCGATCGCGGCGGAGCTCGGCGCGGGCGGCGCACGGATGAAAATAGCCTGACGGTCGAGGGGCCGCGCCGCCTTAGCGGCGCGCGGCAGGGCGGCTGGTGAAGCGTTGCCGCACTTCGCCGTGGCGCGAGCGCTCGGTGAAGCGCCCGTCACTGTAGACGGTGAGCACCCTGCGCCAGAAGGTGACGGCACCGGGGTTGCGCAGGTACTCCACGATCTCCCACTCGCCCGCGAAACGATCGAAGATCAGGGTGGCCGCATCGCGCCCCACACCGAGGCGCCGATGCGCCTTGCGCACGAAGAATTCGGACATCTGGTAATTGGCGGAGGTCTCACCCGCAGCGGGAATCCGTGGGCGACTGACGAGCGCGAATCCCACCGGCTCGGACCCTTTGAGAATCATCAACGGATGAGATTGGTCGTTCGCGAACCAGTTGGCAAAGATCTCATCCTCGCGCGGGTTGTCGGCACCCAACACGGAAAATAGTCCCGTGTTCAAATCGGACAACGCATCCATGTATTCCCCGTACACCTCCTGGATCCATTGACGATCCTTCTTGGAATGCCGGCAATCGCGGATGCTTACGAGCAATGCAGGCACTTTCCTTGAGCCTCATAAAAAATGGCCCGAGCAGACCAGCCTTGGTGGCCGTCCGCCCGGGCGCACCGTCAACTCAAAGCGATTACGGCTTCGGAGCTGATGCAGCGGAGGCTGCGGACGACGCCGCATCAGCAGCGGCGCTGGCGGCGGCGGCTGAATCGGCTGCCGAGGAGGCGGCCGCATCGGGCGCAGCGGCGGGCGGAGTCGTGTCGGTGGTCGGAGCGGGAGCCTCAGTTTTGCTGCCGCAGGCGCTCAACACCAGTGCAGCGACAAAAGCGCTTAGAGCAAGTTTGGTCTTCATCTATCGATACCCCAGAAATATTTAATGATAAAACGTGTTGGGCAAGCAATGCCTTGGGCTTCCACCCAGATGTCCGCGCCGATTTTAGAGTGTTTTGGCTCACTTTCATATCCCTTTCGCCGTATATGGAGGGGCTTTAACGCTGACCCCTGTAGCGCCGCGTCTCCGTGGCGCATACTCTGACATCACTTTCAGCCAAAATGACGGAGATCTCGTGAGCGCGGATGACTTGGATAAGTTATACGTCGAGCATCTGCGCACCCTTGCGGAACGCACCGATCGTTCGTTGGCTGCCTTCGGTTTCGATGCGCTGGTCATCCAGGCCGGCGCCCCGCCGACCCTGTTTTTGGATGACCAAGATTATCCTTACAAGGTCAATCCACATTTCAAAGCATGGGTGCCCATTACCGACAATCCGCGGAGCTTGCTCATCTATCGTCCCGGCGACAAGCCGCGAGTGCTGTTTCATCAGCCTAACGACTACTGGCACAAGACGCCCAGCCTGCCTAATGCCGCGTGGACCAATGCCGTCGAGGTGGTCCCGATGCCCGATCCGTCACAGGCGGCGGACGCTTGGGCGGCACTCGGCCGGGTGGCGTTCATCGGTCCCGCGGGCAGCTTCGACGGCGTCGATGCCAATTGCCTCAACCACCCCGAGCTGCTGACACACCTGCATTACGGCCGGGCGGTGAAGACGGCCTATGAACTCGAGTGCATGCGTCGCGCGAATGCGCTGGGGGCGCTGGGTCATCGCGCGGCCTTGGCGGCATTCCGCCGGGGCGCCTCCGAATACGAGGCGCACATGCGCTATCTGGAAGCCTGTGTGCAGCGTGAGGAGGAGATGCCCTATAACAACATCATCGCCTATAACGAACACGCCGCGGTGCTGCATTACCAGCACCTGGCCCGCGAGGCACCCCGCTCGCTGCGCTCGTTTCTGATCGATGCGGGTGCCGAGTACCGAGGTTATGCGGCGGATATCACGCGCACCTATGCCGCCTTCGCGGGCCGCTTCGCGGAGCTGATCGGGGCCATGAACACCGCCCAACTACGCCTGTGCGCAGAGATCGTGGCGGGCAAGGACTACCGCGAGGTTCACTTGACCGCGCACCGCATATTGGGCGACGTCATGCATCAGACCGGTCTCACCAGACTCCCGGGCCAGGACGCCTTGGAGCGGGGCGTCACCGGTGTTTTCTTCCCGCATGGCATCGGCCATCTGCTCGGCCTCCAAGTCCATGACGTCGGCGGCGTGATGGGCAGTGTCGACGGCGTCGAACGCACGCGCCCCGAAGGCCACCCGTATCTGCGTCTTACGCGCATGCTCGAACCCGGCGTGGTAGTCACCGTGGAGCCCGGCATCTACTTCATCGACACGCTGCTGGCGAAGGCGCACGCCACGGACAAGCGCGAATTGATCGACTGGTCGGTGGTGGACGAACTTCGCCCATTCGGCGGCATCCGGATCGAGGATAACGTGGTAGTCACCGGCTCGGCGCCGGAAAACCTGACCCGGGATGCGTTCGCCAAACTAGCGGCTTAAGCCGCCGTTTTGGTTTTTCGGCCTTTGGCTGCCGTGCTCGTCTCATCGGCCGCGGCATCCGTACCGGCCGTCACGGCCGCAAGCTCGGTCAGCTGCATCAACGCCATATCTGCCGAGTCGCCGGGCCGCGGCTCCATCTTCAAAATACGCGTGTAGCCACCGGCGCGCGCCTTGAAGCGCGGACCCAAATCAGTGAACAGCTTCTCGACGATGGCCTCGTCCCGCAGCCGCGAGTAGGCCAGGCGGCGCTTCGCCAGCGAGTCGACCTTGGCGAGCGTGATGAGGGGTTCGACGACACGGCGCAATTCCTTGGCCTTCGGCACCGTCGTCCGGATGGTCTCGTGGCGCAGCAGCGACGTCGCCATGTTGCGCATCAACGCATGACGGTGGGGGGCATTTCGCGATAACTGGCGACCGCTGTTTCTGTGACGCATGTTTCTTAAACCTTGAGTGTATCCGCGTTAAATGCCGTCGCGCTCGTCGTCACGCTTCAAACCCGGAGGCGGCCAATTGTCGATCCGCATGCCGAGGGTCAGACCGTGGCTCTCGAGCACCTCTTTGATCTCCGTGAGCGACTTCTTGCCAAGGTTCGGAGTCCGCAGCAATTCCACTTCGGTCCGCTGCACCAGGTCACCGATGTAATGGATATTCTCCGCCTTGAGGCAATTGGCACTACGCACGGTGAGTTCCAATTCGTCGACCGGGCGAAGCAAAATGGGATCGAACTGCGTCTCGGTGGCCTTCGCGGTGGATTCGTCCTGACCCTGCAGATCGACGAACACCGATAGCTGATCCTTGAGGATTCCGCCGGCACGGCGAATCGCCTCTTCCGGGTCGATGGTGCCGTTCGTCTCGATGTCCAAGATCAGCTTGTCCAGATCGGTGCGTTGTTCGACGCGCGCGCTCTCCACGTTGTAGGTCACCTTGCGCACCGGGCTGAACGACGCATCGAGCTGCAGGCGGCCAATGGCGCGAGTTTGTTCCTCGAAAGCCATGCGCTGTGCCGCCGGACGATACCCGCGACCGCGCTCGACTTTCAACGACATCGTCAATTCACCCGCCTTGGTGAGGTTCGCGATCACCAGGTCGGGGTTCAGAATCTCGATGTCGTGATCGCCCGCGATGTCGCCCGCCGTGACCGGTCCGGGACCTTTCTTGTGCAGACGGACTTCGGCCACGTCGCGCGTATGCATGCGGATGGCTACGGCCTTCAGATTCAAGAGAATGTCGACGACGTCCTCTTGAACTCCCTCGATGGCGGTGTACTCGTGCAGCACGCCCTCGATCTCGATTTCGGTGATCGCCGCTCCGGGGAGGGAGGACAGCAGTACGCGGCGCAGGGCATTACCCAGCGTGTGACCAAAGCCGCGTTCAAACGGTTCGATCACGATGCGCGCATGGCGCGGCGACACGGGCTGTACCTTGACGACCCGGGGCTTCAAAAACTCATTGATCGATCCCTGCATGGAACACCCTCGTTAACTAACCGCGAAAACGGCGCAGCAGCGGCTGCGCTACGTCATTACTTCGAATAAAGCTCAACGACCAGGCTCTCGTTGATGTCCGGCAGTATCTCCTGCCGGTCCGGAACCGACTTCAACACGCCAGAGAATTTCTTGTCGTCCACTTCCACCCAGTCGGGGAAGCCGACCTGTGCGGCAATCGTCAGCGCTGCTTGGATGCGGGTTTGTTTTTGCGCCTTTTCGCGCAAATTGATCACGTCGCCCGCCTTGCACTGGTAGGACGCGATGTTCACCAGTTTGCTGTTCACGAGGATGGCCTTGTGGCTCACCAACTGGCGCGCCTCGGCGCGCGTGGCGGCGAAACCCATGCGGTACACCACATTGTCCAGCCGGCATTCGAGAAATTGCAGCAGCGTTTCACCGGTGGCGCCGGGACGGCCCGCCGCCTTCTGGTAATAATTGCGAAATTGACGCTCCAGCACACCGTACATGCGACGCAACTTCTGCTTCTCTCGCAACTGTAAACCGTACTCCGAGAGCCGCTGCTTGCGCTCACTCTTGACGCCGCCCGGCGGCACTTCGAGTTTGCACTTCGACTCGAGCGGCTTCACACCGCTCTTCAGGAACAGATCGGTTCCCTCGCGACGCGACAGCTTACATTTCGGACCGGTGTACTTTGCCATTACAAACCCTTGAGCGAACTTATCGTAACCACGTGCGCAGAAGCTCTGCGCGTGTAACTTGTGCGGACCAGCACCTAGACGCGGCGCTTCTTCGGCGGACGGCATCCGTTATGGGGGATGGGAGTCACGTCTTCAATGTTGGTGATCTTGAGTCCACAGCCATTCAACGCGCGAACCGCCGACTCGCGCCCCGGTCCCGGACCCATGACCCGGACCTCGACGTTCTTCACGCCGTGTTCCTGAGCGGCGTTGCCGGCGCGCTCGGCCGCCACCTGGGCGGCGAACGGCGTCGACTTGCGCGACCCACGAAATCCACATCCGCCCGACGTCGCCCACGACAATGTGTTGCCCTGGCGATCGGTGATCGTAATGATGGTGTTGTTGAAGGAGGCGTGCACGTGGGCAATGGCGTCGAGTACGTTCTTGCGCACCTTCTTGCGCGCCGGCTTGCCGGCCTTGTCCGTCTGTTGTTTCTGATCAGCCATGGTCTTAAGCCTTGCCCACTTGGGCGTTCATCTTCACAGCCTGTTTACGCGGACCCTTGCGGGTGCGGGCATTGGTACGGGTTCGCTGACCACGCATCGGCAGTCCCTTGCGATGACGGATGCCGCGGTAGCAGCCCAGATCCATCAAACGCTTGATGTTCATCGACACCTCGCGCCGAAGGTCGCCCTCCACCGCAAACTTCGCCACCTGCGAGCGCAGCGAAGCCACCTCGGCATCCGTCAGATCCTTCACCTTGACGTGATGCTTGACGCCGGCGGCGTCGCATATGCGAACCGCGCGGGCATTGCCGACGCCGAAAATATGGGTCAAACCGATGACCACATGCTTGTTCATCGGGATGTTAATGCCGGCGATACGCGCCATCTACTTCTCCACTAGAGCGCACGAAAAATGGCGCGCAAGTATATTAGAAAACTGCTCAGAGATCAATGAGATAATCCTCACCCCTGCCGCTGCTTGTGCCGGGCATCCGACGAGCAAATGATGTAAACGATGCGCTTGCGGCGCACCACTTTGCAGTTTTTACAAATCTTCTTGACCGAAGGGCGAACTTTCATTTCTTGGCTCCAATGCCGCGCAGGCTGGCCTTTTTCATCAGGCCCTCATATTGATGCGACATCATGTGCGACGACGCTTGTGCGACGAAATCCATGACGCCGACGACGATAATCAACAAAGAAGTGCCCCCGAACTGGAAGGGTATGCTCGGGTTCACCATGCGAATGATTTCGGGCAACAAACAGACGATCATGATGTACAGGCCACCCCACAGCGTAAGCCGGGTGAGTACCTTGTCCAAATAGTCGCCGGTCTGCTGGCCGGGGCGGATGCCGGGAATGAATGCGCCGGCTTTCTTCAGGTTCTCGGCCGTGTCACGGGCATCGTAGACCAGCGCCACGTAGAAGAACGCGAAGCCGATGATGAGCGCCGCGAACAGGATGACGTGCAGCGGCTGCCCGATGCTGAGCATCTGCGCCACTCGCTGCAAGCCGCGCTGAAAGGCGTTCGGCGTCGGCCCGCTGCCACCGAAAAATTGCGCAATGGTCGCCGGAAAGACCAGCAGGC
>Ga0116230_10005237_pt1 | contig 12722 bp, 9 predicted proteins | sample S1TSphfallax_3_FD_88678 | JGI IMG/M metagenome (GOLD analysis project Ga0116230, IMG submission 88678) | Host-associated microbial communities from peat moss isolated from Minnesota, USA - S1T2_Fd - Sphagnum fallax MG | ecosystem: Host-associated > Plants > Peat moss > Unclassified | place: USA...
CAGCCAGGCGATCCCAGCCGGGGTGGATCTGACCACCTCCAGCGATCAGACCGTGACTCTCGTTTTTGACTCGACCGTGACCGGCAAGAATGTCGGATTCAAACCGACCGGGTCGGCGGCGCGGCTCGCGTTCTCTCAGCAGCCGACGACCGTCATCGTGGGCACCGCCATTACACCCGCGATCACCGTGGATATCGAAGACGCCAGCGGTGGAATCGTCACCTCCGACGATTCGGCCGTCACCCTGTCGGTCGCCAGCGGCGGCGGGTCGCTTGGTGGTACCCTGACGGTCAATGCCCAGGACGGCGTCGCCACCTTCAGCAACATCACCATCACCACCGAAGGCAGCGAATCGATCAAGGCCACCGATGGCTCGCTCACCTCGGTGACATCCAATGTGTTCACCGTCAATCCGGTGCCGCCGCTGATCGGGAATCCAGCGCAGCTGGCGTTCGCCCAGCAGCCTTTCCCGGTGACGCAAGGCTCGGCCATCTCGCCGGCGATCACCGTTCAGGTTGAAGATTCCAAGGGGAATGTGGTCACAACCGACAGCTCGGCAGTGACGCTGAGCATCGCCTCGGGCCCCACCGGCGGTGTGCTGGGCGGTACCCTCACGGTCAATGCCTCGAGCGGCATCGCGACCTTCACCGATGTCACCGCTTCGGTCCCGGGCACCTACATGCTCACTGCCACAGATGGTTCGCTCACCACCGCTACCTCGTCCAGCTTCGTCGTCTCGGCGATTGTTTATATCCCCGCGAAGCTGGTCATCACCCAGCAGCCCAGCACCAGTTACATCGGAAGCCCGATCTCCCCGGCACTGACCGTCAATGTGGAAGACCCCAATGGCGTGCTGGTCACCAGCGACAGCTCTGCTGTTTCCATCGCCATCGCCAGCGGCCCCGCGGGCGGGGTGCTCGGCGGAACCACCAGCACCTACGCCGTTGATGGCGTGGCAACATTCTCCGACCTGACGGTTTCGATTCCCGGGAGCTACACTCTGACGGCTACCGACGGAGCGCTGACCCCCGCCACTTCCATCGCGTTTTCATCGTCCATTAAGGGAACTCTGGCTCCGACGATCCTCAAGAGCACCCTGCCGCTCTCCGCGGTTGGCGGCAGCAAGGTGCATGCAACGGTCTCGATTAATGCCACCAACCTGGCGACCACCACAAGCACCGGCACGGTCATCACGACGATCTATGCGTCGGAAAATGGAGCCCTGGTTTCGCTCGGATCAGTCACCAAGAAAATGAAGGTCGCGGTCGGCAAGACTTATCCGATCAGCGTGCCGATCAAGCTGATTCCCGCCTCGCTCAGCGGTACCTATTCGCTGGTGGCGACGGTGACCGACACGGCGGGCCATTCCTACACCAGCCCCGCCTTGGCCGGGACGTCCCTGAAGGTTGCGCTACCCTACATTGCACTCTCGCCGACTGTTTCGAAACTGACCCTGCCGGCATCGGTGGTCGGCGACAGCAAGACCAGCGCGGTGGCAGTCATCGAGGTTGCCAACAGCGGAAACATCACCGCCGCGGGCACCACCACCATCGGCCTTTACAGCACACCCGCCGGCGCCTCCAGCGGCGCGGCACCCATCGCGACCCTCAACCGCAAGCTGTCGATTGCCTCGGGCAAGTCGGTGGCGGTGACACTGCCGTTGAAAATGATTCCCGCCACATTGAGTGGATCATACGATCTGTACGCCCAGGTGACTGATCCCAACGCGGTGGTGACCACCAGCGCGACCGCCGGCACGGTCAATGTCTCCCCCGCCCATGTCTCCTTCACCGTTTCCGACGTGTCGGCGACGCCATCCGTCATCACCACCGGCACCACTGTTGAAATGACATTCACCGTTGCCAACACCGGCAACATCGCTTCCACCGGCCCGGCGACGATCACGCTGGGCATCTCCAGCGATGGGATCTCGATGCTCTCGCAGTTGACCACACTGGGTGAATCCAAGTCAATCGCCCCCGGCAAATCAACGGTCCTGAAGTTCCGCTTCAAGTACATCGTCGCCGCCTCCAGCGGCAGCTTCTACCCATTCGTCACCTTCGAGCAGGACGGCATCTCCACCAATGCGGCGGGGACGACGATGATCAGTATCGGATGAGTTTCGGACTGATGTTCTGTTGTCTTCTGCTTAAAAAATGGCGCGGAACTCATTCAGCCGAGCAAAGCGGATGAGTTCAGCCATCGACACCAGCGAGTCCAGGACAGCTTCGAGCGATCCAATTCCAAGCAAAACGCTGAAAGGTTGCTCGACCGTTCGGTCAAGCGGGGATGCCGGTTCTGACGTACAAGCCGATCATCAGACCGCGTCGCTCTCCGACTCCGGGCTGGTTTGCTCCTGCTCCCAGCGCAGCAGATCCTCGATCGGAATTTCCAACTGATCAGCGACATCTTCGGTGGCGTAATCCACATCCTGCTCGCCGGCATCGCTGGTGCGGTATCGCCCACTGGCGACGTCGAATTGATATCCTGCTTCCTGAAGCAGACTTTCCAGTTCCACATCCTGCATGATCGTCTCCCAATGGTGAAATGAGCCAGGTGGGAATCATACCGGGAAAATATTGGATGCCAATCCGAGTGGAAATCCGAATGGACCCAATGAAGACGGCCCAATGACGGATGCCGATTTGTTTGGTGCCGATTTCCTTTCTGGATCCGGGTTTCGGCATTCGGAATTTCGGAATTGTCTCTCCATCCTGAACCGATGGCCGGATCGCCCAAAGCGGCCTAAAGTCCCTTCCAAAGGAGCAGCACATGGAAGTAATACGATCAGGGTCCGTTCCATCAAACAAAGGGCCTGCTGACTGGTTCACCGGCGTGGTGCGGATCGATCCGCTGTTTGACCGAATCGATCCGGCCCGGGTGTCGGGCGCGAGTGTCACGTTCGAGCCGGGAGCACGCACCGCCTGGCATACGCACCCGCTGGGACAGACTCTGGTGGTCACCGCCGGCTGCGGCTGGGCGCAGCGCGAAGGCGGGCCGGTCGAAGAAATCCGCCCCGGCGATGTCGTCTGGTTCGCCCCCGGTGAAAAACACTGGCACGGTGCATCGGCAACCACCGCGATGACGCATATGGCCATCCAGGAAAAGCTCAACGGCAAAGCCGTCGACTGGATGGAGAAAGTCAGCGACGAGCATTACCGGAAGTGAAATGCGGAGGTCTGCAATGCAAAAACGAAAACTCGGGAAGAGCAACCTTGAAGTGTCCGCCCTGGGTCTTGGCTGCATGGGCATGAGCTATTCCTACGGCCCGCCGAAGGACAAGACCGAGATGATCTCGCTGATTCGAGCCGCGGTCGATCGCGGAGTCATGTTTTTCGACACCGCCGAGGTATACGGCCCGATGATCAATGAAGAACTGGTCGGCGAAGCACTTGCGCCGGTGCGGGACCAGGTGGTCATCGCGACCAAGTTCGGGTTCAAGCCCGCAACCCCCGGCGAAGCGCGATGGAGTGCATTGGACAGCTCGCCCCCGCACATCAGACGGGTGGTCGAGGGATCCCTGAAGCGGCTGCGGGTGGAGGTGATCGATCTCTATTACCAGCACCGCGTCGACCCGAATGTGCCGATCGAGGAGGTCGCAGGCGCGGTGAAGGAATTAATTCAGCAGGGAAAGGTCAAACACTTCGGACTTTCCGAAGCAGGTGTGAAAACCATCCGGCGGGCACACGCGGTTCAACCGGTGACAGCGCTGCAGAGCGAATATTCCCTGTGGTATCGAAAACCCGAAGAGCAGGTCATCCCGACGCTGGAAGAACTGGGAATCGGCTTTGTGCCATTCAGCCCGCTGGGTAAAGGATATCTGACCGGCAAGATCGATCAGACGGCTACCTTTGATCAGACCGACTTCCGCAGCATGCTTCCGAGGTTCACGCCCGAAGCGCTCAAAGCCAACCAGGCGCTGATCGACCTGCTCGGCGGCATTGCTCAACAGATGAAGGCAACGCCCGCTCAAATCGCGCTGGCATGGCTCATCGCGCAGAAGCCGTGGATCGTGCCAATCCCCGGCACAACCAGGCTGCATCGGCTCGACGAAAATCTCGGAGCATTGTCGCTGAAGCTGACAGCGGACGATCTGCGCAACATCGAAACCGCCGCCGCCAAAGTCGCCGTGCAGGGCAATCGTTATCCCGAAAACGTGGAGCGCATGACGGGCCTGTGAACGAAAGAACTCAATCGCGACTGCATCCCCCATGCAACATCCATTTCCCTTCGATCCGACCTACGGCTATGACGAGCCTGCGCTGCGCCGGATCAGCTGTCCCGAGGCACCAATTGATTTTCAGCAGTTCTGGCTGGACGGCTATGACTCTGCCAACGCGGTGCCTCCCAGACCGGTACGCCGGTTGATTCGGCGGTCGTCCCGATTTTCGCTCTTCGAAGTCGAGTTCGATGCGTGGAATCACGCCCAACCCATCCGCATCGGCGGATGGATGACGGTGCCGACTGACGGGCCGGTCACCGCGGGGCTGGTGGTCGGCCACGGGTACGGCGGACGCGCGGGTCCGGATCTGTCGCCGCTGTTGGAAAATGCTGCTGTCATTTATCCCTGCGCACGCGGCTTCAATCGATCCGCCCGGGCCGACATTCCCGGTGTTGCCGACCAGCATGTCTTGCACGGTATCGCTTCCCGCGAAACCTACGCCCATCGCGGTTGTGTCATGGATATATGGGCCGCCGCCCGAGCGTTGATGGAACTGGAACCGGCGACTGCCGACTGGCTCTGCTACGCCGGCGAAAGTTTCGGAGGTGGAATCGGCGCATTGGCGATTCCCTGGGAACCGGCGTTCAAACGCGCTTTTCTCGACTACCCCAGCTTCGGGCACCACCCGCTGCGCTTGACCATGCAATGCATCGGTAGCGGTGAAGCGATCCGCTCGCACGGCGGATTCGCGCACCTGCCGGTGCTGCAATATTTCGACGCCGCCACGGCAGCCGCGCATGCAAAGATCCCCGTGATGATCGCGGCTGCTCTGTTCGATCCGGCGGTCCCCCCGCCGGGCCAGTTCGCGGTGTTTAATTGTCTTGCCGGTGAGCGCAGATTATTTGTCCGGCAAGCCGCGCATTTCGACTGGCCCGGCGCAGCGGAAGAAGACCGCGAGGTAAAACGCCAGGCGACGGAATGGCTGCGGAAGCCATGACGCGATACCGCGCGGGAAATAAAACGAACGTCGAACATCCAAAGCCCAACATCCTCGCTTAGCGGCTGTCCCGAAGGGACGCGGTTGGATCGGTCAAATATTTTGTATCCGCCATCGTGAAGCGATTGCCCCCGCTTCGCCGGAACTGATAATGCACCCATGCAAAACCGCAGTGATCGCCTCAACGGACTGGTGCGAACTCTCGACGCGCTGGGCAGCAAACCCTCGCTGATTGAATTGGCCAGCGCGCTGGAAGCAGCCCAGCTGACGCTCGCGGATGTTTCCGAGCAGGTGCAGGTCAACCCGCATAACTACAACCGCGTGACCGTGGCCCTGCGCGATGCCTACGAAATGTTGGTGATGACCTGGACCAAGGGGCAGTCGAGCGTGCCGCACGATCACGGCCCGTCGATCTGCGCGATGCTCACCGTCTGCGGCCAGGCGGTGGAGGCCAGCTACACCGTGGCGGCGGACGGCTATGTGGATCTGGAATTCGAGACAACCTTCGATGCCGGTCAGGTCACCGCCGGGCAGGATGCGGCCGTGCATACCGTGAGCAATCCGGGTGACGATCTGCTGGTGACGGTGCATATTTATTCCCCGCCGCTGCGCGACTTCCGGCGATTCACCGCCCGGCCCGCGGCAGTACCGGTTGAACTGCATCGCAACCCGATCGATGTGCCAACTGTCGCGATTGTCGGAGGTGGATTCAGCGGATCGATCACGGCCGCTCAATTGCTCCGGCGGGCAAAGCAGTCGGCGTCCCCGCTGCGGGTGGTGCTGCTGGAACAGCGCGGAAGCATCGGTGAGGGGCTGGCGTACAGCACGCGCGAGGCGTGCCATCTGCTGAATGTGCCGGCTGGCCGGATGAGTGCGTGGCCGGACCAACCCGGGGATTTTCTAAAATGGGCGACGCAGCGGCACGGCGCAATCACCGGCGACGATTTTGTGCCCCGACAATGGTATGGCGAATATGTTCGCGAAACGCTGCTGAAAGCAGCCGCCGAAGCGGAAGACGCAGCCGATTCCGGCATCACCTTTTCGGTGCAGTTCGACGAAGTCCGGCGAATCGCCCGGCATCCTGAAAGCGGATGGATGCTGAACCTGGCGCGGGGAACTTCCGTGCGGGCCGATGCGATTGTACTGGCGATCGGGCATCGATCGCCCAGCGATCCACTGGAAAAAAAATGGGTCGGACCGCGGACGCGCTTCATCGCTGATCCGTGGAAGCCGTTCGTGATGAACCCCGTTGCCGCCGACGATCCGGTGGTAATTCTGGGCACCGGGCTGACGGCAGTTGACGCGGTGATGTCGCTGGTCGGTCGGGAGCACCGGGGGCAGATCACGCTTGTGTCGCGGCGCGGATTGCTGCCGCAACCGCATCTTCCGGGGCATGGAACGCCGGTTGATTTGAAACAACTGGTCTGGGAATTGACGGCTCGACCGCCGATCCGCGCGCTCGAATTGTGTCGCAAACTGCGAGCGCGGATCGAGATGGCGGCAGCGGAGGGCATCCCCTGGCAGTATGTAGTGGACGGTGTTCGCCCGCACATTGCGACGCTGTGGAAAGCGATGCCGCAGGGCGAACGAAAAAGATTCCTGTCGCATCTTCGGCCATTCTGGGAGGTTCGCCGCCACCGCATGCCGGTGCCGGTTGCAAAGAAATTCGCCGAGTTGATGGCTGCGGGAAAGGTGCGGATCATCGCCGCAAGGGTCGACTCGGTGCTGGCTGACGCGGATCAGCTGAAGGTGTCGGTGCGCGAAAAATCGAGCAACACGCGCAGTGAGATCGTCTGCCGCTGGATCGTCAACGCCACCGGCCCCTCGCCATCGAACAGCGCCGCGGCCAACCCGGCGATCGGTTCACTGCTTATCCAGGGTTTGATCATGCCCGACGAATTGAACCTGGGCGTGCAGACCACCCAGGACGGTTACGCGATCGGCAGCGATGGGCAGCCCGTATCCGATTTGTTCGTCGTCGGCACGCTGCGCAAACCGCAACTGTGGGAGAGTACCGCAGTGCCCGAACTGCGGGTGCAGGCCGCCGCAGCAGCCGAGCAGATCGCGGCGATGTTACTGCCGTCGGCGGTGTAATCTGTCCCCGCCGCTTCCGTTGAAAGTGCCATGTCGCAGAGCGAGTGGGAAAATTTAGCTTCATTGTTGTCGGTTGCGGCAGGAGTCATCACCGCTTTGATCCTTGCGACGGGCCTGATCCCGCGAAGCTCCATTGAAGCCGTCGAGCGAATTTTCCGGATCGCATCAAACCGACCGTTGATATGCGGCATCTCCGTCGCAGCACTCTCGTTAGTGGTAAATGCTCTGGTCACAATGCACCGCGGCGTTCCGCAGCCGTTGATTCACGATGAGTTCAGCTACCTGCTGGCTGCCGACACATTTGCGCATGGGCGGATTACCAATCCATCGCCGCCGTATTGGGTGCATCTGGAAACGCCGCAACAGCTGATGCGGCCGACCTACATGAGCAAGTATCCGCCCGGCCAGGGGCTGGCGCTGGCACTGGGGCAGGTTCTTACAGGCAAACCGATCGTCGGCGCGTGGCTTTCCACCGCGGCGGCGGTTGCGGCCATCTACTGGATGCTGCTGGGGTTTGTCTCGGGACCGTGGGCGCTGCTGGGCGGTTTGTTGGCTGCCCTGCAACCGCAGCTGGTTGATTGGAGCCAGGTGTATTGGGGAGGTTCGGTCGCCGTCATCGGCGGCGCGCTGCTGATTGGCTCGTGGGGGCGATTGATGCTGACCATCAGTACGGCAGCATGCATTATTCTCGCGATGGGGCTGATTGTTCTCGCCAATACCCGGCCGTTTGAAGGGCTCGTGCTCAGCGTGCCGCTGATTATTTCTCTGGTCCTGTATCAGCGGAAGAAATGGCGAACAATCGTCGTTGCTGCGGGGGTCCCGCTGCTGCTGGCGACCATTGCGATGGGCTATTACAACTTCCGCATCACCGGCCGGACCTTCCGCATTCCTTATCTCGAATATGCGTCGCAATACGAGATTTATCCCAAATTCTGGCTGATGCCGCCGAGGACCGCTCCGGTCTACCGCAACGGGGCGATGGAATTCATCCACCGCTATTTCGAGAAGAATGCCTTTGCCGGGTTCAGCACAATGAGCGGTGCGCTCGAGCAGTCGAAGTATCGGTTCAATGTGCTGTTCACAACGCTGGCGAGCCAGGCCGTTCTGCTGCTTCCGCTGGTGGCCGCCATCCTGATGCGAAAGGAACTGCGAGTGCGTTGGATTTTTATCGCGGGGGCTTTATTTGTTGCCGCCCTCTGGACCGAAATATTCGTTTTCAACCATTACCTTGCTCCGCTGCTTCCCGCCGCAATCGTTCTGATCCTCATCGGCTGGCGAAACATGCATGGCTGGAGCTGGCGCGGCCGACCGATCGGCAGGGGGCTGGCTCTGGCGGTTGCGGTTGGTTTTTTCACTGGCGCGGTGATGGCTGTCGCCCAGCCCAAATTTCGCGACCCGGACATGCTGGACCAGCAATCAACAGCCGCGCTTTTCCCGCAGCTGAACCAGGGCCGGCATGTAATCTTCGTCTCTTATTCGGAGATGCACTCCTATCATGCGGAGTTGGTGCATAACCTCTCCGACCTTCAGGCAAGCCGGATTCTCTGGATGCGGGACCGCGGCGATGAATCGAATCGCGAGGTTGCCGCACTATTTTCCGACCGTCAGATTTGGCTGATGCACGTCGGCGGGAAGATCGAACTAAAACCGTTTCAACAAGGAAAAGACGGTGGCAAACCGTAAAAGTAGTATGGGTGTCCCGCGCATCCAGCCTATGGCCGACTATTCCCTCCGACGCCAAGGCATTCAATGGAACAATAAACCAACGGCGAGACGCCGATGATACTTTCGCTGCCGGCGAAACCCCGGCTCACTTCACCGACTCGATCTTGATCGAGTAATGCACCGGTGTCACCATCGACGCCGCCGATTCAAAAAGCTGCTTGTCCCTGGCGGCTCCGCTTTCAGCCAGCGAGTCGAACGTCCCCTTGTCGTTGTCGGCGACGTATGTCTTTGAATCTGGAATGTTGTAGACGAATTTCTTGATGAACGGCGTCTCAAACCCCTGCTGCTTTTGCACTGCTGCATGCACCTTCGCGAACTTTTCGCTGAACGGATTATCCAGAAACTCCGCCGCAAGATTAACGCCCTTCGCCAGATCGGCGGCGGAAAACTCCTTGGTTGCGTTGCCCCAGGTGACTTTCAGCTTCTCCGCCGGGGCGTTCTTCACCACAAGCATGAAGCGGTTCAAATCCTGATTGAACGGAAAGAACTCGATCACGCCGGCCGTGGCGTCCGGAGATCCCGGGTCGCCAGTGAAGCAGAATGGGTAGCGGGTCGATTCAAATTCGGTGGCAATGCTGCCGGTTTCGGCCAGCGTCGCACCGGCCTTGTGACCATCGGTTACCGTGGTTGTTCCGGATGACATGTCAAAGGTGATGGTGCCGATGTCACCGGTAAACCCCAACGCCTTGAGGAACGCATACGCCATGACCAGATGGCCGTTGTCGTGGGGATGGATACCGTCCGGGCCGTTGAGCTGATACTTGGGGCCGTACTTCGCCCGGGCCTTCGCGTTGGTTTCGATCAGCGGCGTGTACACATCTGCGAAAATCACATGGTTCTTCGCGGCCAGCTCCTTGTCGATATCCCGCAGCGCCGCCAGCGTCTTGTTGTATTCGGCTGCGTTGCTCTTGAGTTCAGCGCCCACCGATCCAGGAGATCCCAGGATGATCGTGCGAACGCCACCGGCTTTGAATTTGTCGATGATGCTCTGCGTGGAATTGCGATAGCGTTCAGCGGCCTGGGGAGTTAATGCCCGATACCCGCCGTCGTTCATGCCGAAACAGGTTGTCGCCACCGTCGGGTGGAACCGCAGCACATCGTTCTCGATCTTGTCAGAATTAAAACCCCATGTGGTATCGCCGCCCCAGCCGAACTGCATGGTGCGGACGTTCTCCACCGGCTTGCACATCAGGAGATAATCCTCGATGAAAACCGAATATTTCCGCTGCTCGGTGATCGAGTCACCCGTGACGGCCAGCAGATCGCCAGGCATCACCGGCGCGGGATCGGCGGCAAAAGCGCGGGGCGAAGCACTCAGGCTGAGTACGAGAAGCAAGGTTTGAAATCGATTCATTGTGCGCGTCATGAAGGTTCCTTTGTGGGCAGTATCGCAGTGTTTCGGCGATGTTGAACGGGCGGTTGAGAAAAGGCAAGCATTTCCCGGCATGATGCTGTCCGGCGGAATCGTGCCGACTGCGGCTTTGCAGATCAAAGCGTGCTGTTATCGGGGGAGCAGCGCACTTGCAAAGCCCCTAGCGGCGAGGTCATTTCAATACCACGCTTGCCCAGTACGCGGGGTGATCCGACGCTTTTAGATTTACCGGGGCGGCGTCCTTGGTGTGCAGCCCACGGAGAAAAATCCAGTCGACTCGGCTAGGGATCGTGTCATAGATCTGATCAACAGCTTCCTCCACACCGGGGGTTGCTTTCAGTCCCTTGATCAGCTCCGACGAGGCCGGAGTGTTCAGATCCCCCATTAAAATTGCGGGGGCTGGCAGATTCAAAAACACATCGCGGACGATTTTGAATTGTTCTTCACCGCCGGGTTTCCAATCGGTATGGGTCGTGAGGATATGCACCGTCTTGCCGTGCCAGAGCACATCGGTCAGCAGGTAATTCCGCTTTGCTCCGAAGCGATGAGATGGCAGCACGACTCTCTGCCAATGCGTGACCGGAAGATCGGTGAAGGCGGCGTTGCCGAAGGTTTCCTGCCCCCATCGCTTTTCGACCGGCACCCAGAGGTACGGCAGATGCAGAAGGTTTGACAACGTCTCCGCCTGATTTTTCGCTTCGCCCCACAGGAAGCCATGCACCTCGTTCATGCCGACAAAGTCCGGCATCTGCAGGCAACGCGCGGTGCGGGCGAGATCGACTTTTCCGTCTGCGCCCTTTCCGCTGTCGATATTGAAGGTCGCGATCATGAGCCGGTCGGAACTCGCCTGTCGGGTCGCGGGCGGTCCAGAGAATTTCGTTCCCTCTGCCGGTCCGGTCGAAACCGGATGATCACCGACGAAATACGTGATCGTGAGAATGACAAACAGCCCCAGCAGGGGCGAATAGCGTCGCAGCAGCTTGGAATTTCGGGGCATCGTCCAGAGAGTACAGGGTCCCCCGCGTCGGCAAAAGAGCACGAGGCCGACAGATCTCCGCATCCATTTTGAATTTCCTCGGCCCGCAAAGTAAGGCTTCCGGCTCGGCTTTCTGATAGAGTCTGTGTCACTGTCGTAAGTTGCCGAGGTTATTCAACCGCCGGATTTCAATTGGGTGAGCGACTCGTGCAGGCACGGATTGCAGCGATCCCATTTTTGGTTTCAGTCAGGAGCATGTTCATGCCGATTCGCTCGTCCCATGGTCAGCCCCCTCAGTTGCCAGGGAAAGTGCTGACGCTGTTCGGCACGCGTCCGGAACTAATCAAGGTTGCTCCGGTGATCGATGCACTGGCGGCTCGGCCAGACCGGTTCAAGACGATCAATGTTTCGTCGTCGCAGCATACCGATTTGCTCAAGCCGCTGATCGCCGACTTTGACATCCGCCTCGATCACGACCTGAAAGTGATGCAGCCGAACCAAACCCTCAGCAGTTTGTCTGCAAGAGTGCTGACCGCATTGGACCCGATTCTGCTGGCGGAAAAACCGGATCTGCTCTTGGTTCAGGGCGACACCACCACCGCGCTGGCGGGAGCGCTGGCGGCGTTTCATAGGCATATTCCCGTGGGGCATATCGAGGCCGGACTTCGCAGCGGTAATTCGCAAAGTCCGTTTCCCGAGGAGATGAACCGCCGATTAATCTCCCGGATCGCCACGCTGCATTTTGCCGCGACGGCCAATAATCGCAGTACATTAGTGGCCGAGGGAATCGATCCGCACTTTGTGTTTCTGACCGGTAATACCGTCGTTGATGCGCTTCAAAAGATGGCTCGGCGTGCCAAACCCAACGACACAACCCAGGCGGTGATCGATGCAGTGGGTGACAGAAGACTGATTCTGCTGACCACTCACCGCCGGGAAAGTTTCGGCGAAAGAATGGCGGAGAATCTGAAAGTGCTGGGCGACTTTGTCCGATCACATCCTGAGACGGCCGTCGTGTTTCCGATGCATCCCAATCCATCGGTTAGCGGGCCGGCAAAGGAAATTCTGGGAAACTGCGAAAGGATTTATTTGATCGCGCCACTCGATTATCAGCAATTTGTAGCGATGATGCGCCGGGCGTGGTTGATCGTGTCCGACTCGGGTGGCGTTCAGGAAGAGGCACCGACCCTGGGTAAACCGCTGCTGGTGCTTCGGGAGAACACCGAACGCAGCGAAGCAGTGGATGCCGGGTGCGCCCGATTGACCGGAACCCCACAGCTTCTGTCTTATGCGATGGAGGAGGCTTCCACCGAGAGAAGCTGGACGAAGAATGTGCAGTCCATTGCCAATCCGTTTGGTGATGGGACCGCGGCGATTAAAATAGCAGACGCGATCG
>Ga0116230_10005238_pt1 | contig 12721 bp, 10 predicted proteins | sample S1TSphfallax_3_FD_88678 | JGI IMG/M metagenome (GOLD analysis project Ga0116230, IMG submission 88678) | Host-associated microbial communities from peat moss isolated from Minnesota, USA - S1T2_Fd - Sphagnum fallax MG | ecosystem: Host-associated > Plants > Peat moss > Unclassified | place...
CCCGAGGCCAACCCCGACCCCTATCCGTCGACCTATCGCCCGACGCCCTCGCCCATGGTGGCGATCATCAATGCGGATATTCTGGACGCCGGCGCCCCGGAGATTCCGCGCGGCACGCTGCTTATGGCTGACGGCAAGATTGTCGCGGTGGGGCCGGCGGTCGCGGTTCCCGAAGGGGCCAAAGTCATCGACGCCAAGGGCCGCACCGTGACGCCCGGCTTGATCGATCCCCACTCGCACCTGGGGGTCTATCCCTCGCCGCAAGTCGAGGCCATGAGCGATGGCAATGAAGCCACGGACCCCAATACGGCCCAGGTCTGGGCGGAGCATTCCATCTGGCCGCAGGATCCGGGTTTTCAGCACGCCCTGGCCGGAGGGGTGACCTCCCTGCAGATCCTGCCGGGCTCGGCCAATCTGTTCGGCGGTCGCTCGGCGATCATCAAGAACGTCTGGTCCGACACAGCCCAGGGTATGAAGTTCCCCGGCGCGCCCTATGGTCTGAAGATGGCCTGCGGCGAGAACCCCAAGCGGGTCTATGGCTCCAAAGGTCGCGCGCCATCCACCAACATGGGCAATGTGGCCGGCTATCGCGCGGCCTGGATCAGGGCCCGGGACTATAAGCGCAAGTGGGACGACTATCGCGCAAAGGTCACCCGTGGCGAGAAGGCGGATCCGCCCCTACGCGACCTGCAGCTCGACACGCTGGTGGGGGTGCTGGAGGGCAAGATCCGCATCCAGAACCATTGCTACCGCGCTGATGAAATGGCCCAGATGATCGATATCAGCCACGAGTTCGGCTTCCACATCACCGCCTTCCACCACGCGACTGAGAGCTACAAGATCGCGGCCCTCCTCAAGCGCGAGGGCATCTGCTCGGTGACCTGGGCCGAGTGGTTCGGCTTCAAGATGGAATCCTTCGACGCCATCGAGGAGAATGACGCCATCCTGCAAAGGGCCGGCGCCTGCGTGACCCTGTCCTCGGACGACGAGAATCTGATCCAGCATCTGAACGTCGAGGCGGCGCTGGCCATGGCCGCGGGAAACCGCGCTGGGCTGGCGATCACGCGGCCAGAGGCCATGGCCTGGATCAGCCTCAACCCGGCCAAGGTGCTGGCCATCGAAGACAAGACCGGCTCCCTCACCCCCGGCAAGATGGCCGATGTGGTCATCTGGAGCGGGGATCCCTTCAGCGTCTATTCGGTTGCGGATCAGGTCTATATCGACGGCAATTTGGCCTGGGACGTCCGCGATCCGGTCTATCCGCCCAAGTCGGACTTCATGCTGGGCCAACCCGCCGCCATCGCCATCGCCGGAGGCGCATCTTGATGCTCCGTCCCCTGATCATCGCCGCCGCCCTTGCGGTTTCGCCGGTCGCCCTCATGGCCGAAACCCTGGCCATCACCAACGCCCATATCCTCACCGAGGGGCCGGCCGGAGAGATCGCGTCTGGAACCATCGTGGTGAAGGACGGCAAGATCGTTGCCGTGGGGGCCGGCGTCTCGACGCCCGCGGGGGCCAGAATCATCGACGCCCACGGCGGGATCGCCACCCCGGGCCTTATCGCCATCGGCGCCCCCATCGGCCTCTCCGAGGTGAGCGAGGGCGTGCCGGAGACGGACGATTCGTCCACCGCTAGCGACCAGATCAGCGCCGCCTTCGACGTGCAGTATGCGGTCAACCCGAACTCGCTCGTGATCCCCGTTGCCCGGCTGGGCGGCATTACCGACGCGGTGCTGACGCCCGGCGAGCGGCGCTCCGGCGCCACGCGTTCCGAGAGCCTGATGTTCAACGGCCAGGCGGCGGTGATCGATATGGGCGGCGGCATGGAGCTTCTCGAGAAGACCCAGGCCGGCATGGCCCTGGACATGGGCGAGGATGGCGCCCGGCGGGCCGGCGGCTCGCGCGCCGCTCAGTTCGTCATCCTCAAGGCCCTGCTTCAGAACGTTCGCGACTATGAGAAGACCAAGGCCAACTATGATCTTGGCCTTAGCCGTGCGCTCAGCCTCTCTCAGCCTGATCTTGAAGCGCTGATCCCCGTCGTGGAAGGGCGCGAGCCCCTGATCGTCAGTGTGCACCGCGCGGCGGACATCCTGCAGGTTATCAAGCTGGCCCGAGAGGAAAAGCTGAACATCATCCTGGAGGGCGCCGAGGAGGCCTATATGGTCGCGCCCCAGATCGCCGCGGCGCATGTGCCTGTCATGGTTCACGCGTTCGAGGATCTCCCCGCCAGTTTCGATCAGATCGGCGCGTCACTGACCAATCCGGCGCGCCTCGCGGCGGCGGGAGTGACCTTGGCGATCGAGAACCCTTCTTTCTACACCGGCGCCCGCACCCCGCGCATTGATGCGGGGCGCGCCGTGGCCCATGGCCTGCCCATGAGTGTCGCCCTGGCCTCGATCACCATCACCCCGGCCAGGATTTTCGGGGTGGCGGACAAGATCGGGTCCCTGGAGGCCGGTAAGGACGCCGACATCGTGGTGTGGAGCGGCGACCCGCTGGAGCCGCTGAGCGCGCCAACGGCCATATTGATCAAAGGCGTGGAGGAGCCGCTGCGCGATCGCGACCTCGACCTGCGCGACCGTTATATGGCCATTGCGGGCCTCAAACCGGCGCCCTGACGGCGGCCTGAGATTTACCGCAATCGCAAGGCTTTCTGACGAACATGTGGAACCCCAGTTGCCCCGTCGTCGCGGCTTGGATCGGCCTCATGGCTCTGACCCCGGGCCTTGCCGCCGCCCAACAATCCCGCGATCCTGAGGCCGCTGTCGTGCAGGAGCTTATCGTGACCGCGCCGACCGGCGGGCCGGCTTGGTGGAGCGTGACCAAGGGTGGGGCCACGGTTTGGATTCTGGGGACGCCGTCAGGTTTGCCCAAGGGCTTTTCCTGGGATCAGCGGGTGCTGGACCGGCGCTTGGGCCAAGCGCGGGCGGTCTTTCTACCGCCCGAGGCGCATGCGGGTCTGATGGACGTTTTTGGGATCATGGCGGTCCAGCGCAAGCTGAAGAGCCGGGCGCCCCTGGAAGCGCGGGCGCCCGCCCCGCTGGGCGCCCGATTTGTCGCCGCCACAGCCGCTTTGGGCCGCGCGCCGAGGGACTATGACCACTGGGACGGCCTGATGGCGGGTTTGATGATGAGCGCCGATTTCCAAAGAAAGGCGGGGATGGAACCGTTCGCGCCCCTCCCCGCGATTCGGCGCGCGGCCGACAAGCGACATGTGCCGGTCTCCGACGTCGCGACCTACCCCTTCATGCCCACACTGCGCGCCGGCGTCGCCGAGGTTACGCCTGAGCGGGAATGGGTCTGTCTTGCGGCGGCCGTGGATGAAATCGACAAAGGGCCGGAGGCCTTCACGGCGGCGGCGCGGGGGTGGGCGAGGGGCGATGTCAGAACGGCCCTGACGACGCCGAGGGGTTATGAGGCCTGCTTCAATTCGATCCCCGCCGGGGCGGAGATTGCCCGGCGCGCGATGAGCGATGAGACCCATGCGATCGAGAAGGCCCTGGAGACGCCGGGGCGCGTCGTCGCCGTTGTCAGTCTTCGTACGCTTCTCGCCCAGGACGGCGTGCTCGCAAAGCTCCGGGCGGACGGTTACGCGATCAAGGGCGACGCGGCCTCTTGAGGGCGCCCGGCGGGCGACGCGCCTAGATTCAAGGGCGCCGCCTCGTCCTAAGCTTACTTTTTCAGTTCGTCCGCAAGCTTGTCCTGGGCCTTGCCGATCTTGTTCTGGGCGTCGCCCGCGACCTTCTCGGCCGCGCCTTCGATCTCAAGGTTTTCATTACCCGTGATCTTGCCAGCGGCTTCCTTGATAGCGCCGGCCGCCTTGTGGGCCGCGCCTTCGATGCGGTTGGAGCTCATTGCGTTTCCTTGCTGGAGGGAGGGACCTTGCCAATGGCCATGAGAGCGAATGGTTCCAAGCTTGACCACAAGCGGGGTCGCCGCCACGTCTTGGCCACGTTATCTTGATGATCCCTGTCACGGCCCGAGTGTTCCCGAATGGACTATGCCGAGCGTATCATGCAGCCCGGCGAGGCGGTGGCCTATCGCGCCCGCCTGCATTGGATCCTGATGGCGCGGGGCGGCGCCGTCGTACTACTCGCGGCGATCTTCAGCATCGGCGCGTGGTTCGCGGAGATCCACTATGTGCGCCTTGCCTGGTTGGCTCTGGGGGCGATCCTTGGCCTTGTGGGCGTCTATGATATCTTGCGGGGGTGGGTCCGGCGAATGTCCACGGAAATCATCGTCACCAACCGCCGGATCATTCTCAAGACCGGCCTGATTGGTCGTCAGACTATCGAGATGAACCTCGATAAGGTTGAGAGCGTGCTGGTGCGCCAGGGCGTTTTCGGTCGCCTGCTGGACTTCGGGACGATCATCATTCGCGGCGTCGGCGCGGGTCTGGAGCCTATCGCCAACCTTGCAGCGCCGCTGGAATTCCATCGTTACGTCAACGCCGTTCCGTGACGCGCGGGCGTCAGGTCAGATATCGAACTTGACGCCCTGAGCGAGCGGCAGAGCCCGGCCATAATTCACGGTATTGGTTGCGCGACGCATGTAGGCCTTCCAAGAATCCGAGCCGGCCTCGCGCCCGCCGCCGGTGTCCTTCTCGCCGCCGAAAGCGCCGCCGATCTCCGCGCCGGAGGGGCCGATATTCACATTGGCGATGCCGCAGTCCGAACCGACGTCGGAGCAGAAGCGCTCAGCTTCCCCAAGGTCCCGGGTAAAGATCGCGGACGATAGGCCTTGAGGCACGTCATTGTTCAGGGCGATGGCCTCATCGAGCGTGTCATGGGTCATGACATAAAGGATGGGCGCGAAGGTTTCGCGGCGAACAATGTCTGATTGGCGCGGCATTTCCACCAAGGCGGGGCGCACATAGACCCCCTGCCCGGGACCGGTCACGCGCTCTCCCCCGGTGACATCTCCCCCCTCGGCGCGGGCTTGATCAAGCGCACGGGACATGGTGGCGAAGGCGGCCTCGTCAATGAGCGGCCCAACTAGGGTATTGGCGTCTCGCGGATCGCCCAAACTCACCGAGGCGTAGGCGGCCTTGAGGCGGGGCAGCAGGGCGGCCTGGATGTCCTGATGGACGATCAGGCGGCGAAGGGTCGTGCATCTCTGGCCCGCCGTCCCCATGGCGGCGAAGGCCACGGCGCGGACGGTGAGATCAAGATCGGCCGAAGGGCAGACTATGGCGGCGTTGTTGCCGCCGAGTTCCAAAAGCGCCCCGGCGAAACGGGCGGCCAGAATTGGCCCCACGGCCCGACCCATGGCCGTTGAACCGGTGGCTGAGACAAGGCGCACCGCAGGCGATTCCACGATCGCCGCGCCTACATCGGCGGCGCCGATGAGCACCTGAGAAAGGTCGGCCGGCGCGTCGCCGAAGCGGGCGGCGGCGCGGTCGAAAAGCGCCTGCACCGCCAGCGCGGTGAGAGGCGTTTTTTCAGACGGCTTCCAGATCACAGGGTCACCGCAGACCAGCGCCAGGGCGGCGTTCCAAGACCAGACCGCCACGGGGAAATTGAAGGCGGTGATTACGCCCACCACGCCCAGCGGGCGCCAAGTCTCGGTCATGCGGTGGTCTGGCCGTTCGGTGGCTAGGGTGAGGCCAAAGAGCTGGCGCGAGAGACCGACCGCATAGTCGCAAATGTCGATCATCTCCTGGACTTCGCCCTGGCCCTCGGAGAGCGTCTTGCCCGCTTCCAGGGTGACCAGAGCGCCAAGGTCCGCCTTGGCCGCGCGCAACTCCTCTCCTAGGAGCCGGACCAGTTCGCCACGCCTTGGGGCGGGAATTGCGCGCCACTTAAGGAACGCGGCCTCGGCCCCCGCGATGGCGCGGGCGCAATCGGCGGGGCTCGCCTCGTGAACTTGGGCGATGATTTCGCCAGTGATGGGCGAGGCGACTGCGCGCGAGCCGCCGGTCCAGAGATCATCGGCGACGTCCAGGCGGCCCAGAATCTCGGCGGTCTCGCTCACCACATCGGGGTTAAGTTTCACGGTGATGTTCACGCGGCCTGCTCCAGAGGCGCGCGCCGACGCGGCGCGAGATCGCTGTCAGGAGTGGCATAGGCGCGGCCAAAGCGGTTGGCGAGGAAATCGGTCAAGCCAATTTCCTCCTGGCGCACAAACCCGGCCGCGGGGAGCTCGCCCTCCGCCAAAAGATCCAGCACCGCACAGGCCGCCGAGGCGGTGGTGATCTGAATAGCGCTGGCCGGCCGCCCCGCGACCTGGCCGGAATAGACGCGATGGGCGTAGGTCTCCTGCGCGAGGGCTCCTTGGCGTGTTCCAGAGGCGGTGACGAATATGATGACCACATCCTGAACCGTGGCGGGAAGCGCCGTCTCGAGAATGTCCTTCAGGATATGCCGTCTTTCGCGCAGGCGCAGATCATTCAGAAGTGTCCTCATGATCGCCGCATGGCCGGGATAGCGAATGGTGCGATAGTTCAGATCGCGCACTCGGCCAGCGAAGGTCTCGCACAGCGTCCCCAGCCCGCCCGACGTGTTGAACGCCTCATAGGCGACGCCGTCGAGTGCCAGGGCCTCAAGCCCCTCCAGGGCTTCGGTCTGGCGCAAATTCCCTTCGACAATCGCCTCGCAGGGCTCGCAATATTCATTGATCACGCCATCGGTGGACCAGGTGAGGTTGTAGCCCAGCGAATTGGCGGGGTATCTGGGCAGAGCCCCCACTCTCAGGCGAAGATCGTCCAGGGTCTCAAAGCGTGTCGCGAGAGCCGCGGCGACAATGGAGATGAAACCTGGCGCAAGACCGCATTGGGGGATGAAGGCGCTAGTCGCGCCCGCCGCCAGTTCCTTGACCCGGCGGGTGGAGGCGACGTCCTCGGTGAGATCAAGATAGTGGACACCCGCGCACCGCGCCGCCTCGGCGATGGCCACGGTCAGGTGAAACGGCGCGGCGCTGATCACCGCATAGACCCCTTGCAGGGCCCCTGGCAGAGCCGCTGGACCCGTGACATCAAGCGCCCGCGTCTTGACCCCCTGAACACGCGCCGCGGCCAGGGCCTCGGGCGACCTGTCGGCGAGCGTCACGGCATAATCGCCGCTGGCCTGAAGAAGGGCGGCAATGGTGACGCCGATATGGCCCGCGCCGACGACAAGGATGGTTTTCATTGCCCGTCCATTCCTCTCTCGATTCGCCTGAGCTATTAGCTGGCGGGTTGCGCGCGTCGATTTCCATTGCCAAACCGACCAAACGCCGAACAGATTTCGTCGATATGCCGAAGGGAATTGGCGAATGGACGATATCGACCGCCGACTGATCGAAGCCCTACGGGCGGACGCCCGTGCGCCCGCCGCCCGCCTGGCGCGGGGCCTGGGTCTTTCGCGCACCACCGTGCAGAGCAGGCTGGAGCGGCTGGAGCGCCAAGGCGTGATCACCGGATATACTCTGCGGCTGAGCGACACTCACGAGCGTGGCCAGATCCACGCCTATGTGCTGATGACCGTCTCACACAAGCAGCCAGCCCAGGTGTTCGCGGGCATCCGGCGGCTGGCCGCCGTGCGCCGGCTGCAATCGGTGAGCGGGCCCTTTGACCTCATTGCCGAAGTTGTTACGCCGAGCGTGGCCGAGATGGATACGATGATCGACGCCCTGGGGGCGCTGGACGGTGTGGAGCGGACAACGTCGACGATCGTGCTCTCGACCAAGATTGATCGCTGACGCCCTAAGAGACCCTGCCGTGCCCAAGATCGATATCGCCACCGTCCCAGAGCGCAAGGGCGCGGGCTATCCGCCGCCGTTTGACCTTCCCTGCGCGGATCGCGTCCGGCGGCGCCTAGGCCAAGCCGGCGGCCTTGCCGATTTCGGGGTCAATCTCATGCGCCTTCCTCCCGGCGGCTGGTCGAGCCAGCGTCATTGGCACTCTCACGAAGATGAGTTCGTCTTCGTACTGGAGGGCGAATTATCCCTCATCGAGGACGGCGGCGAGACGGTCCTCCGCGCCGGCGACGCCGCGGCGTTTCCAAAGCGATCGGGAAATGGACACCACATGATCAACAGATCGGACCAAGTCGCGGTCTACCTGGAAATCGGCTCACGCTCGCCGGACGATCTCACCACATGCGCCGATATCGACATGATGAGCGCCAACGCCGATGGCCGGTTTGTTCACAAGGACGGAACGCCTTACCCCTAGCGAGGATTACGTCCACCGCACATCATGAAAGGTCGTGAATGATCAGTGTTTTGTTTCTGGCCTTGGGCGTTCTCGCGACCATGCTTGTGATTATGGGCGTCGGTTGGTTCGTGCAGCGGGCGGCCCATGACGGCGGCTGGACGGACGTCTTCTGGACCTTCGGCACCGGCGCGACGCTAGGCGTCGCGGCCCTGATCCCGCTCGGCGCGGAAGCCGGCTTTCCCTGGCGCCGGGTATTTATCGCTGCCATGGTTGTGATCTGGTCGCTGCGGCTCGGCGTCTACATTGCCCGGCGGGTCGCCAAAAGCCCTGAGGAGGACGCGCGCTACGCGGCCTTTCGGCGGGACTGGGGCGCGGAGTTCCAGAAACGCATGCTCGGACTGATGTTGGTGCAGGCGCCTGTTTCAGCCCTCCTCAGCCTCTCGCCGATTCTGGCCGCCCGCACCCCCCGTGCGGGGATCGGGGTTCAAGACGTGCTCGGGCTGATCATATTCGCCGGCGCCCTATGGGGCGAGGGTATCGCCGATGGACAGATGCACGCCTTCCGCGCCGACCCCGCGAACCGCGGCAAGGTCTGTGATAAGGGCCTCTGGTCCTGGTCACGTCACCCCAACTATTTCTTCGAGGCGGCGATCTGGATCGCCTATCCGGCGATCGCACTCGATGTGTCGCGGCCCTGGACCTGGCTGTCACTGATTGCCCCCGTGATCATGTTCCTCACGGTGCGCTTCGCCAGCGGCGTGCCGCCCCTGGAGGAGGCGATGCTCAAATCCCGGGGCGAGGCCTATCGCGCCTATCAGCAGCGGGTCAGCGTCTTTGTGCCGACGCCGCCAAAACGGGGGTGACCCCCTTTACAGATCCTTGCGGTTCCACCAGCCGCCACCCAGGGATTGGTACAGGGCGACAGTGTCGGCATAGCGCGCGGCCTGGGCCTGGATGCGGGTGATCAGGGCCTGCTGATAGGTTTGTTCGGCGAGCATGACGGCAAGGCCAGCCACCTGGCCGGCTTCCTGCTGGCGGCGGGTAATATCAAGGGTAGTCTTGGCCGCGGTTTCGGCCTGGGCCGCGGCGGTGAGGGCCGAAGCGTCCATATCGAGTGCCTGAAGCGAATCGGCGACGTTCTGGAATGCGGACAGCACTGTGCTGCGATACTGTTGCTTGGCCTGATCAAGGGTCGCCTCGGCGGCCTTCTGGCGGTGATAGAGCGCGCCGCCCTGGAAGATGGGCTGGGCGACGTCGCCGGCTATGCTGTAAAAAATATTCGGGCCGCTGAGCAGGGTTGAGAACAGGGTCGAGGCGCCGCCAGCCTGGCCGGTAACTGTGAACGCGGGGAGGCGCGCGGCGATAGCCACACCCACCTGAGCGCTGGCCGCGTGGAGATTGGCGCTGGCGGCGAGAATATCGGGGCGCTGGGCGACAAGCTTCGAGGGCAGGCTCTCGGGCAGATCGGCCGGCAGGGTGAGCGACGCCAAGTCTATAGGTGCTTCATGGACCTCGCTGGGGAAGCGGCCGGTAAGCTGGGCGAGCTGATCACGCTGAATGGCGAGCTGCTTCCTGAGGGGCGCCAATGTCGCCTCGGCCTGGGCCACGGCGCTCTCCTGAGCGGCAACATCGAGCCCCGCCGCCTGGCCCTCAGCCTTTTGGCGTTTTACCACGGCGAGCGCCTCGCGCCCCAGGGCGATCACCTTCTCGGTTGCTGTGATCTCATCGCTGAGGGCGGCCGCCTGGATAGCTCCGGCGACAACGTTGGAGGTAAGAGTCAGATAAGCCGCCTCGGTCTGCCATTTCTGGTCCTCCGCCTGGGCGGCGGCCGTCTCAACCTGCCTGCGAATGCCGCCGAAAACATCTGGCGTATAGGCCACGGTGAGGGTCAGAGTGTGGAGGGTGAAGAGGTTGTTATTGTCGCTGAGTGGCGGGGCCAGGGTGTCGGTGGCCTTCTGCCGGGCGACATTGTAGTCGACGCCGACGCTGGGGAAGAGCGCGCCCCGCTGGGCGAGATAGGTCTCATGCGCCGCGCGCAGGGCCGCCTTGGCAGCCGCCAGATCGGGGTTGGCCTTTACCGCCTGAGCGACGAGCGCGGTGAGCGCGGGGGATTGAAATAGGGTCTGCCAATCGCCGGCGACATCCATCCCGGCCACAAAGCTCTGGCTCGGCCCGCCTGGACCGGGTGCGGACATCGTGGCCGCCGGAAAGGGCGCGGGGGTATAGGCGCTCACCATCGGCGGGGCGGGTTTATGGAAGTTCGGCCCCACGGCGCAGGCGGATAGGGCCAGGGCGCTGCTCGCCAGCGCCAGATGCGCGAGGCAGCCCCTCACCGCCCCCGCTCCGCCTGCACAGCGGCGACCTTTGATGGGTCGGGTCCGCGCCGGGAGAAAAGGTCGATAAGGACTGGGAGCACCACCAGGATCAGAATCGGCGCGAGGAGAATGCCGCCCACCACCACCAGGGCGAGGGGCTTTTGAACCTGAGAGCCAATGCCATTGGCCACGGCGGCGGGGAGAAGGCCAACACAGGCGGCCATACTGGTCATGACCACCGGACGAAGCTGGGCGCGGCAGGCGCGCAGCAGCGCCGTGGTCCGCTCAACCCCCGTCTCGATCAGGGTATCATAGGCGCCGACGACCAGGATGCCGTTCATCACCGAGATTCCGATCAGAGCGATGAAGCCGATGACCGCCGAAATGCTGAGCGGCGTATGCGTCAGATAGAGACTGAAGATGCCGCCGATCAGCACCATCGGGATCACACTGGCCGCCAGTAGGGTGTCGCTGATCAGAGAGAAGTTAAGGAACAGCAGGAGGGCGATGAGGACGAGACTCACCGGGACCATGATTTCCAGCCGTGAAAGGGCGCTCTGGAGCTGCCCCAATTCGCCCACCCACTCCACATGATATCCGCCGGGAAGGGTAACCTCGCGGGCGACCTTGGCCTGAGCCTCCAGCACCGCGCCGCCCAGATCGCGACCGCGCACGCTGAACTTGATGGGGATGTAGCGGGACTCCTGCTCGCGATAGATGAAGGAGGCGCCAGAGACGAGGCGGATGTCGGCGACATCCGTTAGGGGAACCTGAATGGCGCCCGTCCCGGTCGGCGAAGGCGCGCCCACGGTGATGCGCCGGATCGCCTCGAGGCTTTGGCGATATTGCGGCGCGAGGCGCACCATGATCGGGAAGTTGCGGTCGCTGCCTTCTTCATAGAGATTACCAGCCGCCTGGCCGCCAATCGCCGCTTGAACAGTGTTGTTAATGTCGCCGGGCGCGAGGCCATAGCGGGCCGCCCGGGCGCGATCCACCTCGATTTTCACGGTCGGCTGGCCCAAGGAATTGAAGACCGCCAGGTCCGTGATCCCCGGAACCGTGGACATGACATCCTTGATGCGCTCGGCGGTTTTCTGCAGCGTTTCGAGATCACCGCCGAACAGCTTGACTGAGTTCTCGCCCTTCACGCCGGAGGCGGCCTCCTCGACATTGTCCTCGATATTCTGGGAGAAATTGAAGTCGACGCCGGGAAAGCGGTTTGTCAGATCATCATTAAGGAGCTTAGTCAGCTTGGCCTTATCCACGCCCGATGGCCATGTGTTGAAGGGTTTGAGGGGCACAAAGAATTCCGCGTTGAAGAAGCCGGTGGTGTCCGTCCCGTCGTCCGGACGGCCGTGCTGGGAAATGACGGTTTCCACCTCAGGGTAGGTCTTCATCACCCGCCGAATCTCGTTGACGAAGCGGTTGCTGGACTCGAGGGACGACGCCGCCGGCATTTCGGCGCGGATCCAGAAGTTCCCCTCTTCCAGGTGCGGCAAGAATTCGAGCCCAAGCCCTGTAGAGGCCAGGATTGCCATGGCCAGGAGCAGGCCCGCGCCGCCCAGGGTAAGAATGCGGTTGGCAAGAGCGAATTCCAGCATCGGGTCGTGAAGCCGCCGCAGCCAACGGACGAGGAAGGTGTCCTTTTCCTCCACCACGCGCGGCAGGATCAGGGCGCTCAAGGCCGGCGTCACGGTGAAGGTGGCCAGAAGTCCGCCGCCGATGGCGTAGGCATAGGTCTTGGCCATGGGCCCGAAGATATGCCCCTCCACCCCCACCAGGGTGAACAGGGGAATGAAGCTCGTGATGATGATCGCAGCGGAGAAAAAGATCGCGCGGTTCACCTCCGACGCGGCCTCGCGAATGGTGGCCAGCTTGCGCGTCAGGCGATTGCCCGGACCGCGCGGCGTGGAGAGCGGATGTGAAAGCTGTCTGTAGATGTTCTCCATCATGATCACCGTGGCGTCGACCACGAGTCCGAAATCGATGGCTCCCACGGAGAGCAAATTCGCGGACTCCCCCAGCACGGTCATGATCAGGATCGCGAAACAGAGGGCGAACGGAATGGTGGCGGCGACAATCACTGCGCTGCGCAGGTTGCCCAGAAACAGCCACTGAACGAGGAAGATCAGGATCACGCCCTCGGCCATGTTGTGCAGCACGGTCTCGGTGGTGACATTAATCAAATTCTTGCGGTCATAGATCGTCTTGATCTTCACGCCCGGAGGCAAAATGTTGGTTAAATTGATCTTTTTGACCTCGTCCTCGACGC
>Ga0116230_10005241_pt1 | contig 12719 bp, 5 predicted proteins | sample S1TSphfallax_3_FD_88678 | JGI IMG/M metagenome (GOLD analysis project Ga0116230, IMG submission 88678) | Host-associated microbial communities from peat moss isolated from Minnesota, USA - S1T2_Fd - Sphagnum fallax MG | ecosystem: Host-associated > Plants > Peat moss > Unclassified | place: USA...
ACTACTACTACCGAGCCATCCGCGAGGAGGCGATCGACAATTACTCCTGGCTGCTCGGCAAGCACTCTCTGCGCTTCGGTGTGGACATCAATTTGGAGCCGGAGACGCAGCAGCGCGAGCCTGATCCTAATGGCCTTTGGACCATTGACACCTTCCAGGATTATCTTGCCGCACTTCCAACCGCCGTAGGCGGTGGTGGTAAGACCCCTGCTTCGTTGAACGCCGCAGGCTGCGGTGCGATCAACAACTCGTGTGCTTTCCAATTCCAACAGACCGTTCCCTACAACAACGCCCCGGAGCCTCAATACAAAGGCACGCAGCGTGAGTTCGCCGGCTACATTGAAGACAGCTATCATGTGGTTCCGCGTGTCACGCTCAACATGGGATTTCGCTATGAGGCGCAACTCGAGCCCCCATCGACGCCCAACCCTGCGGTTCCTGGAACCGGCGTCGATCCCAGCGATGTGACAATGTTCCAGCCTCGCGCCGGTATCGCCTGGGACGCTTACGGTGATGGCAAGACCACGGTCCGCGCGTCAGCCGGTCTGTATGACGCACGCACGCCTGCCTATATTCTTGCGTCAACATTTACCGACAACGGCTCAAACGTAGCTACGATTGACAGCAACTACAATCCCGCCATACTCACCCAGGTCCCTTATCTTGGCACCTTCGGATCGTTCTCCGCAGTGCCAACAATTGACGACCAATATATCCTCAACGACATTTACGCCAATAACCCAGCGTTCAAGAATCCGCGCTCGCTCCAAATAGCGGCTGCTGTGGAGCAGGCACTCACCAAGCGTGTGGTCTTAGTCCTCGCGTACACGCAAAACGAAACCTGGAAGCTGCAGCACCGCCTCAATACGAACCTCTTCCAGCCCTATGTGGACGGGCCAACGCTCTACCCGATCTTTCCCACCATCAATCCCATCACTGGAATCGCCTGTACCGATGGCGGCACCCCGATCCCCTGTCATCCAAATGCAACCATCGCCGGTTTCCATCAGAATTTCTCCACTGCGCACTCCACCTATCGCGGCATGAGCGCACAGGTCAAAGGACAAGTCACGCGCAACCTGCGCCTGCTGGCAAACTTCACTTGGGCTTCCGCTCGCGATGATGATTCCAACGAGCGCGATGCGACCCGCGAACTTGCGCTAGATCCCCTCTGTGTTGCGTGCTACAACCGCGGATACTCCAAGCAGGATATCCGCAATCAATTCAACATGGCGGTGGTGTACAAGCTGCCATACCGTTTCACTTTCTCCTCGAGCTTTATCACGCGAACGGCCCTGCCTTACAGCGCGCAGACCAGCGGATCCAAGCAGGGCGACTTCAACAATGACGGCAACACCGCCAATGACCGTCCCATCCTTTGTAGCCAGGTTCCTTACACCGTCTGTCCGGTCAGCGCCACGCAGATCAATGCTTACAAGGGCGGAGCCGAGGTCGGCACGGTCGTTGGGCGCGACACCTTCCGCCAGGCCGGCTTTCTCAACTGGGACATGCGCATGATTAAAGCCTTCCGTCTGCACAAGAGCGCACAGGAACTTCAATTCTCCGCCGAGTGCCTTAACTGCTCCCGCGCATCCAACCTCAATCTCGGCGCGAATGAAGTGAGCAAATTCACCCATGCGCAGGCCACCATGAACCTTGTAACGGGCTACTACTATTCTGGCAACTCCGCCGGCAAGATGATCGATGCATTCGATACCTTTCGCTCCGGCGGCCCACGCCAGATTCAGCTGGGAGCACGCTATTACTTCTAGCTTCACCCTAGTGGCTTGATACGAGCCGCGCTGTACGGGCCCCCAAGGCCGGGAGACAACTGCAGTATGAAGATGATGCCAATGCGTAAGGTCCGCTACGGGGTAGCCGTGCAAGCCTGCTTGCTGTTCTCGCTTCTGCTTTGCGCGGGATGCGGTAATGGCATCAGCACGGGCGGCGGCACCACCATCGTTGGCCTCTCACCCACCCTCACTACCATCTATAGTCCGGGCCAAACGATCACGCTCGATGGCAGCCAGGCCATAAACATGACCTCCGCGGTCGTCAATGATCCAACCGGCGCTGGAGCTACTTTTTCGCTCTCCGGCCCTGGCACAATCAACATTACCGGCGAGACGTCCGTCAGCAGCAGCGAACAATATACTTTGACTTATACGGCACCCTCCACCGCGACTACAGGGGCCACTGCAACTGTAACCGCGACTTCCAAATCTACTCCTTCCTCCACAGCTTCGCTCACCTTTACGCTGAACCCGGCGCTTATCATCTCCACCACTACACTGCCATCGGGGGTCGCCGGCACATCTTACTCTGCGAGCGTCGCCGCCTCGGGCGGGACCGGCAAGCTGACCTGGGCCGTTGCCACCGGCACACTACCTCCTGGCATCGCGCTCTCTCCCACTACAGGTGCATTGAGCGGAACGCCAGTCACCGCGGGCACTTATACCTTCTCCATTTCTGTCACGGATACAGCCACCAATCCCAACCTGGTCACGCAGTCCTACACCGTCGTGATCAATCCAACGCCGCCGACCGTCACCACCACATCGCTGCCCAACGGCGTATCCGGCACCGCTTACACTGCTGGCGGTACCACTACAGGCGTGCAGCTTACTTATTCTGGTGGCAGCGGAGCAACACCCATCTGGGCCGTCAGCGCCGGTTCACTGCCGGGAGGCTTGACGCTCAGCACCAGCGGTCTAATCTCCGGCACACCTACCAATGCTGCTGCAGGCGCAACCTATACATTCAGTGTCACGGTCACCGTGGGTACGCAGACCTCGCCAGCCAAGCAGCTCAGTATCACCATTCCCGCTCTACCCACAGTCACCACCGCGTCGCTGCCCAGCGGTAACATCGGCATTGCTTACAACCAGCAACTCACCTATACCGGTGGTGCGGGTGGAACTGTTTCCTGGGCCATCGCCTCTGGGTCTCTACCTGTAAGTTCCGGACTAACGCTATCCAGCTCCGGCCTGCTTTCCGGCACGCCCACGACCGCCACCACCTATAATTTCAGCGTAGCCGTGACCGTAGGTACTCAGACCTCTGCCACGGTCGCCTACACGCTGGTGGTCAACAGCCTCATCATCACCTCCAGCAGCTCGGCATCTGGTGAGGTTGGGCTTCCGTTCAGCTTCCACCTCACCGCATCGGGTGGGACTGGGCCGTACACTTGGTCGCTGGCCACGGGAAGCAATCCGCTTCCGGCGGGCCTAACGCTGAACGCTACCACCGGCGTCATCTCCGGCTCCCCAACGACCAACACCGGCAGCCCCATCAGCGGAATCGTTGTCCAGGCCAAGGACACACTTTCCGCAACGGCCACGCAGTCGATGACCTTCACCATCAATCCCGCGCGCAGCTCCGCCAATAATGCCGAGCTTCTCGGACAATACGCATTCCTGCTCAACGGCTTTGATTCCACCGGACATCCCTTGGCGGCCGCCGGCAAATTTACGGCTGACGGTCTAGGAAACATCTTAAGCGGCGTAATAGATATCAACGGCACAGGCCTGAGCGCGCCTTCGTTGAATGTTGCGCTTTCGCCTTCCACCTATGCTGTCGGCCCCGATGGCCGTGGCAAACTGAACATTGTCACGGCGTCAGGAACCTCCACGTTTGTGATTGCGCTCAATAGCCTCACCGGGGGTATAGCCGGCGGCGGTTACGTCACGGAGTTCGATGCCAGCGGCCAGAATCTGGCTGGCGTTCTCGCTCAGCAAAACCCCGCCGCCTTCACAACGGCTTCCATCACAGGCGGCTTCGCCTTCGGTCTGGATGGATTCGCAGCCAATAGCGCAGCTGGTTCACTGTCCCGTCGCGCCATCATCGGAGAAACGCAATTCAACGGCACCGGCGGAGCCACCAGCAGCGAATTGCTGGCCAGCGGCACCTCCAGCGCGACTCCGATCGTGCCTTCTTCGGTTGCCATCAGCGTCACTGCCAATGGCCGCGGAACAATCTCTTATACCCAGTCCAATGGCGGAGCCACCCTCGGGCTTGTGATCTACGTTGTCTCCTCAGGCAAGTACTTCATGCTCACCTCCGGCGCCGCCAGTGGTGGCAGCAGTGCCTCCGATCTATATTCCGGTCAATCCCTGCAACAGACCATCAGCAATGGAAACTTCAACACCACCTCACTCAGCGGCAACTCTGTCGTGCATATGGAGCGTTTGATGCCGAACGCTCTGGGCACCATCGTCCCGGATGTGCAAGTAGGTCTGTTCAACTTCAATGCAGGCAAGGTCATGCTGAGCTCAGACGAAAACCTCGGTGGCATCGTCACTTCCGATTCTCCGTCCGGAACCTACAGTGTCTCGCCCAACGGGCGCGTCACGGTCTCTCTTGAAACGGGTATTGGCGGCTGCACGGATTGCGTTTCCGCGCTAAGCTACTTTTATCTAGTTGGGCAGAACCAGGGCTTCATGATGGATTTCGCTACCGGCACCAACTTCGGCTATTTTGAAAACCAGGCGGCTACCGGCATTACTGTGGCTACTTTGAACGGCACCTATGCCGCAGGCACGCTGGATCCGCTCGCTCAAGGCGCGACCGACTCTACGACTTCAGTCACCTCAAATGGTGCTGGCACTCTATCCGGAACATCCGATCAGAACGTGGCAGGGACGCTCACTCCGGATGCTCCTCTTAGCGCCACCTACACGATGAGCACTACCGGCCGAGGTAGTATACCCACTACCGGTAGCGGCATCGTCTTCTACATCATCTCGACAACCAAGGCCATCCTGCTTGACCTGACCTCAAGCACACCAGTATTCCAGGAAATTCTGCATCAGTAACCAAACATTTTGTGCAGTATGTATTAATAATAACCAATGAGGCCTTCCACCATGAAAACGTTTCGCAAAACACTGTTTGTAGCCCTCCTCGTCTGCGCTGTCCCTTCCGTGATGCGTGCGCAGGGTGGCTGCGTTGATTCACCTGAGGCCCCCACCGACGTCCTAATGTTGGTTGGCTCTCTGGGAATGATCTATGGCTCATCCATTGCAGCGAAGATGCTGCGCAAACACAAGAGACAGTAATTGGCGACATGCGCGCCATTATTAATGATTGATGGTGCCTGTGACGTTGTGTACGTTACGCAGAACGACGAATACGTCATAAGGTGATGCAGGCAGAAATGGCGGCCTTGGTTCACGCTTGCATGCCTCCTCACAGGGGGACGACAACACACGCAAAGCAAAGCCCCGGCACGAACCGGGGCTTTTGCTATGAGCGGAAAATGACTGAGTTAGGCGCGGTGTAGTTCCGAGGGTGCGTGAAACTCGGGAAAGTAGAGATTGGCGCCCAGCGCTGTGCCGGGGGTCTTGTCCATGCATTTCACAAAAGCAGTCTGGAACTTCTGCATTTCGTCCTTAGTGCCCACCGTGACACGAACATAGGTAGGAAGCGCAGCCCAGGTGCGACCGATCACGACCTTCTCCGCGAACATGTCCGCACCGAAGGCGCGGCCATCGCGGGCCACGTCCACCATGAAGAAGTTCGCCTGCGAGCCGGGAATGACCTTGTAGCCATTCTTGGTGAGAAAGGCAATCGTCTCCTCGCGGATGTCTGCATTGATCTTGCGGCGGGTGGGTACGAGGTCTTTATCCAGCAGGCTAACGCGAGCTGCGGCAGCGCTGGTAATTGAAATGCTGCCGATGCTGCGGGCCGGCGGAGCAACAGTGGAGAAGGCCTGCAAACGCTCTGGGTGGGCCACGGCCACACCGGCACGCAGCCCGGCCATGCCGTAGATCTTGGAGAACGTGCGGGTCACGATTAGGTCGGGATATTTCGGAATGAGAGGGATGACCGACTCATCATTGGAGAAATGGAAGTACGCCTCATCGACGATGACCACCGAGCCCTTGGGCTTGTTCTCTAGCAGCCATACAATGTCCTCGCGCGGTGTCATGGTGCCGGTGGGGTTGTTGGGGTTGACGATGTAGTACGCCCCCGGTGAGGGGTGGGCCGCAACCATCTCCTTGACATCATGCTTGTAGTCGGCAGTGAGTGGTACCGGGAACTTGCCAGCTTTCATTGTGTCGGCAGCACGCGGACCCTGCTCATAGCTGGGGTCGCCAAAGACAAGCGGCTTATCTGGGCCGATGTTGGACATCAGCGCGAGATCCAGCGGACCGCCGGAGCCGGGGAAGAGCGCTACGAAACCAGGATGATCACGGCTGGCCTGGGGAAGACCGAAAGCATCCGTGAAGGCTTTCACGGTATTCATCTCTTCTTCCCGGTGATAACGTCCGCCCGTAGCAGCGGTGGCACAGATGGCATCGAGCGCGACCTGGGCCGGCCCTAGCGGATTCTCATTGGAGCTAATGATGACGGCGTCCGGCGGAAGCACGCGCATCTCACCCATATCGCTACCGAAACCGCGGCGGGTTGTAGCGGGCACGGTCGTGTTGGACGCTAGCTGTTGCTGCTGCGCTTGGCCGTAGGCCATTGCGGGAAGTGCTGCCGCAGCCGCTCCGGCCGCACCCAGAGTGCGCAGAAAAGACCGTCGCGACACCCCATTCTTGATAAGGAACTGCAAGTCAGGATTCATAGGATTCTCCTCCAGGAACAAGGTGCTGCTGGTTGAATTTGAGTTACACCGAATTTACGACAGCTATTGGAAGGGGCCGAAATGCGATGGCAAACCGGATACAGCTACACGAAAACCCGGAGCGGCTCAGGAGCAACTGCTGAAAAACTAAACTTTGCGATTGGGCGGGACAGCAGCGATTCTGTCGACGTTAGCAATACTGTAACCCGAAAAAATGCCCAAATGCACAAATTTGGCAAAGAAAGTCGTGTAGTGTAGGCCCGCAAAGCCTACCAGGGCCGCTCTCGAGCCGCTGTATACTTCCCTGATTGGCGGACTAAGATTCACGCAAAAGGTATTCAATCATGATGCGAATTTCGTGGGTTTCATATCGTTGGCTGGCTTTTGCCGGCGTGCTGGCATTGGGTTTGGGCGCTTCGGCACAAGTAGATCCCAACCTCTATGCCGGCCTAAAGTGGCGTAACGTGGGGCCGTTTCACGGTGGCCGCATTGCTGCCGTGAGCGGTGCGATCGGCCAGAGCGGCGTGTTCTATGCTGGGATGCCGCTCGGCGGAATCTGGAAAACCACCAGCGGCGGCGTCACATGGTTTCCAGTCTTCGACCAGCAGACGAACGTGGATAGCATCGGCGCCATCCAGGTGGCTCCCTCCAACCCCGATATCGTTTATGCCGGCGCAGGCGATGCCATCCGCGGCAGCCTTGGAAATGGAATGTGGAAATCCAGCGATGCCGGCAAGAGTTGGAAGCACATCGGACTGGAAGAGACCGTGAAGGTCGCCAGCATCGTTGTCGACCCGAATAATCCTAATCTGGTGATCGTGGCGGCGCTCGGCGATGCTACCCACCACGGCGGAGGTGTTTACCGTTCCACTGATGGCGGCCAGAGTTGGAAGAACGTGCTCAAGCCGGCTGAGTACGACGGTGTTCGCGATCTTCAGTCCGCTTATGATGAGCCCGGCATCATGCTCGCTGTCACCCAAGGCAGCGGCGGCGGACCTGCCCTTGGTGCAAACGGTGCCCAGCGCGCCAGGAGCAAGCCGGCGCTGGCCTTCAAGTCCACTGACGAGGGCCTGACCTGGACCGAAATCAAGATTCCGCCCTTTGAAGGGCGCGTTGCAGTAGCGGTTGCCATGCAGACGAAGGCGATGCGCATGTATATCGTCGGCAACAACATCGAGAACGGGTCAGGACTCTACCGGTCTGACGACGGCGGTGCGACGTGGCGCCACATGGCGGGCAAGGACACACGCATCAGCAACGGACAGGGAAATTACAGTAGCGGTGTTTTTGTGGACTCGCAAAATCCCGACGTCCTTTACACCATGAGCACAGCAATGTACCGCTCCACGGATGGAGGTGTGACCTTCCATGCGTTTAAGGGAGCGCCAGGCGGCGAGGATTACCACAAGCTGTGGATCGACCCGACCAACGGCAAGCGGATGGTTGTCGGGTCGGACCAAGGCGCCAGCGTGACTTTCGATAACGGTGAAACATGGAGCCTGTGGTACACGCAGGTCATCGGGCAGATTTACCACGTTGCAACAGACAGCCAATATCCCTACTGGATTATGGGAGCGCAGCAGGACACAGGTGCCGTGATGATCGCCAGCCGCGGGAACTGGGGCCAGGTGAACTTCACCGATTGGAGCCCTTTGCCTTCGTCTGAATTTGGCGTGGTGACGCCGGACCCAAAGAACCCGCACATCATTTACGGCGTGGGTTATGGCCCTGGAGGCGGTGGGAGCGGCATGATCAAGATTGATATGTCGACCGGCCAATGGGAGAACGTGGCGCCCAACTTCGGTTCGGATGCGCCGAAGTACCGTGCCGGACGAGATTTTCAGAAGCAGTTTGATGTGGCATTCGATCCCGGCGCACTCTATGTGGCATATCAGTGCCTGGTGGTTTCGCACGACGGCGCGCATACGTGGAAGTCCTTTAGTCCAGATCTGACCACGGCCAAAGGTGCGCCGCAAATCCCGTGCGGCACACCCCTGCCGCCACCTCCTCCAGCGCAACCGAACCAGCCCCGTCCACAGCCTGCACCGGAAAATACCATCAACGACTTTTCAATTTCGAAGGTGAAGCCGGGTGTGGTGTGGACGGTCAGCAGCAATGGCCAGATTTACAACACGATGGACCACGGCAAGGTGTGGAACAACGTGAGCAACGTCACAGACGCTCCTGCGCATACGAGCTTCGGCACGATCACGGCAGGGGACGATGTGAATACGGCCTATGTGACGGGCCACATCGGTGGCGAGCGCGGCGTTATTGTTCCGGACAGCGAGGATGCTGATGTTCCACTGGTCTGGCGCACGACCGATGGAGGCAAAACGTGGACCAGTATCGTGAGCGGTCTGCCGAGTGACGAGCGCACGGGAAGCTGGGTCAACAGCCTGCGCGTCGATCCAGAGCAACCGGGGCTGCTGTTCCTGGGAACCGAGACGACGATGTACGTCAGCTTCGACAACGGTGATCACTGGCAGTCCCTGCGCCAGAACTTGCCCAGCACGTCAATTCGCGATGTAGCTGTGCACACCGATTACCACATGAACGATTTGGTGATCTGCACCTACGGGCGAGGCTTCTGGGTGCTCGACGACATCACGCCTCTGCGCCAGATTGCAGCTAAAGCCCAGGCCATAAGCTCGTCCTCCGCATATTTGTTTGAACCTGAGGAGGCCATTCGCGCCCGTGTCAACAGCAACTGGGACCAGCCGTTTTCTATCGAAGTTCCGCATGCGCCCAATCCACCATACGGCGTGATCGTGGATTATTACCTGGGTCATGTTCCGAGCGGACCGATCCAATTGCAGATATTCGACCCGCACGGCGAATTGGTGCGGACCCTTACCAGCAAGTTGCCGCCGCCGATCGATGGCGAAGCGTTTCCGCGCTACTGGCTGTCTTCGCCGGAAGCGCGCGCCCTCAGCACATCGGTGGGGATGAACCGCGTGAACTGGGACTTGAAGTATGACGACCCACCGGCACTACGGCACGATCTGGAAAACGAGATGAACGCCGTACCGGGCGAGACCGTTCCCGGGCCGCGAGGGCCACAAGTGATTCCGGGCGTTTATACACTGAAACTTACCGTGGATGGACAGGTCTATACACGCAACGTGACGGTAATGAACGACCCGCGTTTAGGGGAGGGCCCGCAACTGATGGCCGCTCTGAGCGCGCAAAATCAGCTCAATATGCTCGAAGTTCGTGGCATGCAGCAGAGCTACGAAGGCCACGAAGCGGTAAATAATGTTAGGCGGCAGCTGGCAGCACTGATGCAGACTAGCCTCCCCACCGATGTGGCCGCGCAGGCCAAGACGCTGGATGAGAGCCTGACCAAAATAGGTGGCGTTGTGCCTGCCAACGGCGCTCCCTTCCGCCGTGCCGCTGCCGACCCCAACGCTCTGCAATCGTTCCTCGCGGTGAACAACGAATACAACACGATGGTGAGCATGATGCAGGTCGGACTCGACATCGCGCCAACCCCGACCCAGATCTCAACGTTGGAGACCGAGTGCAACAATTTCAATCGCACGATTGACGCCTGGAAAGCATTGCAGCAACAGGTCGCCGACTTCAACGCGGTGCTGGTCAAAAACAACCTTCTGCAATTGAACATTCCGCTAACCAAGCTCACCGACTCATCTTGCAGCTTTAAGTCCGGCATGCGGCCCTGAATTAAAGAAAGTCCGCGATGACTATCGATTCACCGGACCGCTCTCGCATTGCATTTCCGTCAATCGGCAACTGTCGGGAATTCGTTGTTCGCTCCTGGAGCTTTCGCGCTTGTTCTTGCCTTTCGTACAATCAACAGGTAGAAATTCCCACAACCGGCAGTAATCAGTTCAGTTCAGCTTTGAGGAGTCGTCCATGACACAACGTTTCATTTTTGCGATGGTGGCCGGATTCCTGATGGTCCTGCCGGCGATGGCACAGGCTCCTGGCCTGTCCGATGTGAATACTCAGCTACGCGCGCAGGAAACCAAGGATTCTCGGTTGATGTGGTGGCTGCATGAGGTGACGGACGTTTATGGCCCGCGCCTCACCGGATCGCCCGGTCTGCGCGCTGCGCAGGACTTCGCGGTGGCCCAGATGAAAAAATGGGGCTTTTCCAATGTTCATCTTGAAGCCTGGAACTTTAACCATCCCGGCTGGCAGAATTGGGAGCTGGAAGCCAACACGGTTTCTCCGTTCCAGCAGCCGCTCAATGTGCGTGCCGTTGCGTGGACGCCCGGAACCAACGGTCCCGTTGAGGGCCCCGTTGTTGTTGTTGAACCACCCCAGCCTCCACCACCGGCAGGCTTTGGCCGTGGTGGTGCCGGCTTCGGCGGACGCACCGAAGGGCCAACGCCTGAGCAACTGGCGGCCATTCAGAATCCTGGCTCGTCACCACCTCCAATGCCGGTGATGACGCCGAGCGCGAACAAGCCTGTTACGCAAGCCGACCTCGATGCTTACCTTGCATCGATTAAGGACAAGGTACGGGGCGCGATCGTTTTTTACGGCCCACATGTGGAGGTTGCGGAGAACTTTGTGCCGTCCCCTTTACGCAGGAGCGACGAATCCTGGGCACAGCCCGGCGGACGGCGAGGTGGCTTCCCTCCGCCCCGTGGCCCCGCGGCACCCCCGGAGGGCCTAACAGCGGCTGAGATTACCGGCCAGGTCAATAAGTTCCTGATCGATAACGGAGCGCTTGCCAAGGTGACTGATTCAGGCCGTCCCTACGGCATTATTTTGCAGCAATCAACGGCAGGTTATAACGAGAACCCGAACAGCCCGAACCTGCCAACGCTTGTAATGGGTAATGAAGACTATGGTCGGATCTACCGCACCACAACCATCGACCACATACCGGTCACACTGCGGATCGACATCAAGAACCAGTTTTATCCGGAAGGCCGAACAGTCTACAACGTGGTCGGTGAATTACCCGGTACTGACAAGGCCGACGAAGTAGTGATGGCCGGTGGTCACTTTGACTCCTGGAACCCAGCCACCGGTGCGACTGACAACGCAGCCGGCGGCTCCGTTGCGGTCGAGGCACTGCGGCTCATCCAAACCCTCAAACTTCCGCATCGCCGGACTCTGCGCGTCGCGCTGTGGAGCGGTGAGGAAGAAGGCCTGTACGGTTCGCTGGCTTATGTAGCGCAGCATTTTGGTAGTGCAGAAAATCCCAAGCCTGAGTGGTTCAAGCTCGACGCCTACCTTAACCTTGACGACGGTACCGGCAAGCCTCGCGGCGCAAGCGTCTTTGGACCGCCCGAGGCCGCTGGCATGGTCGCAACTGCGATGGATAACTTCAAAGACTGGGGCTTTAACAACGTCAATCCCACCCTCGGTCGCCAGACAGGCGGTACCGATAGCACCTCATTCAACAATGCCGGGCTCCCAGGTGTGGGCTATAGCCAGGATCCCTTCGACTACAACACCTACACGCATCACACCAGCTTCGATACCTATGAACGCATCTACGAACCGGACATGCGTGAGGCCGCGGTGGAAGAGGCGCTGACCTTGTACTCGCTCGCCAATTCCGATCAGATGGTGCCACGCTGCTCGGCTGCAACGATGCCTCCACCGCCCACTCCACGACCTGCCACTTCTACAGCGCGCCCCAGTGGACCGGTGACGCCGGTACAAGAGTTCATGCTCCCTTCCGGAGTAACTGCGCCGGACCGTCCCAACCCATGTACTGCGGCGTTGCCGGCCCAAGCCGCGCCGGTTTCTTGGCCGACAGGAACGGCATCCGGCAAAGGGCAATAATCGCGGAAGAAGGTACGGAATGGCGGAGAGTGAGGGATTCGAACCCCCGATAGCCTTTCGACTATGTCTGATTTCAAGTCAGATGCATTCAACCGGACTCTGCCAACTCTCCTGCTTATCAAGTTTACTTGAAAGCTGCCAACGTGCAGTTGCCATCTCATCTCTTGCGACGGCGTGGAGAAAATCCCCGCGCTGAATGACGCTTCACCAATTGCGCGTATTTACGCAGCACCCGCATTCCGACCCAAAGCGTCCTGCCTATCCCGTCTACCACTTCGCCAAAATCAGATAGGGAAGGCCAAAGCCTTCCCTATCTCGGATATATTTTTGGAGCACCGGGAGGGAATTGAACCCTCGAATACTGGTTTTGCAGACC
>Ga0116230_10005243_pt1 | contig 12716 bp, 9 predicted proteins | sample S1TSphfallax_3_FD_88678 | JGI IMG/M metagenome (GOLD analysis project Ga0116230, IMG submission 88678) | Host-associated microbial communities from peat moss isolated from Minnesota, USA - S1T2_Fd - Sphagnum fallax MG | ecosystem: Host-associated > Plants > Peat moss > Unclassified | place: USA...
CGGACGCACGCACGCACGCACGCACGCACGCACCAAGTGAATTTATATATAAGATTTGGGTACAGGTTAGAGAGGAAAGGAGAAATATTTAAGAATCCTATTATATGTTGGCAATCTGATAGAACCTATAACATTTAAATATGGCACTTCAGAGAAAAAAATCTCTCAAAATCTGGTGATTGTGCCACATCTTTTTCACAAAAGTCCTTTGCATGAGTCATACTAAACATTGTGCATTCTAATGTACATATGAATAATTTTCTTTTTCACCTGGTTCATGTTTCTTATTTGTTTAAAAGACCACAAGATTTTCATTCACTTAATTGCAGAATACTAGGGAACAGCTGTTGATACAGTATAAATAATATTTGGTAAATGATCTATGAGCCAGTGTGAGACCAGCACTGGTCTTTTTTTCCCAATTTTGTGGGGCAGGTGCTCTGGTGATCATACACAAGAGGACTTAGCCAATTTTGGCTGCAGGTCAAAGAGGAAAGGAGAATAGTTTAGGAATCGTGCTATATTTTGGTGCCATGATAGGACCTATTGTCCAAATATGGAAAATTGAAAAGAAATCCTCATAATGTGGAGATTTTGGGCCTTTTTTTTCAAAAAATTTAGAAAACCCTTTGCATTTGTTGCACTGGCTTTGCTTTTGTTGTGAAGATGTAGAAATTCGCCAAAAACAGAAACACTGACCAAAAACAAATCTAGTTAAGATTTCAGAAGATCCTCTTGATTTGATAACTACATCTTGAAGTTCCGCCCAGAAACAAAAGAAAAATATTCTGCCTCACTTTCCAAATGATTGTTCTTCCCCCTGTCCGATTTTATTTATTTCTTTAAGAGTTCACAAGTTCACAACCTTGTTCACGTTGTTAGACACGTTGTTCACGTCCTTGTACACTAGCTCTCGCTTGTACTTGGTTCGGTGCACTCCAATTTCTAGTTTTATTCTTCTTCTTTGTAATCTAACAATGCAAAACCCAGTGTGCAATATGTAGGTAATAAGAAGAAAATACTGCAATGCCTGCATATGCATCTATAATAAATATGAACTAGAGTATTTGCATTTACCAGTGTTGGGTGGTCCTCGGCAAGAGGAAAAGACCAGTTATCTTGGGATTCATAACTGCAGTTGTAAAGAAATCAAAGAATAGACTCTGATATTTAACCATAGTTTTGAATTTTTTGTTTTTTTAATCCCAAATAGCTATCTATAAAGCCAGCAATTCTTTATTGATTCTCTCATGAAGATTACCTGTATTTTGAGGTTTTCGAAATAATTGGAACCAGATGTTTGTTGTTTCTGAATTTATTTAAAATACCAGAATCCACAGTCCTCTGATTCTGAAACATTTAAAAAATTGAAACCAGCGAGAAAATCAAATGCTCCCCCCACAGGAGTATGTGACTCAGAAGGATGGGCACTCACATTGGCAAGTGTATTTAGCTCTATGCAATCGGTCATTGCAAATCCAGAAGAAAATTTATTCAGATAGAATTAAGATCTGGGGTGACAGCTTATGTCATTTGCTTGATCACATTATATGACATGATCTTCCAGTGATGATGATACACTGGCAATAATGACTGGAATGTGTCTGTTGAACATGAGTTTTTTCTTTAAATTGTTGAATTACACACCCCAGACTGGAATGTCATGGAATGGCACTGCCCTGCCCATTACATTGGGTGTGTTACCCAGCTCATCCTAATGGGCTCACCTGGCATATTACCCAACATAATGAGCAGGGCATCCTTATATATGGGTATAATTAATTGCGCATATTATGGACTCAGCATCTTAAGGAATTAAGGCGCCTTCCTAATACACTAGAAAATCCCAGTAAGATCCTTACATAGTACATACCAGCGTGAGACAGTTCTTTGATTTTTTGGATAACCGTTGATTCTGGGTGTTCGAAAAAGTTCAGAATGCCAAAAAACCGCAGTTTCCGGGATTTGAAAATTGTTTCAGTGATATTGCAAATACGTGCCACTATAAAAGTCAAAACCTTGTCCTGAGTTTGGAAGTGTTGGATGTGTTGGAACCGTGGCAAGTTCAACAGAGACTTCCAACCTATTAATCCAACACCCAAATTCTGACTCCACCCTTGAAAAAACCAACCGCCGGTGGGAAAAATCAATGAGTTCATAATTTCATTCAAATTACATGGCATACAGTGAATAGCCATCCATGATCAATGAGGAGAACATTCTAATTAGAAAAAAACTCAATTATGCCACCTGAACTATCAAGAAGCCAATTTGTGAACTCCAGCCTGCAGGCCTGGGTCTTATTCAATCTCTGCCACAAAACACATGAAAAGAAGACTTCTAAAATACTGCACAATTGGGGTTTAGAAAATGTTTTTCGGATCGATCCTGATCACTCAACTGATCAGCTGACAGTAGTAATTACAAAATATTGGTGGCACATTCCGGTGGAGCTGTAGGGTAACGAACCTTGTCGGTGCAATAGTTGTAAATGAGGTAGCGACCACGAACCCACTTCAGCTGATTGGTTTGATGCCATGTGACTGCTGGCGCTTGAGCCCACTGACTGGAACTGCAGCTGGCGATGTTGTTATTCTGGACTAGGCATCCATTGATATTGAATCCTTGGTACGTGGCGATGAATGGGGCGTACTGCCAATCGATCTTAATCCTGCCACCATCAGTGGCCCATTGAGATCCGTCCCAGAGACTCGAGTACACTGCCATCGGCTGGCTGTTAAGATATGGCACCCCCAAGTTCTGGTTGTTCTTGAATATCCGAATGGGTATACTGTCCACCATGAACCTGCAAAGCATCGATCGGACGAACTGCAATACATTAGTGTGTTTACAAAATCCAATTATATATAAGTCTGCCCCAGTTAGGGTCTCTTTGTATAAGGCTGCTGTGATCACAGTTACAACACGGTGTGCTGTCATAACAGCAGCCTAATGGAAAGCCCACTGACACAGGTCCTTCCTCGTTTATTGCTGCAGGGAGAAAAGTTAGTATTCAGCTACCTCATGGGCATAGAAATCTACAGTGCGTCGTTCACTATCTGCAAGTTCTGGTTCTGCAAAGCATCGATCGGACGCACTGCAATGCATAGTTTGTGCATCAGTTTGCGTACTCTACCCCTGTGATTAGAGTTACACACAGAGTGCTGTGATCACAGCAGCCTAATGGAAAGTCACTGACATAGGGCCTTGTTTCTTGCTGCAGGGAAAAGTGAATACTCTGCTAAGTCATGAGCATAGAGTGACGAAAACTGGACTGCGTCGTTCACTCTCGATTCACGTCGTCATGACAACACACTATAACTAGATTTTCAAAGCTAATTATTTGAGGTTTGATCCGCGTTGCAGGAAGTACTTACAAAACGTAGTTCTGGTTCCAATTCACCGAGTAGCAGTGGAAATCCGCAGTCGGGTCGAACCAAAGATAGATCCGTTGCTCCCGATTCCCTTCGCCGTGGGCATACACATTCGTCTGCAAAATGTAAGGTTGTCCGGTGACATTTCCGAGGAACTCGAAATCTAGCTCATCGTGCGTGGCACCATCCGACGACAACTGCAAGCAAATGTGAGTCATGCCACAGAGCTCCAATTAGCCTTCCTTCACAGCTGGTGACTAGTAGATCTGTCGCTGGCCTAGATAAAGGCACTGCTTGGTAATTTGTTCTATTCAGGATCGAAGTGGACAAGGATTGAAATTCGGAACGATCTGTGGAATATATGGAAAAATCGTCTGCACTTACATAGAATGAAGTGACGGTGCCTGCGGAGTAGCCGGGTACTAGCTTAATACACATCCCCGTATTACCAAAGAGATACTTAGACTTCGAGCCAAATCCAGCAGCTGCGCAATTGGTTACGAATGGGTTACGAATAAGCATGAATTCGTCAGAAGTATTCGACAACAGAGAAAATTGAAATATTGCAAGCAAATGATTTGTAATGCCGTAAATAGAATCTGGTCTAGCAGATTTATAAAAGAGTGTCTAGACAATATTGCATTGGAGTTTAATAACTTCCGTAGGAGTGAACTAGACGTCGACGAGTCGTGGTCGCAGCTCACCTGCTTGCTGATCGAGAACCAGCTGCACTTGTTGCCCGCCAGCCAACAGAACGGCATGTTTTGCATCTGAGAAAGCCTGGTAATTCTGTTGAAACAATGTTGGCTGTGTAACAAAATGAGCAGTTCCCCGACTAGTACTGAGCCCTCTTGCAAGTCTGCTAGCTTCGACCGCCACAGTCAAAGAAGCAATCATCGCCATGACCCAGACTGCAGCCAAGACATGAGTACTCCATTGTCTATCCCTCCGCAGACTGATGCCAGTGTTTAACCCTCTAGTTGCCTTCATGATTCGGGACGGTAGTGTTGTCAGCAGGCCTAGCTGCGGTGCAGGCAACGAATCCTTTTTGCGGACGACCGCCGCCGCTGTATAGATGTCTGTAATATAATCACACGTTTCAACACCAGCAGCTCCTGGATCACGTCTGTAAACTGCAATTGCTTGTCTACTAACGCCTCGCCGTCTTCCACACACACTAGGATTGAATACCGAAACTTACTGTATATATATTAGAGCTACCTAAAGCTTTGGAGTATGTCACAAAGTTGCAAATAACACAACTCAAAGAAAGAATCACCTCAACGGGAACGGACTTCGCAACTGCAGATGTAGGCTCGAACTATTTAGCTAGAACAGAACGATCGACGTCGAGGAGAAACTGGGGAGAGAGCCGCCTTCTAATTAAAGGGATGGAGTATCAGTGGATGCAGCGAGAAGACGCGGTCGATGCTAAGCTTTGCATTCACGAGTTACGCGGTTAGTCCAGAACACGGAATTCTTGGGTCGCGTATTAGACGTCGTCTAGACTCTCGGCGAAGCCCGCTGCTTGTCACGTTCCGGGAAAGTGACAGGCGTCGCCTACTGGATGCGGATCACACGCCCCTATTTATCATCCATCTATCCATCAGATCGTCGCTAAAATATAGACCCCGATTACTCCCCGATCACATGAATGTCTCCGAGTGTAGTGTGCTGATCTTTTGCGATTAGTGCTTGTTGATCACCACCCCCACCATTTATCATCCATCCATCTGATCAGATCCTCGCTTAAATGTAGACCCCGATTAAGCCGAGATCAGATGAGTATCTCTGAATCTAGTGTGCCGATCTTTTGCCATCAGTGGATGTAATAACTATCGTCTAGTTTCATGTGTCATCGGACTTGTTGACCTTGTTGCTAGTTAGGTAGCTAGCTGGCTGTCGTGCTTGGAATTTAGATTCCGGGCTTGGTTGCCAGGTATGACGTGATATACCTACTTACTGACGGGCCAGTTGGGCCTACAAATTACTAGTGGACTTGAGACCATTTTCTGCTTGCTGGCTGGCCGGCCGGATTTCTTGGCTTGCTCCACAACTGCGACTTTAATTATCCCCAATTTCAAGCTAAAGAAGACAGTGCTTGTTTTAGCAGATATATATTTATATATATGGGCGTTAAAATAGTGGCATCGGGAGGGTTACTAGAAACCTCTCAGGAGACGATATGACAGTTGGATCCGTAAAGTCTTTTGTAACATACGGCATTGACACCTGAAACCCTAGAACTGATTTGCAGGGAGTTTAATGAGTTTTAGGGTTCGGGAGTCAATTCCACGTGTCACCAAGAACTCTAAACTACAGTTAAAAACAAGACGAGCGTAGTGTTATTCTAATAAGATTATGTGAAGTGGAGACGTTTAATGAGTTTTCTGATTTTAAAAATGCAATTCCTTTTGGCCGACCATGGTGAGGTTTAGGCAGAAAATGTCTGGTGATTTGCAAGAAAAACATGCTTTGTATGCAAAACCATCTCTTGTCTTGCTTGAAGTTGGATACTCAAGACCCTTTAGTGATGTAGGTTATATTATTAAATAGGGTATACATGTGGATAATATGTATTGGAGTGGAGTTCTTGACATTTGGTGTGGTAGAAAGACCACCAATTTTTTTCACAAGATTATGTAATTTACAAGTCAGTGATTGAACGTTTAGTGTATCAATCACATGCCTCTCACTCAATTTGCCTTCTTTGATTATGAGGTCTGAAGATAAAATGTAGTTGATTAAAGGGCACACTCATAGTGCTTTAAATCACTCAAAATGGGTGAAAAATTTGCAAGATATGCTTCTCTTAAACTTTGGCAATAAAAAATGAGAAAAAAAAATGGTTCAAACAATTGACAGCTAATGATACTTTACACAACCATCTAAAACCAAACAAACGCTTGCTACCTAATGGTTGTTACCTACCTTCATCGCCAAAATAGATGAAAAATAAAAACATTCAAAATTTTCAATATATCCATTCACTTTTGAATCTACAATTAGATCTAAGCTAGTGTAGGGATCATTGCAAATTGAGATTAATAGGTGATTAGCATGTTGTTCACCAAATGCACAAGTTGATAGATTGTTTCCTCACCAATTGCCAAATGTTTTTCAAATTCCAAGCTTGAAATTCCAAGCTTAAAGGTTTTGAAAATTTTTGCTACCCAAGCTCCTCCTTCTCATGATGTTTTTTTGCTTTTATACTTTGCAAATTTTGTGATATTATGCTCTTGAATTCTTTAGTTCATTTCCATCCTTTTGGAGTGTCATCTTGTGCTCTTGAACATCTTAGTTCATCTCCATGTTTTTGCAGTGTCATTTTACACTCTTGAACTTTTCAATTCATTTTCATATTTTTATGATGTCATCTTGTGCTTTTGAACATGTTAGTTTATTTCCATGTTTTTGTGGTGCCATCTTGTGCTTTGTACGTCCCAAGTGTTCTTGAGCTCCCTATGTTCATATGTTACTTATGTTTCAACAATCCCAAATGTTTATGTATACTTGGTAGTTTTACATTTTATTGTATTATTTGTGTGTTAGTGGTCTTGAATGTTCATGTGTTTTTTGGTAGTTTCAAGAATCCCAAATTTTCACGCCCTTCATTGTGTTTTGATGGTCCTAGATGTTTTTCAACTACTTTATATCTTGGTTGTCCCAAGTTCATGCTAGTGGAGGTTCTACTTTTAGTGTCAATGACTAGCGTTCTTCTATTGGTCTTAGTGGTGACCATTTGTCCTTCTTTTGATAGTCATTAAACAGTTGTCACCTTGATGTTCACTATTTTCTTGCTTGTTGCGTAGCCCATTCTTCATATTTAATTTCTTGTTGTGTTAATTTGTGCATCCAAGATTCACACTCATGTACCTATGTAAAGTTGCTTACAAGCTTGCTTAAAAGTTTTAGTCAAATTGATCACCCAATTCCATTACAATTCCTAGAGACCAAGCTATGATAAACTATATTCTAATGTGTTTCTCAACTATTTTTTAAGTTGGTTTATTTATGATAGTCCCCAAATCTATTACACTTTTGGCCCATTTATTTTTTTCTCTCTTGTTACCTTTTTTTAATTTTTCTTCAATTTTTTCATCCATGGATTTTTCCTTAAGAAGTTTAAATATTTAAAAGATGTCACAACATTTTGTTGGGAATAATCATTTAATGTTTCTTTGCCCTTTGTTTGTGTTGCAGGTAAATGAGGCTTCAAGTAATGATAATAATGTGTGCAAACTCATGGATTTTTGGGTCAAAATTGTAAGGTGCTCTAAATTTCTTGTGATAGATTAGGACTGAATTTGTCCAAGTTAATAACATGGATCTCTTCTAGCTATTCTTTTATCACTATAAGGGTTTGAAAGCATATCTACATTGTATTGTTAGTTAATTTTCTAACTTGGTAATAAGAAGATCTATAGTTATTATTTGAAGGACTAGTTTAACTATATGGAAAAGTGTTATAATAACAAAAAAAAATCCCCATTGTTGACTATGATCAACTTCCTCATCTAATTTATAATCTTTTTCATTTTTACGTTTATTGGTATTTACTATTTACTACCATGTAAATCTTTAAAGGTCAAGTCTTATTGTCCATTGCATTGGGATTAAAAGGCCATAAACCTATAGCCCAAAATTCAAATTTGATTCTTGTGAGTGGTTGCTTAATGACCTAGTCTATCCATCCAAATCGGTGATCTTATTTGGTTCCATGCAATTGCATCTAGACATAGTTACATATTTGACTTTTTAAAATGTTGTTTTAAATGGTTTGAAACGAGTTACAACTAATGGTTGTAAAACATGTGATGTGTTAGACTATAAAATAATCATGTCTAACTTGAACTTTTTGGCCTATTTTATTGCATGGGCATCTAAAATTAAGAAGTGCATATTAGTGAAAAAAATCACCTAAAATATTAAAAACTTTCATTACCATGCAAGTTCCCATTTCATATAATTTGATGTAATCATGGGTGAAAGCACATTACAAAGGGCCCTTTATTTGCATCACAATATACTATTTTCTTAAGTACATATTTTTTAAAGTTCAACAATGTCATTATTAGGAAAGACTTTAACAAATTTTTGAATACTATGACAACTTAATACATAAAGAAGTCACTTTTTGAAGAAAGTACAATTTTTTATTTTATCTTGTGCAATATTGAAAAGTATATTTGTTTGAAAATAATACGTGTAAAATTGTATTTTTAAAAATATATATATTCCAAATTTGTTTTCAATGACTTTAAACCTTTATGAAAGTTGAAGATATATTAAACCATGTGAAGAATTCGAAAATTTTCATTTGGAAAAAAAAATTAAGGAAAGACACGATAAATATGTAATGAATTGAAATTTGACAAACAATCACATTCACATGGAAGGTGACAAACATAGTTAGGGTGCCTTTGTTTTATATTCCACTAAAGACCATTATTTTAATAATTAATGAATGTTTAATGTTAGTGCAATTTGAAATGAAAAAATGGTGTTCTTATACATTTGTATACCATAAACATACGCATGGCTCATTGCATTTCAAGTTTTAATTTTTTTCAAATAATATTAAATAAAATCAGTTTTGTAAAAATCAATATCATAACACCCAAAAATCAAAATTGAAACGAAAATTAAATGCATCACACTTTTGGAACAATTACACTATACATAATATATACGTAATGTGCTTTCGTTCGTAATGTGTTTTCAACCTCATCCCACAATCTTTCACCTTTGAAAATGTAGACCCTAATAAAAACACCTTTTGTTATGTTTATTACATAATTTATAATCAACCATTCTTGAAACTTGAGGATGGTGACATTATAGACTACATGTTATCCTTTCATTACTAAAGCCTTTACTCTTGATTGCTTGCTTACCTAAATGTTTATTTCATCCATTGATGATTTATAATGTAATTGTCTTAATTATACAATGATTACAAGTTGTCGTTAAAAAAGTTTTAGGAATTGGATGTAAGCCTTGTGCTTTGTAAACTTTAAATCATTTTGCATGACAAATGCTCACTTTTCAATGTTTACATTTGAACCAATATCACAAACTACTTCCTAATATATCTTGCAAAAATATTGTAACCCTTATTTGTATTAATGTTGCAACCTTCATCATTCATTGATGTAGGGTTTATGGACAGTTTGCATTCATACATAGCCAAGGTAAAGGAAATCATTCCTGCAACATCCTCTTCATATGTTAACATCCCTCCTAGTTCCATTTTCTTGGATCTTGTTTTTTCATTTAGATGATTAAAAAATGAACTCAAAAATATGTTCCACGACCTTTTTACCATCTTAAAGGATCTTATCCCTGTTTCAACAACATCCATTACTTAGACTTTTAATGTTTCATCTATTCACATATCTCTCTTGTCTACTATAAAGGCTTTATTTAAATTGTGTTGTTCTTTCTCCAGTCTATGATTTAAAGGGGCACATTCTCTTTGTCTGCTACTGGCTGGTCCAGCATACTACTTCTTCACCTTCTAAGCAGAGCGGTATTATGCAAATGCAAGTGCAAAAGATTAATAGGAATCTACAAAGGTTTTTCCTTTGGAGGGGTAACAAATTGCTTCTTTGAATTCTTTGAAGGAATCAAGGATCCAATGTCCTTTGGTGATATTTATGCCTTGTATCCTTGTCCAGGTTTAGGGTTTATGTATGAATAGTTACATGACCTTTAATGTGACAACCTAATCCCCTAACCAAACAGAAGAATGGATAAGGGCGGGTCACTTTTCTTTTACTAGCCTCTGCCCACCCGTCCTCCTTGCACCTTAACCACACAGTTAATGACATTCCGTTTGGATGTTGCAATAAAAACCAAACAATTCTTTTTAAGACTGGGCATTCAGTCATAGGAACTGTTTAAAATGATGACCCAAACCTGTGCGACCATTGACTGGCTTAAGTCTGCACTACATCAGCGTTTGGTTACCAGGTGATTTCTGTGGTTGACATGTTTTACCCTACATGTGTGAGTTTTGAATTTTCCATTTCTTTGCATCAATAAAAGACTCAAGGTCAATAATTTGTCAAGTGTGAAGAAACTATGAACTTGCCAATGGTGTAATTCCCATGATGTTGGGCTGTAGTGAACCAGCACCCACCAGCTCACCATCCACTGGATGCCTGTTATCACTCAGTTGTGGATGAACCTCAACTGAATTAATATGTGTTTTCACCTTGGTAACCAATTTAGTAGGAAATAGGTCTCATATATAGGGGAGATAGGTAGGAAAATAGGTAACTACTAGGTAAGTAGATGTTTTATACATAGATAAGCACTGTTTTTACTACCTACTAACAACTTGCTTGAGAGTTGTTATAAGGTAGGTAGGTAGGGAAAAAGAAAAGCAATTGAGTTAACCATCATGGTTAGCTAGGGAACTTGAACTCACAGAAAACTGTTTCCTGACCACTTATCATTCATCCTTCGTAGTGCACTGGTGGGTGCTGCTTCACTGTGGCCATAATGTTATACCAAGTTTACTGTGTATATATGCCCTTTGGCTTGTAATTAGCACAAGCATTTAACAAGTTTGTATGTATATTTATATCCAATCATCGGTCACTAGATCATACATATGATTCCATTAAAATATTTCAGACATTGCTACACAAATTGAATTGAGTTTGGCAGGGTTTTATCAATTGATTAAATTTGGGACAGATTTGCAAACTAACATTCTAATATTTCTCTTCATTTATTTTGTTCAATGAAAATGCTATTTACTTACTATAAATGTGGCTATTTTTACAACTACTGGAATGTTCTAATAAGGTTGACTTTCAGTTTAAAGGTTTTTTTTTAACTCATGATATCTTGAACTTACCCATTGACTTTTCCTTTATTCAAAGCATGTGCAAAATATCCTCTTGCCATGAAGTAAAATTGACAGTTCCATGATACACTCAATTTCATGTTTTATTAGTGCAAAGAGGTGTAAAGAACACTGACCCCTTTTTGGTTTTTCTCTTCCCACCCTCACTTACGGAAAGTAGAGTTGATGTATTTTAGAAGCAACACACTAAATTGCATAGACTGAGAAAACTTTTGGTTACTCATATTGTAAAGCATTATTTACCATAAAGCAGTGCAACCCAGCAAATCATGTTGTGACGAAATGCACTTCATAACACCAGAAAGATTGGACCCTTAATAGAAACAGAATATTCCATTAGTATAAATATGGTTAATGCAATGTAGCAGGCATTGCAAAACACTGTTTTGTTTGAAACTTTCTAGTTCACCTTTCAAAATCCATGATCACAAAAATACGATCAAATTAACCTTCTATTGATCTTGTTTCTATTGGAAACTGCACATTCTATGTTTTTTTTGTTAAACATGAATGAATTAAATAATACACAGGAAGGGAGAAACAAACTTGCTAACCTGGTTGTGGCCCACCTTTTTTCCCCTAAGCCCTTAAATTGTTTTGGTTTCCCTTCCAATTCAAAAAGTGAAACTTAGAAAATCCTTCAAAATGAAGTGTAAGATTTTAGTAGTTTGTGATTCAATTCAAAATGCTCCCAAATGCCATGGGAAAGATTTCCTTGTTCTAGAAGATATCGTACCCACAATTGATGTTTGACATTTATGCTCAGGAGGGCTAGTCAGGAAAAGATAAAATGTTCATCATACTATGATGAAATTTCAAGGAACTGAACTCAAGATCTTCCCCATATAGGGAAGGATCGAAACCATTGACATATAATAACAACATGATTAAAAAGTAAGAGATTTAGGGTAATTATTAATTATTGGTGAAATTTCAGAATATACATATTGGGCTTGTCTGATGTGCACCTCTTTTTCTCAAAAACTTAAATATTTTGACAAAGATCAACTAATTATGAATCATGTGTACAACATTATGTTAATGTATAGGAATTGATATGTGTTTAATACTTTTGGATTTCCTCTTTTGATAATAACTGGTTGTTGTGATGATCTGGATGGCTTGATTGGCTGTCAGGTCATGACTTACAACCCACAACTTGTGACATTCATTTTGTTAGTTACCCACGAAATTAGCACAAGGTACCACCATGGCCTCTCATTGGCTCAGTGGTATCATAATCCTTTAGTGTGTGGATGAACTTTTCATACACGTTCCTTACATGGATAAAAAAGGAGAATCTTGATCCTCACGACAGCTAGTTATGTCCAATAACTAGCTCAAGTTGCTTGGTTGGCAAAAGTGACCTTGCCAGCTCCACAGCTCCATTATTTTTGGTAACGAAGCAGCTGGAGCTGGTTACCTAGTCCATAACACATTTTTAGCGAAGGCTGACCTTGGAA